>JAAUYK010072923.1_pt1 | contig 15638 bp, 12 predicted proteins | sample 7278021 | NCBI WGS metagenome assembly JAAUYK01 (sample SAMN14350223, study PRJNA611818) | marine sediment metagenome | isolation source: surface marine sediment (1.8m) | place: French Polynesia: Moorea | collected 2018-08
TAATCGTATCCAAGAAAAAAATAAATTAATTGGCCATCAAGATGCCGTCAATAGTGTTACCTTTAGTCCCGATGGTCAATGGATAGCCACAGCTTCCAGTGATGGGACCGTTCGTTTATGGAACCAACAAGGACAACAAAAAGCTGTTTTAACCGGCCATGAAGGCAATATTTATGGGGTAGCCTTTAGTCCCGATAGCCAAACTCTAGCCACTGCTGCACAGGATAACACAGCTAGAATCTGGAACTTACAAGGAAAACAACTAGCCCTGCTTAAAGGTCATGATGCCTCCGTTTATAGCGTTACCTTTAGTCCCGATGGTCAAAGTCTCGCCACCACCTCACGGGATAATACGGCTAGAATTTGGGATAAACAAGGAAATACTCTGATAGTGTTGAAAGGTCATACAAAATCGGTGGATGACGTTGCTTTTAGTCCCGATGGTCAACACATTGCTACGGCCTCACGGGATGGAACCGCAAAATTATGGGATAATCAAGGAAATTTAAGGAAAACTTTACAAGAAAAAGCAACACCTTTGTTCAGTATTAGTTTTAGCCCCGATAGTCAACGTATTGCAGCAGGGGCTAGAGATGGAAGCATTAAAATTTGGGATAAACAAGGAAATTTGAGCTTAAATTTGAATGGTCATCAACAATTAGTCAATAGTGTTGTCTTTAGTCAAGATGGCAACTGGATAGCCAGTGGTTCTAGTGATGGAACCGCTAAACTCTGGAGTAACCAGGGACAAGAAATAACAGTTTTAAAAGGACATCAAGATCCTATTTATGATGTAGCTTTGAATAATCAAAGCACAGAATTAGCCACTGCTTCAAGTGATGGAAAAGTTAAATTATGGGCTATCAAAGCAACCCTTAATAATGGCTTTAATACCTTAGATACGTATGTTACCAGTGCCGACTTTTCTAAGGATGGTAAATTATTAGCACTCGCCAATGAAATCGGTCAAGTTTATGTTTGGAATTTACAGGGAAACAAACTAGCTAAATTTGAGGCACATGGGAGTGGAATTAATGCCATTCGTATCTCTCCTAATGGTCAAATAATAGCAACAACTGCTAATAATGGGGTGGTAAAAATATGGGATTTGCAAGGAAATTTAGTAGGAAAATTAAGGGACAATAATGTACGAATTTATAGCCTTGATTTTAGTTCTGATAGCCAAACCCTAGCCTTAGCCAATCGCTCAGGAGAAGTGGAATTATGGGATCTACAAAAACAGCCATACCAATTAATTAAAAAATTTCAAGCTCATGAAGATACCATTAACCATATTATTTTTAATGAAAACGATGCAAAAATAGCCACAGCATCCGCCGATAGAACAGTAAAAACATGGGACTTAAAAGGCAACTTACAAAAATCATTATCTGGACATCAAAAAGCAGTTAACTGGTTAAGTTTTAGCCCAAATAACCACTATTTAGCAACTGTATCCGAAGATAGCACAATCAAATTGTGGGATACAAAAGGAGAATTAATCAAGACCTTAGAAAGCGATTTATTCCCCATTTCTCGTGTGAGTTTTAGTTCCAATGGAGAGTATTTTATCACAGCCTCTCAAGATGGAACAGTAAGATTATGGGATCAACAAGGAAAGCTACATACAAAGATGAAAGGTCATCAAGAATCCCTGGAAAGTGTAAAATTTAGCCCCGATAATCAAACTATCCTGACAGTAGCCAGAGATGGCACAGTAAAAATGTGGCCCTTAGAATCAGAATTTGCCCGCTTAAGTTTACTATTAGAGCAAGGATGTCACTGGTTAAAAGATTATTTAATTAGCCATCCCCCCGAACAGCAAAAATTATCGAGTTGTTCTTTTCTAATGGGACAAAAAAATCCTTAACTTAATATTAATATTTCATTTTGTAACAAAATATAGGGGTTTACACTGCCCAAGCTGACCAGGCTATGTTAGGGTATATAATGATTGAGAGTTTTTCGAGTTCGGTTTCAGCATTGGTTATGATTAGTAATTGGTTCGTTCCTGTCTATATCGCCTGGTGTACTTCCGAAATTTTAGTTGATTCTCTCCTAACCTTCTAATCTATTTTGGAGATATCCCATGACAATTTATGTAGGCAACATATCGTATGATGTAACCTCAGATGATTTAACAGAAGTTTTCGGCGAATATGGTACAGTTAAACGGGTTTCCTTACCCACAGATCGCGAAACAGGAAGACCCAGAGGTTTTGGTTTTGTGGAAATGGAGAGCGATGAGCAAGAGGAGGCTGCGATCGAAGTTCTAGACGGGGCTGACTGGATGGGACGGCAGATGAGAGTCAATAAAGCAAAACCTCGCGAGAACTCAGGCCGTGGTAGTTTCCCTAATAAGCAGAGAAGTTTTTCTTAGTAACATACTGCTTAAAAAGCATTTATAGTTTAGTTAATTCTTCGCGCTTTTCGTCCTCACAAAAGCGTGTTTTTTCTGATCAAAAGGAAGTAATTTTAGTAGTTCCCATACTTGTGAGGTAAACAGTTTTCTAGTTTTAGGAGTTCGGAGTTAGATAAGCTGTTAAGCATCTCAATTACTATAGGTCTTAACCATATAATAATAAACAGAAACTCAAATACTCCATCCATGAGGAAAAATCGATGTTAGAAACCTTAAAAAAAGCTTATCAAGAAAATCCTAATCGTACCCTTGCTATCGGAATAGGAGCTTTAGTATTAACCCCTATTGTGATCCCCTTACTCAAACCTGTGGCCAAAGCAACAGTAAAAACAGGGGTCATTCTTTACCAAAAAACTAAGGGAACTTTAGCAGAAGCAGGGGAAGTTATGGGAGATATTATCGCCGAAGCCAAAGCAGAAGTCTTGGCAGAACAAGCTGAAAAAAACGCTCTCCCAACCTCCGTAGGCCAAGTATCTAATGTAAATCAAGATTAGTTCTTAAAAAATTGATCCCCAACCTAGGATTATAGGACTTCTTGCAACATTTTTGTTAATCTAATGGTGTCTTGCCAAAACTTTGTTATTAACTAACCTATGGACTTTTCTAGTAACATTGCCAGTCAACTAAATGCGGTGACAATTCTACCAGAAGGAATTGTTATCATTACCTTGATGCTGGTTCTCATTGGCGATCTCATTGGGGGTCGTAATGCCAGAATGTGGCTACCCTACGGCGCGATCGCAGGTTTATTGACCGCTGTATTTGCCCTTTATCGGGCTTGGGATAGCCCTGATACCTTGGGATTTCTCGGGGCGTTTGATGGGGATAATTTAAGCATTGTTTTTCGTGGGATTATCGCCTTATCAACTGTTGTCACCATTCTCATGTCTATTCGCTACGTAGAACAGACGGGAACATCCTTGGCGGAATTCATCGCCATCATGTTAACGGCTACTTTGGGAGGAATGTTCCTCTCTGGGGCCAATGAGTTGGTGATGATTTTCATCTCTTTGGAGATGTTGAGTATCTCTTCTTATCTGATGACAGGATACATGAAGCGTGATCCCCGTTCTAACGAAGCTGCCTTAAAATATCTGTTGATCGGAGCTTCGAGTTCAGCTATTTTCCTCTACGGTAGTTCTTTACTATACGGCTTATCCGGGGGAGAAACTACCCTTAATGCCATCTCAGAAAAAATTTCCCTCAGTGATAGTAGTTCTTCATTGGGACTGGCCATCGCTTTAGTATTTGTTATTGCAGGTATTGCCTTTAAAATTTCTGCTGTTCCTTTTCACCAATGGACTCCCGATGTCTATGAGGGTTCCCCAACTCCGGTAGTTGCCTTTCTCTCCGTTGGCTCGAAAGCGGCCGGGTTTGCCTTAGCTATTCGCTTACTGGTAACTGCTTTTGCTTCCATTGTGGATCAATGGCATTTAATTTTTACTGCTTTAGCTATTCTCAGTATGGTTTTGGGGAATGTGGTAGCCTTGACCCAAACTAGCATGAAACGGATGTTAGCTTATTCTTCCATTGGCCAAGCAGGGTTTGTGATGATCGGTTTAACCGCCGGAACCGATGCAGGATACTCTAGCATGGTGTTTTACTTATTGGTGTATCTGTTCATGAATTTAGGGGCTTTTAGTGGAGTGATTTTGTTCTCCCTACGCACAGGAACGGATCAAATTAGTGAATATGCAGGACTTTATCAAAAAGATCCTCTCTTAACTTTAGGGTTAAGTCTTTGTCTACTATCTTTAGGGGGTATTCCTCCTCTGGCCGGATTTTTTGGTAAGATTTATCTGTTCTGGGCCGGTTGGCAAGCTGGACTTTATGGCCTAGTGATACTGGCGTTAGTGGCCAGTGTGGTTTCTATTTACTATTACATACGTGTGGTGAAAATGATGGTAGTAAAAGAACCCCATGAGATGTCTGATGCTGTGAAAAACTATCCCGAGATTCAGTGGAGTTTAGAGGGAATGCGTCCTTTACAAGTGGGCTTAGTGTTATCGGTTATTGCTACTACTCTAGCAGGTATTTTATCTAATCCTCTGTTTACTTTAGCTAACAATTCTGTCACCAGTACCCCTATTTTGCAATCGTCGGTGGTTAATACTCGTATTTCTCAAGTAGAAATTCCTTCCCCTAACATTAACCCATAATTTTCAGTAGGGTGGGCATTGCCCACACTACTTACTACTTGATCAACTTACAAACCTGAGTTCGATATAAGGAAATTTATCTCATGGAAAAAAGTCGAACTCCGAACTCCGAACTCCTAACTCCGAACTCAACTCGCAAGTAATCCTTCAAATAAGATCCGCCCTTCTGTCGCCCTTGTAAGGGGATCAGAAGCCCTTTCTGGGTGAGGCATCATTCCCAAGACATTGCCCTGTTTATTGCTGATTCCTGCGATATTAGAAAGGGAACCATTGGGGTTGGTATCCTCGCTTATTTCTCCCGATAGGTTGCAGTAGCGAAAAATAATTTGTTGGTTATCTTCTAACCCTTTGATTGTCTCTTCATCCCCATAATAACGTCCTTCTCCGTGGGCAACCGGGAGTGTAATGACTTGTTGAGGGGTATATTTTTTTGTCCAAGGTAATTGATTATTTTCTACCCTAACAGGAATGCGATCGCAGATAAAATGTAAATCTCGGTTGCGTATAAGGGCCCCTGGTAATAAACCCACTTCCGTCAATACTTGAAACCCGTTACATATACCTAATACTAATTTACCTTGGTTAGCGTGTTCGATAAGCGATCGCATCACAGGGGAAAAACGAGCGATCGCACCACAACGGAGATAGTCACCGTAACTAAACCCTCCAGGGATGACCATAACATCAATATCGCTGATATCCGTGTCTTGATGCCAGATCATGCGCGTGGGTTGATCCAGTAATCCTTCTGTAACGGTTGCTAGATCGCGATCGCAGTTTGATCCAGGAAAAACAATAACTCCAAACTTCATGAATGACTCCCACTGGTTTCTAATGCAGTGATTTCATAACAATAATTTTCGATCACAGGGTTGGCCAGAAGGCGATCGCACATTTCATCGGCTTGGGTTTCGGCCTGGGTTTGATCTTCTGCGGTCATGGTAAGCTCAATGTACTTCCCTATTCTTACTTTTTCCACACCTTCGTATCCTAGCTGATGTAGTCCTGATTGTACTGCAACACCAGCCGGATCTAAAACCGACGGTCTGAGGGTGACATATATGCGACAATGGTATTCTTGAGACATTGGCAGTCAGTGATTAAGCTATATTTTTTATAATAATCTATAATTGAGGGTGATTAGAGCATATTTTTTAGGGTTGATCTCTAATTTCAATTAATCATCAAAACCCAGAATACATAACATATCTTCGATTAATTTGTTTCCTATGTGCATGGGATACGGATGACTGATATTACCTTTGGTAAATGCGGGGGAAGTTCTTAAATAGTGAACGACTCGACAAAGTGATGTAATGTTTTCTTCTATTTGTAAATCATGGCGAATAAAAAAGGGTAGCATCTCGAGCATTTTCTGATGTTTGTAAGCAATATTAGCTGCATAGATATTATCTTCATTTTCTATTTTTCCCAGATTTCTCGCTTTGGTTTGATTTTGTGTTTTCTGTGTTCCTGGTATTCTACCGATGGAAAAATAATGTAATAATTCTGGAATAGTTTTGTCTATAAAACCACTTAATTGAGTGAAGTCTTTAGTTTCAGAATCTTCATCCCATCCCTGTCTATTAGTAACATATTGAGGTGTTTCGTTACCACTACGAAGACGAATAACACCCAATAAATTATTTAATCTTTCATCATCTCTTTTATATTTAAGATTATGACCAGAAACATCGCTAAAATTCAAAATATCTCGCTGTTCTAATAAATATTCATTTTTTAATTGAAACCAAGCTTGATTATTGCTGTTGTATTTACTACGTTCGTTACGCCAAACATCTGCTTCAATTAAAGTAATAGTAGGATTTTCTAAATAGTTAACTAAAGTATCAGCGACAAATTTTACTAAATCTCCACCTTTCATTTGTAATTTTTCTATACTCTTATAATCTTTTTTTCTAGCTTTATAAAATAATTCCCCTATTTCTATTCCTGCTTTAGAATAAGGAATCCATTTTTTATGGTTAGGAAGTACAACATCTACTGTTCCTGCTGCGCTGAGACGTACTGCGATCGCATATTGAAAAGGAGTCTTATCAATATAATTATTTCTCTTTATTCGACAAAAAGCAATTATATCTAATTTTGAAACAATATTTTCTGGTATTTTTGCTGCTTGATAAATTTCTGAAGGTAAACCATATAAAGTACCTGTTTGGCGTAAGGTTATATCTAAAACTGCGTTTAATGTTTTGCCTCTATTTTCTGGACTATAAACTGTATTATCTTTCTTAGTCGGTTTAATTGTTTGTAACATTTGAGAATTGATATTTTCTAATACACAAGCTTCTCTAACTGAACCACGAATATTTTGTTTGGGATGTATTCCTTTAACTTGAGTTTTTCCAATTTCTATGATAGCAAAAATATTAGCATTATTTTTATAATTTACTAACGATAAGATATTTTTTTGAAGAAATTTTTGCCATAATTTCCGTTTTTTATTATGTCCTTTTTTAATTTCTTCATCAAAATCTTTATTAACAGAAGGTAATCCATTTACAGGTATTCTCTCTAAAAGAGTTTCATCGTCTATTAAAACATCTTCTATAATTAAGTATTCTGGAAATTCATCCGTTTCTTCTAATAATAATGATTCTCGTAACTGTTGACGAACTAATATTTTATTATGTTCTTCTTGATAAATTATAAATAGATATATTGGTTTATTGTTTAATGAACGAAGAAAACTATTATTGATAATAGTTTTTCTCTTTTCTAAATCCTCTTGTTTCTGTTTGACAACTTCTTCTACCCCTAATTTTTTGCGCTTGTCAGGTGAAAAATATAAATCCTTACTTATAAAATCATAATCACGCATTGCTAAAGGCATTTTTTGACCAGTTGGTGCTTTAATATCATCACATTCCATTGGTTTATCTGGAATTAATACACCGTCTAAAATTTCCAAAACTTTACTGGTAATATCTGCCCGTTCTTTTAAACTAAAACCTGTATCAATATTATGTCCGTGTCCCCTACCTTTTTGTTCTTTTTCTTTGTATTTATATCCTTCAGTATGAATTATATAATATTCGTCTTTATTCCAATTTTCTACATTATCTAAATTGCCATATTCAGCAGGATTATTTAATATATCCTGTGGTTCGATTAGGGGACGCGCTTTAAATTCTGCCAATAAATCTGGTAGTTGTTTTTGCCACAGTTTCTTGTCATTATTTTGAACAGTTAATTTAACTAAAGTTGAATCAACAGGATAGTTATCTATACGTGCATTTTTTACAGCCATTAAAATAGAAATATCTCGTCCATGATTAGCATTTACTAAAGGTTCGTGAGCATATCTTTGACAACTTAGGTGTAAAAATATCCAAGGTTTTAAATGATCTGTATTATTAAATCTCCCTGCTTGAGTTTGTACATGAAAATCTAGACGATAAGCAAAATAACCTTCTTTTTCTTTTTCGCTGTCGTCTATATAGTTTGCTTTGAAAGATTGACTAACTAAATGTAATCCTGTTTTACTCGAACCACCACCTTGTACTTTTCGCCAGGTAATTTTTTGTTCTCTATCTTTTAACTTTATCGTAATTATCTGTTCGTGTAATAAAGTGGCGAGTAAACTAGGAATAGCTTGATATCCTAAACCGTTATTTGAATTAATATCTTCAATTAATTTTTCTGGTTCGATATATTCCCATTGCCAATCTTCAGGAATATTATCTATAGCATCTAAAAAGCGATCACACGCTGTTTTAATCTCGTCTTTATTACCTTTTGTATTATTTGTATATTGCTGTGTCCAGGTTATAGCCCAAGTGTAAATGAGATCCTGTATTTTTTCTTCTTTTGGAAGTTTATTTGAAATTTCTTCCGCTTTACCAACTGCTAACGCCCGATATTTAGGAACAGAATTAATGGTTTCTAAATATTCAAAACCATAAGTTAGAGTTGAACTACAAGTAAGTAAACCATTATTTAATTGACGATACGGTGCATAAACTTTTTTATTATTACGTAATACTTTCTGAATATCGTTACAAAAATCCTGAACTTCCTTGGAAAACGGAAACATTAATACAGCAATTTTTAAATCCGTAAATGCGTTTTCTGCTAAGTTCATACGGGCAGGTAAAGCGACATTAGAATTGTTTTTTTTGGCCATAATATTTCTCTAAATAAAATTGAACTGTAGGGTGGTGTTTGTTGAATGGTAGGGTGGGCATTGCCCACCTTAGGAATATTTTTAAAAGAAAACATTTTCAATATTTTCTAAAGCATCAGCAAGGGGTATATATAAAGCATTCCCAACAGAATCATCTTCCCAAGCATAGTCACAAACTCTTAATATTGTTGCTACCAGCAAGCTACTTTCTTCGCTGTCATCATTAATTTGACTGACATCCTCACCTGTTCTTTTAGCAGCTAGTTTTTTCGCACTATTATCTGCCCAAGCAGAATCAACAAAATAGCCGTTAAAGGGTACACCACCGCGAATTAAACGCCCTACAGCCTGAATAATTCGACCTAATGTTGTCGCTGCTAAATCATAACGAGGAAAAGCACATAAATCTGGGTTATCTCGTAAAGTTCGATAATAAGAACGGTGTTCTACAGATCGCCAGTAACTATTGGCCGTTTTCCTCAATATTTCGGCACTTTGGGCAATTCCGTCTCCTTGTTCCCAGGCAATAAAATCTTCTTTTTCTAACCATTGGTAAGCGCGTCGATTTAACTCCTGTGCGATCGCTGCTGTATCGTTGGGATGAGGATAGGGACGAGTGAAGAAATAAACGGCACCAAAAGCTGCTTTACCTTTATTGTTGAGGATATTGAAACCCCGTCCGATGGAATTTGTGGGGGCAACCAGTATCTTACCTCCAGTATTAGCAAAAGATTCGATATCTGCTCTTTTCAGTTCTCCTGGGTTAGTTTTACCCTTTTTGTCTGGTTCGAGATTATCCCTTTCCAGGTTCTTTATCTCATCGTGGGGATAGGGTGAGTAAGTTCGTAACTCATCGGCTACCCATTTAGACTGTTCATAAGAATTAACTAAAATCAAAATGCGATCGCGATCTGCCCAAAGTTCCGGTTCATCTTCACCTAATTGTTTTAGGGTTTGTAATTCCGTGATAATTTGATAGCTACCGCTTTGAGTTACTAAAGATTTAGCAACCTGTTTTAGTTTGGCAGAAGCTTTTACTTTATTACTCAAGTTCCCAGAAACACGAATTGGCTTGTTTTTATCGTTAAACTGGGGTAAAAATTCAAATTTGCTTTGAGAGATCGCTTGTTGTGCTTTTTCTTCCGGCATTAATACACCTTGAGGATCACCAACATGAAAAGTAGTAGAATCTGGTAAATAAGACGTTCCTGACAGTGCGAGAACATTGGGACCTTTTAAACCATCATAATCCGTTAGTAAGCGATGAAAATTGAGTACATAATCTCGCCCAATATTAGAATAAGCAAACAAACTAAGAGTATCACTCCCTTTACTAGAATAATATGTGCCGAATTGTCTTCCTGTCACTGGTAAGGGCAATATATTAAGCATTCCTCTCGGCATCCTGCGATGGGGTGACGGTTCACGAATATTGTTTGGTCTATTTTGCCATTCATAGAAAACAATTTTAGTATGGCGATCTAACAGGGTAATAGTAAGGGTAAACTGCAAGCGATAAGCAAGGTGTTCAATGGTATCGATCTCTTCTTCCTTCGTGAGATAGGGATATAGTTGTTCTGAGTTTGGTTGGTTTCTAAGACTCTTTAACTCACTTTTCAGGCGATCTAAGTTGCTTTGCGTGTTAGGAAAAAAAGTTGTTATCCAGTTACGACAATCTTGTTTGATCTCTTCATCAGTAGGACTTTCCCCTTTATTATTAATGTCTTTCACGATTTCTAATAGTCTTCTAGTGGCGAGATTATCACTACTGCGCCTTAGTAAAGGATCTTCTTTAAGAAAATCATCTACAATTTCCATCATTGGCCTGATTCTGCCTTCATCCTCTGTTAACTGGTGTTCTGATTTTTCATAGGTGTTGTACTCTTCCAAACCTGCCAAACGACGCGCTAACTTATAAAAAAGAACGTGAGGAGTAAAATAACCTTGTTGTACCCAGTCTTGTAAAATCTTCTGTCCTAAATCTTCACCCAGTAACGTAAGCGTCATATTGATAGCTGTTTGAGCATCTCTTTGCACTTTACTCCATCTAGATGTTAAAGGCGATCGCAAAGCTTGACCTCGTGTTGATTGTTCAGTTTTAACTCCAATATGATCAAAAACACCGTTTCTACTGCCATCTGTTAGGGTAACTTGTTCTGCATAAACTTTATCAAACCATTCAATAATAGTATCTGCTTCGTCAAATACTACAATATCCGATTGTTCATAAACCAATTCGCCCATTTTAATTGGCCGTACTTCGCAATGAGTTGGCATTCCTCCATAGGCCATTCCTCCAGGAGTAGTAATCCAAACTCGCGCTTGAGGCATATCTCTATAAGTTTGTTGTGATGGACAACTATAGAAGAAAGGACATGAATAAATATTTTTATCATCCTCGTCAATGCTTTTCAATCCCTGACAGGGTTCTGTTCCTGGTTTGAGGGGTTTTCCTTTTAAAATATTTTGGCGATCGCTATTTGATATCTTAGCTTGTAAAGGACACACGGTACTTAACCAACGTTCCCCCCAATGAGGTTGTTCTCTTGTTAGATGCGATCGATAATCATCAGAATCAGTAAATCCTTGCAAGTGTTTGTGTCGCTGACTTCTACCCAAAACTGGAACGGCTACAGGTTCGTCATTTTCTGGATCATCGTTAAACCACCAATTAATTTGATTGGCTATTTTAATCGCTGACTGAGTATCTCCTACAACTATCGTTATACGGCGATCGCTCAAATTTCTAATTACATGACTAGCTAACAATAAAGATAAAGTAGACTTTCCCGATGCAACCATCCCTGCAACATGAGTCAAGTCTTCTACGGTCAAAGTTTGGGCTGGTTGTTGTTCAATAACGTTATCTTGTAAAACTTTGTGATAGTTAAGTCGCTTAAAACGTTTTACCCAATTTCCTCTACTTATTTTAGATTCGTCATTATCATATTGTTGTACTAAAACTTCTTCTCTTTCATCTAATAAAATTGCTTCATCTCTTAAATTTTCTAAATTGATAGTAACAGGAGTTCTAGGTTGTACTCCATCAAACCAAGATGAATTATTTGACCCAGTAATATCATCTTCTTCAAATTTAATTTTTAATGGGATCTTTTCATTTTGACTGTATGGAAAAAACATATATTGTTCGTTTTCTGATACATATTTATATTCTCTTGTTCTATACTTTAATTCTGCACTCAAACAATTTTCACAAATATTTCTATTTGTTCTCTGTTGTATATTCCTTGAAGCATCGATAATTTGATTGTCTAAATCTTGAATATCAAAGTCATAGTTGCGCCAACTTTTGGGAACATGAAGAATATAATCTCGTAGGGCATTTAACCAATTGAAACGAGAAGAAAAAGGTACAATTTGTCTACAATTAGCGATCGCTCTTCTCTTTTCTTGACTCAAATTTTCTAACCTGGGATGTTTAATAAACATTCCACTAAGAATTGCCCAAACTACCGTAACAGGTTCGTCATCGAGTTCTAAATATTCCATCAAAGCAAAGCCTAATTCGACTTGCAAAAGCAATCTTCTTTCTGCTGGCTTATCTTTTAATTCAGGAATTTGATCTTTTAAGTCTTGAATTCGATTCCTAAAACTAGCAGGAGGTTCAAACAGAGTATTAGAATCTCTAGTTTTAACAGTCATTTAAACGTTACCTCCTTTTTGTAATTGAGTAATTTTTTCCATGACTTGTTCTTGAAAAAATTGGTCACTAACTACCTGAGTTTGTTTAGGTAATTTTTTGGCTTCTTCTTTGACAATTTTGGTATATTCAGGATAAATATCTACACAGCGATCGCTAATTACATAAAAACTTTGGTCATACCGCAAATTTCCTTCGCCATATAAACCATTCAGATCCTTTGCCAACTTATAAGGATTACGAACATCTTTGAAATCAATTGCCCATACTGTTTCGTCAGTGAAACGCAACTGAATATCGTAGCGATCTAAACCTGGATACAACCGAATATCTTTTAAATATTCTGAATGTTCTGTTTTGAGTTTTTCTAAAGCAGAATACAAATTAAGTTCCGGCATACCAGGAAAGCAAACTCGCTGGCGAATTCCTTCTTTTATTCTTACTAAACCGTTTTTCGATGTTACTTTATGGACATAGTTTAGGTCTTGATGATGATTACCACACAATCTAGGTTTTAATCCTTTTAATTGCCCATTTTTCTCTGTCAAAATACCACAGCGATCGCAATACCAATAGTCTCGATTTTCTTCGCAGTCTTCGTATAATTCTCCTATCTCTTCAATAGAAACATATTCAATACGTCGAAAAGTTTTACGAATATCTTCAATAGTAGCGTATTGATTTTCAATCACAAACCGACGAACTTTTACATATACTTCTTGTGCTTTTTCAGGCTCATCTTCTGTGTAAGCTTTTCGTAATCTGTTTAATATACGAATAAATTTTTGATTATCAATTTCTAACTGCTTAAATATCGTACTAAAAGATTGCAAAATCCCATCTTTTGTTAATAGTATTTCCATCAAATAATCATTGGCTTCTTCACTAAAACTACCCATATCTAATAAACCAAAATCTCGATCAAATTCTGAGGGAATCCAATTAGTAGGAAGATAATCTTTTACTGGTTCTTCTAGTAATTTCAAAAAACCTCGCATTGTCTTAGGAAAAGAAACAGTTTTTGTTATTTCCAGAGACAAATTATTCATTCCCTGATGTAGCAGATCGGGATAGGGATATTTTTTCTTGGAATGTAAATATTCCTTTACACCAATTAATAAATAATCGAATTTACTGCTGGACATCATTTTTATACACTCGCTTTTGCCTTGAAGTTACGCTTGCTTTTTTTCTCATATACGATACAATCGTTTCATATATCGTACACAACTTTTCTTTTTGTGTCAACAATGAAACAAAATATTTTTCAGTGAAACAGAACCATGAAAAGTCATTTGAACGCAGAGAAGTTAGCAAATTTGGTGCGTAGCAAGCGGGGAACTCGCGGACTAAGGGAGACAGCTAAAGACATTGGTAATGTTAGTCCTTCTACTATTTCACGGATAGAGAAGGGTAAAACTCCAGATATGGAGACTTTTTTAGCATTATGTGAATGGCTGGAAGTTTCTCCGGCGGAATTAATTCAAAATACTGAGGAGGAACAAGATTTAGACACTCCTGAAGCGATCGCAATTCAATTGCGCGCCGATAAAAACCTTGATCCTGCGATCGCCAATGCTTTAGCATCTTTAGTTAAAGCAGCATATCCAGACCTATCTCAAAAGCAAGAGGTTAACAGTGACAAAAATGAAAACCCTCTGTTTTCTAAACCAGAGTATACTTTAGAAGAATTATTGGCAGGAGCAAGTAGTGAAGACTTTGCAGGTGAATATGATTGGGGAGAAGTTGTAGGTGAAGAAATCTGGTAGTGAAAAAAATCTTTATATTCCTAGTCGCGGTGATATTGTTTGGTTAGATTTTGATCCTCGTACGGGAAGGGAACAATCGGGCCATAGACCAGCGATCGTCATTTCTCCAAAAGAATTTAATGGTTTATCTTCTCTAGTTTTTGTCTGTCCTATTACCAGTAAAGTAAAAGGTTTTAGTTTTGAAGTGCCTTTGACAACAGAAACAAAAATAGGAGGAGTGGTTTTAATTCATCATTTGAGAAGTGTAGATTGGAGAGCCAGAAACATAAAATTTATCGAGCAAGCACCTGTTTCAGTTATCAATGAAATTTGTGCTAAATTAAAACCTTTGATGTTTGTAACTTAATCATAGTAAAAGTAGTAATGGGATTAATTGAAAGTTTAACTACTGAAAATAGACAAAGATTAGAAGCGATCGCCAGTGAAAAGCGAAATCTTCTAAGCTTTAAAGCTTATGAAAGATTACCAGCAGAAGTTTTGTCCAAACATTTTCAAGCAACAATTTTTACTGCGGAAACAGTACCCAACACAGAACCAGAACAAGTCAAAATATTATGTAATAGCGATAATTGGTCGGCAGGAATTATTAGGACAAAACCAGTTTGGATTGTTCATAATTCCCGTCATACACCAGTACGCAAACAGTCTAATTTAATGCACGAATTTGCCCATATAATTTTAAAACATAAAATGGTTGGTTACGATCCTAAAACTGGACTTCCTCAACGTCGACAACAAGATGAAGATGAAGCCGTTTTTTTGGGGGGATGTTTACAAATTCCTAAACGGGGTTTACTTTGGGCAAAGCAGAAACAGATGAATGTCTCTCAAGTTGCTGTTCACTTTAATACCAGTAAAGAGATGGTGAGATTTCGTGGTAACGTTAACGGTATATTTTTGAATTAAGAGAATTTTTACTTTTCTAGTAATTCCCAAGCTAGTTTAGCTGCACCCACCATTCCTGCTTGATTACCTAATTTTGCCGTTAATAGCTGTAAGTTTTGGCGAGAACTAGGCAAAACTCGTCTTTCTATTTCTTCTAGAGTAGCTGGAAAGAAAAACTTTGTACTACTGCTAATACCTCCCCCAATAACGATCGCATCACAGGGGAAAAACGAGCGATCACACCACAGCGAAGATAGTCACCGTAACTAAACCCTCCAGGGATAACCATAACATCAATATCGCTGATATCCGTGTCTTGATGCCAGATCATGGGGGTGGGTTGATCCAGTAATCCTTCTATAACGGTTGCTAGATCGAGATCGCACATTTCATATGCTTGGGTTTCGGTAAGCTATATTTTTTATCAGGTAAAAGTTATACAGTTACCCAATGGGGAGATATTCTATAGTTCACTGCATCGGGGTTAATATAGCAATAGACAGGCTAGTTAGGACACATAAATTATATTTTAAGGGAACAGGGAACAGGGAACAGGGAACAGAAAAATGTCCTAATAGCTTTGGCGACTGCTATA
>JAAUYK010027275.1_pt1 | contig 15633 bp, 13 predicted proteins | sample 7278021 | NCBI WGS metagenome assembly JAAUYK01 (sample SAMN14350223, study PRJNA611818) | marine sediment metagenome | isolation source: surface marine sediment (1.8m) | place: French Polynesia: Moorea | collected 2018-08
AATGGGCAGCAACATCAACCTGACGAAGTCGTCGGCCGGCAACCAGACCCCGCAGGACACCTCGACCCGCGGAGGCTCCATCCTGCCGCCCGCCGTTCTCCCCGACGAGCCCCTGCTCAACACCATCAACGAAGAGAACGAGCAAGACGTGTCTGCCAACCCGCCGCAACCGGACTTGTCTGCCCATGCGGCGCCGGAGCTTCCTCCTCCGATTCTGGACTCGCCGCCGCCGGTTGCGGTCAACGGAAACCGGGCCTCGTCGGTCGCCCCGTCGGAGACGGACAGCATCGCGTCGTCGAACTGGTGCGAGAGGGGCGTCATTGAGCAGGAGGTACTCAGCGCCACAGACAGGAGGCCGGTCTACTTTGACGACCTGGTGGCCGGCTTCAAGGGAAAGAGAGCCGTGGCGAAGATGTTCGCCCTCTTGCTCAACATGGAGAAGGCGGGGCGGGTGGAGAACGAACAAAGGCCGGGGACCTTCGGGGGGCCGATCAAGATCACCAAAATGAAATAAGCATAACGCTTCTTCAACCGATCTAGTGCGCTTCGTTCGCACTTCTATGAAGGCTAAAGGTTTCGAGCTCTAAATTTACGTATGTGATACTAGTACTATACGCATAGTGAGCGTCCTTATAACGTTAGATCTGTTTACTACTGAAAATTACCGTAAATCGAGATAACTTGATCGTCCGGGAAAAAAGGAGATAACAATACACGCGTACTATGTAGTAGACATTTACAAAAGTTCGCCTTGGGTTTCTTAGGCGCCTCGACACCGTGTCTATCAGGGGCGACTTAAAAGGTGCTCCCTCCGAATCGTGGCTATGCGCCGGGGCCAAAACGGTTCCGATGGGAACAAAGGAGACCACGGGACAGGTTCACCCAAGGTTCCTCGTTCGAGCGCTCATGGAGGAGGCCGAAAACCGTGGTGCCAAATGTAGACAGGGTAAAAATAACATCGGTCCACATATCATTGGGACTACAAATTGAAGAAGTACCAACTACTAGGTGTTGTAAACGGCGTCGTTCTGGACGGTGACAAAGTAACCGGGGTCAAGGTGGACGATCACGATATTCCTGCCGACCAGGTCCTGATTGCGATGGGCCCGTGGTCCGACTCAGCTCGAACCTGGTTCCCCAAAGCCAACCTGCCCACCATATCGGGAATGCGCGCCCACAGTGTGGTCGTCGAGGCCGCTTCCGCGCCACCACAAGCCCTCTTCCTTCCGAACCAAATGGGCGAGGTAAAACACAGCCCTGTACGTATGTACTTAAGGGCATTGTAATAATCATAATCTTAATCTATCAGATCTATCCCCGCCCGGACGGAACCGTCTATATTTGCGGCGAGGGCGATAGCGACCCTCTCCCGTCGCATCCCAGAGACGTCAGCTTCGTTGAGGCCAAGTGCAAGAGTCTGGCGGAGAAAGGCGGCCTCGTCTGTCCGGAACTTAAGGGCGCCAAAGTCCTCAAAAGCCAGGCGTGCTACTTACCTTGCAGGTGCGATTGCGAAAATCTAGCCTTTTTATTGGGTACCGTATGCATGATTTTCTTACAGCTCCAACGGATACCCTCTGATCGGCCGGCTCCGCGGCTACGAGGGCGCCTTCATCGCCACTGGCCACAGCTGCTGGGGCATCCGAGACGGACCCGCAACCGGAAAATGCATGGCAGAGCTCATGTGGAGGGGAAGGACAGACATGGTCGATCTGTCTGCTTTCGCACCCTGACGTTTCCATCAAAATTCGCGCAAATCTGTATTGCTCGGCAGGCTCTATACGGAATTAAATTAATGCAAGCCTTTTTCGATCTGGTACAAATATCAGCCACATACCCCCAAAGCTCAAGGATGAAACTGGCATTTTAGACCTGCTGAAGCGAAATAAAAAGTCTCTTGTCGGTTCAAGTAGCTTCTTTTCTCGTTTAACAAAGTTACAAGACGTGAAACGGTACGAATGTGGCACGTACAATACATATCTGCACGACCGATGGATGATGATATACAAAGTGTCTGACAATATACACTAGATGGATGTGTTGACCGGGATCGAGCACTAGCTATGCGTATGCATGATCTCTGCTGGAGAACCGGAGCCGATCGCGGGCAGTGCACATGATGATGCTCTTTGTGCCACAATTAGTAGTGCTGGTTGGGGGTTGGGTGGAGTCGACATGCAGCGCTCAAGTGTGCCGTGAACTTGTTCGTTTATCACATTGCGTTGGCATCGATTATAGCCGTGCACGCGCTAATCACGAATGTTATCATGTGGTTGCTGGCATACGCGCGCTCAAAAAGGAGCGAAACCCGCCGTGTGTCCGGCCCTCAGCTTCTCTGACTTAGTCTTGAGGGAGTGATATCTCGACCGCGACTCCATGTACCTCTTGGTGAAGTCTTCGGCCGACCGGTTGCCGGCGAGGAACTCCTCAGCGATCGCGTCGCTCTCCCGTTCCGCCTCCCTCGTGCCGGATATCACTCTATCACACAGGCCAGAAAACGAAGACGAGGTGGCGTTTAGCGTGGCCACCTTGGAGCAAAGCTCGGCCGTCTCTCGCCTCAGCGAGTCGTTCTCGCTCACCGTCGCGGACAGCCCCTCTCTGATCGCCGAGCTCTCCGCCGCCAAATCCGTGTTCCCCTTGACGGCGGCGTTCACGTGCTCCCTTATCGCCATCAGCGACTTGTTGGCCTCGTCCATGATGGGATTGTCCAATTTGGAGCAGAATTCGCGCACAGCCACGTCGTCCTTGAGCAGCTCCTTCAGCTCCTCCTCGCCCAATTTGGACAAGCCCGGTATGGCCGAGGAGAAGACCTGCTCGGGCCGCTGACGTCGATGGACGGGCTGCTGTTGCTGGCCGGTCGTCGCGGCGGAGGCGGCGGCGGCGGCGGCGGCAGGCGGGCACGGCTGTCGGGAGACGTGCGGCGGCATCGTGTGCGTGTGGAAGCGATTCTGGAAGGGAGAAACCATCGCAGACCCCGCGTACTGGGAGCCGGGAGCCGGGGCCGGTTGAGCCGCCAGGCCACCGTTTGTTTGAGGTTGCTGCTGCTGCTGCTGCTGCCGCGGCGGGTTCCTCTCCAGCTCCCTCTTTACTGCCTGGACCACCCTGCCAAGGTCGGAGTGTACCGTGTAGTTGATGAGGCCGGGAGCGCCGACCACGGTGCCGGTGGCGGGGTCCAGCCAGGGGTGGGCCAAACAAGACGGTTCCACGCGCAGAGTTGGACGCTCCGTCTCCGGGAATCCCGGGCTCAGGTACACCTTGATGGAGAGCGGGAGAGGCGGCCGGCCGTCGGCATCCACAGAGAAGTCGACGGAGTACTCGATGCCCGGCCGCAGCTCCGTCACGTTCTGATTGAAGATCATCAGGGTGTTGATCTGCTTCTGCCTGGACAAGGCGACCGTGCTGCCCATGACGCTGCCACTGCCGCCGCCGCCGCTCGCCACCATTCTGCCGCCCACCCCGCCCTGGGGGGCAACGTGAAGGTTCATACTTGGCTATCGATCTCAATATGCACCATATTTCCTAAACAGAGGCCACCTCCAGCGCCAGATCGTTTCGTTCGTAGGTGGATACGTCGAATCAAAGCTAGTCGTCGTCGACTCGCTCGTCAGTCGTCACTCGTTGTCTTGCTGCTGCTGCTGACAGCTGCTCCTGCTTGCAGCTCTTCCTCTTCATTCCTATGCTGGCTGCTGGCGCTGGCGGGGGGCCGGTGGCCAACAGGCGGCCAAGGGAAGCGAGCCGAGGCGGCCGCTGCTGCGGTTGGAGCTTTTGCAGGCTGTGTATGTATGTATGTCTGTCTGCGCGCTACGCACGAATCGCTCGATCGCTCGATCGCTCGCTCGGAAGGACGAGCGGCGGCCGGCGGCGAGTGACGAAGCAACGCGCATTGCTTCACGAGATCAGTCGTCGAACTAGTACGTAATTCGCTCGTAGTATAGTATGTTCGCGGCCATGGCAAGCCATTGCACCAACCCCTTTGTTTAGTCGCAGGGATTGTACACGTACATAGATACTAGAAATTAAGTTTAATTGGCTAAAAGTAACATATGCACGGTATTGACTTGCTCGGTTCCGGTCTAGCCGAATGACGCACGCAAGTTAACTTGCGTATTTTAGGGCTCGTCTCCAAACTGTGGATGATTCTGGCTTATCTTGCAGCCTCCATGTACGTAGTATGCTACACCGTTCGAGATACGGTATAATGATAAGGCGGCGTATCAAACGCAAGGCAGGTTGCTTTTAATCAGTGCAGCGGGCTCGATTCTAGGCTGCGTATTTTTTTGTGCAGAATCGAGGATACGCGTGAGACGATTAGTTCCAATTACGAGTACTAAAGTCATCCGTTCCAGTCGCTTTGGCGGCGGGTCGATGTCCAAGAAATGTGTCTCTTCGGATTGTCCGCAACATCCCGAACTCTCTTTGTCTTGGGCCTCATCGCCTTTTACTGTGCCAAAGCCTATGAAATCGACATTTCCGACCTCTGCACCAATTCTGAGACTGTAATTGCACCCTTACTATCCAATTATGAGGTACGTGTATACCTATACGCAAAGGACGCATTACATAGAGTATACGGCTTATGATTATTGACGTTAAAATTATATTTCAGATCACTATCAGGGTAAGGGGCGGCATCGATAGACAGTGTGGACTTGATTTTCTTCAATATTCCGAGACTATAACACTGACGGCTGGCGATACGTCGACGGCCTCCAATGTCACGTTGCCGAAATCTTTGGACGAGTGTTTGGCGCGCGACGAGCGGGTTGCCCTCTTCGTGAGTTCGGGTTACGAGGAGAGAGCGAGGGAATCTTTGGTTTACTGCTGGAGCGGGTCATTCCGCGCCTCCTGCGATTGGCAAGGTTTCTGCGATCCGCCTGTGGCAGCCGAGACATTTAGTCTCGTGAAGAAAGTGCAAAGCGGGAGGAGAGCGTAAGTCATGCACTGTCCGGCTTAACTCATTTAAATTAGGCATGTTTCAAGAGAGCACTTAATTTATGCAGTTTATTAGACATTCGTTTAACGGATGAAGAGTCGAGCTTTACTGTACACATCATTCAGCATTGCCTAAACTTGAACGACGTTGGATCGTCGTGCCCAGGCGATTTCGAATATAGTTGTCCATCTACTCAGGACGCAATGCATAGGTACATGCACCTTAGTAAGCACAGCGAGCATCATAGAGTGGTTGAATTAGCTTTAGATTATTTTCATGCAGCCGGTTTGAATGCGACCGCATTCCTCATTGCGAGAAGAACCCCGACACAGGCATTTATCCGGACGAAAACGGCTGCTTCTCGGCCACATCCGATTCCGCACCGAGTTCCACAAGTACGGAAACAAGTTCGGTCCGTCCACCGTCGTCCGGAGGCGGCGACTTGTTAGACAAGAACAAATGGCGTCACGCGGGTATCACGATCGGCTTCGTCGCAATGCTGCTGCCTTTCCACATCACCGCGTACTTCTGCGTGAGGCGCGCCAGCACCAGGGTCAAGTCGTGGATGTTTCTTGCCGTGAGCGTCGTGGACGGAACTGGACTCATTATGATGCTTTTCACGAATGGAGTTGTGCAGGTAAGCCCTGGTGGTCGAATAGTCGCGAGCATGGTTAGTGATTGATCCAGCAAAAATGCAGGACTTTTTCATCGCGATGCCCATCACGTGGTTTTTCGTTCTCCTTGGAATCATCACGCACGATTGCAGGCAAGTAGCCGCTCATGTTTAGCTTGATCCCGCGATGTTTTTCAGTAAGACAGACTTACATATTACTTCAGAAATGAGCCTGGATCTTGGTCTTTGACGTCCATAAGAAGGCAGCCTCCGCTATCGCCGACTGCGTCCGGCAGAAGGGAGTCCTTCTCCGGCTTTCCGGCGCCCGCTCCGTCCTACTTTGCCACAATGCAGCTCGAAGGAGGAGGAGGAGGAGGCGGTGGCGGCAGGGAGGGCTACGACAACCCTGCCGTCGAGTTTCCACCCTCCTACGACGATATAGTCAAGGAGGACATTGAGATGAAGAGTACGGAATTGAGGAGAGCGCTGGGAGAACAGAGGAGGAGGAGCGTCTAATTGGGCACGCTCGCAACATGCGAACTTGGGCACTCCTTTTTTGTACACGAGAGGCTGTGATCTACCGCGCTGTACATACCATTAAGGCATTAGACAAGCAGTAGCGACGAAATATAAGAATGTATTAATAATGTAATAAGAGTATTTTGAATTCCGTTTAAAAATACATATTATATACCGTCGATTCCCCGGCTTTTAATTGCATTTTCTTATATTACATAATTGCATTAACGAAGAACCACGCATTGGAAGGGGAAACGTGTCCTAGGGAAAGTATATAGTAAGCCCGTTACCATGCACGTACACATAACATGCTATTATGGCCCATGGACATGGAATTTGACCTCGCAACAATAAAAGTGCATTCAATAATACATGTCTTTCTTATCTGTCAACTTTAGACTCGAAGTACACGTACTCCAAGATCGATTTCTTCAGACCCGCCGGCAGTCAGTCAACCCGTGACTCCCGACTCCACCAGCATGCTTTTTGCCCTTGTGGCATTGCTCCTGATCCTTGTGAGCTTCGTCCAGCTGCGCCATGTGTTGCATCGACGCAGGTGGGACCACTTTCCGGGTTACGCCAGCTTCACCTCGCTGCCCCTGATCGGCCACACGCATCGAATGAACCTCGAGAGGCCCTTCGACACCATCTTGGACCTGCATAAGAAGTATGGACCCGTGGTCAGGTTCGACTACGGCAACTTCCCCACCGTCTTCATTGGCGACTATCACATGGCCGTGGAGGTACAAACACAACGGTTAGAGTCCAGCAAGTTACTTAATTATCATGAGACCTGTAGGCCTTCAACGGGGATGCGTTCAACGATCGACCGTTCGGAAGAATGCCGGGATACAGGAGCATGAGGGGAGCAGAGTCTTCGGGGAACATACCCGGAGTTGGCCTGAGCGAAGGCAGGACTTGGTATAGGATCCAATTTTAGCTCGATCTCTACCTAACTTACATTTGTTCTCGCCAAAAGGCAGGAAGGTCGCAAATTCATGCTGCAGAATATCAACAACTTCGTGATGAAAGGTCGCGGGGGATCCTCTCTGGAGGACATAGTTCGAGAAGAGGCCATGGCCGTGTCTGACATGTTCAAGGAACTCGTGGGACCCACGGGGGCAAAAATAACGTGAGGCAAATTAAGTCGGAAAAGCTGCCTACCTGAACTCAGTTGCATGTTTTCCTGCAGGATCACAGACCGGGTCAACACAGCCGTGAACAACATAATTTGGAGAATGGTTACTGGAGAGAGGTTGGCAGCGCATCAATATGACTACGCTGTTAACGAGCAATGATATAGTCTACGTATTCTTTTCCATCTTGATAGAAGTTCGACCAAAGATCCGAAGTTAATCCATCTGACCGAGCAGTTGGACAAGCAGTTCAAGTCCTTTGATCCGCTCAACATCTTCACCGTACTCCAAGTCACATTTCCTTGGTTCTGCAAGCTGTGCAAAATGTTGAATCTTGAGGCAGGAACTTTTTCCAATAACTTGACGGAGACAACGTGCTTACAAACTACATCCATTCAGACGAGCATCGCTAAACCTTACGAGAGCATCATCAAGGCGATTCACGCAGCGACCGACGGCGTGACCGCGGACAAGGACGGCACCTACGTAGAGCGCTTCTACGCCGAGATCTCCGACCGCAAGGCGACGGACTCGCCGTTCAGCTCGCTCAACGGGACCACGCACCTCGAGGGCACGGTCTACGAGCTGCTCGTGGCTGGCACGGACACGACCCGCACGTTCGTAGAGTGGGCGATCACCCTGCTCGCCGTCTACCCCGAGGTGCAGGAAAAGTGTCTGAGAGAGATCCAGGAGAAGATCGGCGACCGCTTCCCCCAGGTCTCCGACCAGGAGCTGACTCCCTATTGCATGGCCGTAATCCACGAGGGATTCCGCCGAGTCCGCGCCGGCGTCTTCAACGTGCCCCACATGACCGGCAGGGACGTGACGCTGAAAGGACACTTCTTCCCCAAGGGCACCCAGGTCTACGTAACGTACGGACACCTCAACATGAACCCTGAGGAGTGGCCGGTAAAGAAATTCCTCTCTTCGAAACCAGACAGAAACAATATCGTTGCGCTACTAGGAGGCAGATTCCTACATTCCGGAGCGCCACCTGAACTCTGAGGGGAAATTCGTACCCAACGAGAAGATCCACATGTTCGGGATCGGGCGGAGGCGGTGCGTCGGCGAGCGGCTGGCCGTGGGCACGACTTACATGTTCCTCGTCACTCTCCTGCAGACGTTCGCTATTCGACCGGTAGGTACTCGTAATCGTTTGGAAATGGCATGCAGCTAAATCCTGTCTTTTTTTAAATAGGTTCCTGGTCACCCCGTCGACCTCGACTCCTACGTGATGGGCGGCGTACTGGCCACGCCGAAGCCAGTGCCTTTGGAAATCAAACCCAGGTTCTGACCTTGGCATTTACGTCCTAAGTAGTAGAAATATATTTTAACCTCATCGAGAGGCATCGAATTAATTATCGCTGACGACAATAACTGCTATTTGAGGGAGATAACATTGAAACCGACAAATATTTAGAACGTTCTGCATTCACATGGATACGCTCTTGGTGCAAGAAAAGTAATCTAGTACAGGAAACACGGGGGCGGGGACGGGGCACATTCATAGAAGTTACGATTCGCAATTGCTTGTATGCACACGTAGAGTAGTAGTACTATGTAGCAGGGGAAAAGTGATCGATTGAATGACTGCTGCAGATGCGTTGATCTTGTTCGGGTGGATTTGGGCTTTGAAGCTCTCTTTCTTTTCCGATTGAGTTTTCTCCGTTCGTTCTCTTCTTGGACCCTAATCAGCTTCTGCGGGCGCTCGCTACAGCTTGCTGACGTTCGACGGCCACGCGTATCTGTGTTCCAACCAAGAATTACTTCTTCAGCTTGAAATTGCTGACGTCTGAGGGCCAGTCGTACCTGGCCGGCAGGGCCGACACGCCGTCGTAGTTGTAGTCGTACAGCTGGTTCCTGATGAAGGCCTCCTTGTCCTCCGGCTCCGGGTACGTGGAGGCGGTCTTGTCTGCGTATGCCTCCTCCGCGATCCTCTTGGCGATCTTCACAGAGCAGTGGCGGATCTCGGAGAGCGGCGGGTAGAGGCGGCCCACGGCGAGGTCCTTCTCAGTGACCATGTCGGCCAGAGCCTCGGCGGCGCTCAGGAAGACATCGTCGCTGATGTGGTGGATGCCAGTGCAGATGACGCCCAGGGCGGCGCCGGGGAAGATGTACGCGTTGTTTCCCTGGCCCGGCTCGTACACCTTGCCGCCCATCTTGAAGGTGGGGAAGGGCGATCCGGAGGCGAAGACCGCGCGGCCCTCGGTATAGGTGTAGGCCTGCTCGGCGGTGCATTCGGCCTTCGAGGTCGGGTTGGACAAAGCGAAGATGATGGGCTGCTTGTTGAAGGAGGCCATGTCGCGAAGGATCTCCTCCGTGAAGACGCCTCCGATGGCGGCGGCGCCGATCAGGCAAGTCGGCTTCAATTCCCGCACGATGTCGTTGAGCTCCTTCATCGGGGCGTGCGGGTGAGCGAAGGGAGCCTTGTGCTCGGAAATGCCACCCTCAGGGCGATCTGAAATTGTACTTTTTTAAGCACGTTCAAACAGCAAAAGGCTTAATTAACATTACCTTTCACGATGAGTCCGCGAGAATCCTTCATCCAGACCTTCTTGATCGCCTCCTTGTACGGGATACCCTCCCTCTTTTCCATGGCCATGGCGATCAGCTGAGCGATTCCAATCGCCGCCTCTCCAGCTCCCTGGAAGAGGAACGTGTGGTCGCTCAGCTTTGTGTTTGTCGCCTTGAGCGCCGCCAGGATGCCAGCGACGGCCACGGACGCCGTGCCCTGGATGTCGTCGTTAAAGGTGCAGTACTGGTTGCGGTACTTTTCCAGGAAGCGGAAGGCGTTGTGGTTGCCGAAGTCCTCGAACTGGATGAGACAGTTCTGGCCGAAGTGCTGCACGGCGGCCTCCATGAACTCGTCGATGAAGTCGTCGTACTCCTGGCCGGTGACGCGCTTATGGCGACACCCGACGTAGTCTTCGTCCTTCAGAAACTCCTCGTTGTTGGTGCCCACGTCGAGCGTGATGGGCAGGCACTGGCTGGGCTTGATCCCGGCCAGGGCGGTGTACAGGGCGAGCTTGCCCACCGGAATGCCCATGCCCTGGACGCCGAGGTCGCCCAGGCCGAGGATCCTCTCGCCGTCGGTGACCACGATGGCGCGCACGTCCGTCTCCGGCCAGTTCTTCAAGATGTCGTAGATGTGCCCCTTGTCGTGGATGGTGATGAACAAGCCCTGAAAATACGTACATAAACCGTTAAAGAGAATAGAACGTTGAAATTTAGGAGCTGCCTGCAGCACTCACATTTGGCTTCTTGAAGGCGTATCCGAACTTTTGACACGCAAGTCCCACGGTGGGTGTGTAGACGATCGGCATGAGTTCCTCAACGTTCTCGGAAAGGAGCTTATAGAACAGGCGCTCATTGCGGTCCAGCAGGTCGGTCATATACAGGTACTGGTTCAGCGGGTCCTGGTACCGACGAACTGCATGTAATTTACAAGAGAAGTTAATTCGGAGCATGCGCACAAGCTGTTCGCAAGCGTCTTACGGTTTCGAAGCGAGTTGTCCACCTGCTCATCCAGCGTCTTGATTCGGGGAGGAAGCAGTCCGTGGATACCTACATATATGAATGTCGAATTAAAACGTGATCGTTTTGATTATTTTGCCCGCGTCTACCTAGTATACTACGTACCTAGGCTCTGCCTCTCCTCCAGCGAGAATCCCATTCCCTTGAAGAGTCTCGGATTGCGCAGGTAGTCCATGCCGGTGACAGTGCCGGGGCAGACGGCCGAGTCAGTCTTGCTGTTGGAGGAGGATGCCCTCGCGGAAAGCGTCGGCCTCGCGCCGAGCCGGTCCATGGCGCGGTACTGGTTGGTCGTCATGTCGCCGTCCTCGGACACACCCTTGGGGGCCCCGGAGGGAGGGCAAACTAGAGAGACGGTAGAACCAATGGTGACACTTGTTTGGGAGGAACCCTCGCGGCGGGTAGGTGAGATCGGGCGGGCTACGTTCACAGATGAGATGAAACAGACCGGTGGCATGTGGCATTGAGCCGAAAGAGGAAAATACGCGGGCATTGATCGCGTTTATGTGACAATCAGCCGGCTAGTTTCCTGTTCAAGTAGGAAAAATCTGATGGGATCGGGGTGTTTCCCTATTCTCTGCATAGTGTAAATGCCACCGACTGCATGAATTAACTTTCCGGCGTTGGAAGAATAGACGATCTCGCACTCTGTCCACGGGTCTTTTCCTCTTGCTTCCACGGCCGGCATGGGGCGCCAAAAGTCAATCTAGCTCGATCCTCAAACCAAAACTCCGTCGTGTCGGCAGTAGAGTTCTTAACCGACTGACTTTTCTGTAGGCCTTCGCGTGCGCACGAGTGCAATACCTCGAAATATCGAATGGAAAGCTGCCGGAACCACAGTGCATGAGATTATTGATTTACTACTCTACATGTCCCGAGCCACGGAATGTACCGCCGCCAAAAAATGCGACGATCACTCTTGGCCAAGAAGGTTCCATACCTCATCACTCTGCATGCTATTGCTTTGACATTGCTCAGGGCAGGGAAAGTACTTGACTAAGAAGTTTACAGACCGGTACGTATGGCCAATATTTCGAGATTATACCGAACAATCTCTCAACTAAAGGTCCTTGTTCGAAACGAACCAGCACATAGACACACGCAATTGATCAGAGCCACTGCCCGACTAAACACTTGCTTGCGAACAAGTAGCTGACGACGTGCGTACGTTCGCGTTCGTTCGATCGGATTCATTTTAGCGTGACGTCGGCGGCTGCGGACAAATTCGGGAATAGCCAGCAGCCACGCTTGTCCTGCGAGGCATCGCCAACCAACAATGCGCCAGAATCGCTAGATAATTAAGCGCGAGCGAGCGAGGGCGGGCGGGCGAGTGCCTCGATCTATCGCTAGAGCCAGCCATTCAACAGTGAACAGAGCCAGGGAATTGGCATTTGCAATAGGTAGAGGCAATTAAAGAGCAAACTCACCAGCAATGTCCTGAGCTTGGCTCCTCAAACAAAAAGCTCAGGAGAGACTGGAGCGGGCTGTGATTCTTGCTTCACTACCTCTTAATGGACAAGCACTACTGCTATAAACGCAATACTATCACGCGTACGTCGTAATTCGATCGGCATCATCTCTTACATACGTAGATGGCCTTTGCGGTAAATGCTGATGATACAATTACAGACGTTCAAGGACAGTAGCATATTAGTGCGGTGTACGTAGATTTCGATATTTTGCCGACTATAGTACGCAGGACGTGACGATGAGACATATCCCTGCCGGAAAATAACTACGTAGATAATTTTCAGATTTGCGTCTCGCCAGAGAAGTGTGACATTCGGAGAAGTGCAAGCTACGTAATTGTCACCTGACCCTAAGAAACGATCGGCAAAGATGAAACATAAAGCATCTGCGTTCGCAGAACACCGGACACAATTTGTGTACGTATTTAATGTAGCTTGTAGAACAAGCGTCACCTGAGCTAACATTGGGAGAAGAAAAAGATTGCTTCAGATAATTTGCCGCCATGCCTTAGTGCATGCAAGTGTGTATGCACGTACTCTCTCACCTCGCTGGACGAGCAAATAATTGCAGGGTGTTATGGAGAACGTGTACGTACCCTTTGCACATCCCTGCCAATGCATCATCGTCGCCGCGAAAACGCCGAATATGAAGGCGAAGATGGCCGTGGCCGCCTCGCAGCCGACGCCGACGCCGACGCCGATGCCGCGCTCCGTCATACGTCCAACCATTGGCGCCGGCTCATTACGCACCTGCTAAGTGGAGCACCTGCGCATGGGCGGCACTCGATCGGTCTGCCGGCTACGACGCCCCCCCAACAACAGAAACCCCCAAGGACAGCGGCGGCGGCGGCAACGGCAACGTCGGCGGCAGCAAATGGCAACGTCTGCGCCCACGCGCATCACTATAGCCAGCCGACCACCTTAGTTAACGGGAACTTATTTCTGCGGAATGACGGAATGTTGCAGGCAGCTGGTCTGGGACTTGAAATAGGAGCACCGTATCGCAGACCAAGGTGCCTCTATGAAACGTTTAACTACGAGCCGAATCTGTTCCTCCGGCAGAAAGAAACTGACTGAAGTTCAAGTCGGGACTCGGGAGCAACAGCTGCCGGTGTAGCCAACCACTACGTACAAAATCGTGCTACATTTCAACGCGCGTCAGCCAGTGGGGGAAATGTGTTCCCCTAGCTCTCCTCTTCTCCTTTACCTCCGTTCTCCTCGCAGTTCATTCGCAGACTCATGGCGTCGGTAGAAGACGAACGTCGATTGAGCGTGAGGTGCAGGGAGCTAACACGTTTTCCTCTTCTTGACAGAACCTATCTAAACCGCACGTGCGACCCGTGAGGCGAGATAATGTAGACTGAACTGAGCGTCGAGCGCAGTCTTTTCGTGAATAATCGTCCGGTGCTGGGTTGACTGCGGACGCAAACGCACATCAGTGAGAGGCGCCGCGCCGTCGCCGTCGCCGCCGCCGAACTAGCAAACGATCGCGAACGCGGGCGCGACTGAGCAACGCTTATGGCTGGCCGGTAGTAAGGATGGGTCGATGGACAGGCCGCGGTCGGTCGCGGCCGGGACAACGACCATTCTGTACGTACATAAGTTAAATGAAGAATTCGCGGCTCCCTCCACGCAATCAAATGGCGCCCATAATACAGTACTCGAAGAAGGAATGTCGAAGGCCCTCAAAGGAATATGGAATTTTCCAGATGAGGATCGTTCATGTCACTTGCAAGGATTTCAAGGACCGGACTTTTAGCGCCACGCACAAAACAGCCCCTTAGTTGCGACAAGCACGTAGTCAGTGGAAATATGCCTCTAAAATGATAAGTCCGGTGCCCAGTGCACATGTGGCAACAGTCTTGTCCTTAAAGATTGCCTTTCGCATCAAAAATTGGAGGGCATATTTTTTACGTATATGTCCAGCAGCGTATTAGAGTTACGACTTAAAAATGATCTGTCGACTCATATTGCATATTCTTAAAAATTCATGTACACGCTATTGTTGTTATCCTACCTGCAGACGTCCTGGCCGCCGCCAACGCCAGGGCCGAGAATTTCCTTGCAGGCGTCGTGACCGCCGCCGTCGCCGACACCACCGTCCTAGTTGTGAGTCGCGCACCGGGCAACATGGTCAAACTTCGGTCTGGCTTGTAGTCGAATTCTGGTACGGAGATTACATTAGCCACAGCTAGGTGAGTGTCGTGTACGTCAATTGTAGTATTGTACTGTGATTATGATGTGTAGCTGTAGCGTCGAGTTCAGCTGACGTGGGCATTGAAGAAGTTCTGGTGTTATAATAGCGGTGGAAGCACGCACACACATGCACACATACACTAGAGTTTACATGTACGTAAAATGAGTGCGCGAGTGAAAGCTTTACTTATATGCCCGACTGTAGGAATCTGCACCACGTATATCAATAGACGCGCGCTATTACAGGTACTTACCGAATTACTGGAGTTGAATTAATATGGCGGTTTCCAAGAAGGACAGTGCGCGTCGTTTGGATCTGGTTCTGGTTGGCTTTCAGCTAGCTCACCTCCTCCAGCACCAGTCCAGACTCCAGACTCGAATCCATCTAGCTTTGGATTTTGGAAGCGTCGCCGTCGCCGCCCGCGTCGGCAGTTCGCTCAGCTGTTGCTGTTGCACTTGCAGAGCTGGAGCCGGGAGGGAGGGAGGGACGGAGCAGGCGGCCACCGGCCAGTGCCCAGTCGGCAGGGGAATTGGATTGGGAATTGGGATGGGCAGCCTGTTGCCAACTGCCAAGTGCTATGCTATCTTCTAAAGAGTGCGATTAATCGATCATGCACATGCGGTGACATGCCTTGCAGGTTGCGAATTAGACAATGGTAGGGGTACTAGGGGAATTTAATTGCAGGTAACATATGATGAACCTTGTCAACTGCTTTAGAGCCCCCGCCCGCTGCTTTACATATGCTCGTTATGTGGAGGTGTGTGCTTCGGTGCCTGTGTGGTTTAGCCTTGTCCAGTATGCAGCGCAACATGCGTCCGTTTTCAGGCATAAATATTGCTTATTTTAATGCTATTAGATTAGACTACGTATTAGTACGCATTCAATTAATCTGTAGTATGACAGGATATAATGTCACGACAGATAAAAATACTTAAAGATAGACTTACTGGATAAACCGCGAACTGAGGTCGCTTGCTGAACCTGTCGATATAGAGCAGAGGCGCTTCGAGCATTTCGATGCATTGTCGCACCCTTTAAGACTGCCGGCAGCACACCAAAAGATGTGTATAAGAAGACTACTGCTCGGAAAGATGAGAAGTAATGACTCGGCCTTCTTTTGAGGCTTTAGCGTCAAAAAACTCGTCTAGACTGATTTTCCCTTGGCCCGAGGATCGCCTTTTTTTGCCCACCCGACAGATGCACGACCACGTCGGTACTTACTCGGGGACGGAGTTAGG
>JAAUYK010221479.1_pt1 | contig 15621 bp, 6 predicted proteins | sample 7278021 | NCBI WGS metagenome assembly JAAUYK01 (sample SAMN14350223, study PRJNA611818) | marine sediment metagenome | isolation source: surface marine sediment (1.8m) | place: French Polynesia: Moorea | collected 2018-08
CTCGAGCGCATCACCCCGATACTCCTCCGGCCAGTCCTCGAAGACCTCCTTGGGCGCCCGCAGATGGACGTTGGCGTAGACGAGCGAGCCCCCGCCGTAGCCGGCGGCCTGCGCTACGATCGCGTCTCCGAGGTCGCGCACGTCCCAGAGCCCCTGACCGAGCTTCCAGAACGCCCGCGAGAAATCGGGCGCTCCCTCGCCGTCCCCGCCGCCCCGTGCGGGGTTCGGGAAGACGGGGAAGTCGTCGAGCTGATAGCGCCTTCCCCGCTCGAGGACGAGGACGCGCTGGCCGCTCTCCGCGAGACGGCATGCCGTCACGGCGCCCGCGAAGCCGCTGCCGATCACGATCGCGTCGTAACGCTCGGCGGTCTCCACTGGTTGGCTCCCAACAGGATGCGGCCCCGATGCGGGTCGGGTGCTCCGACGAGGCCCGCTCCTTCTCCCCGACCGGGCGGTGCGGCGGCGGCCACGGCCGCCCCCGGTCCCGGCGCGAGCCTCGTGGCCGTATGCAGCACCTCCCACAACAACTCGTGGCTTCGCGGTCGGGCGGTCACCCGGACCACGTTGCTGGCCGCCGCGTGGATCCGGCCCATCGACGTCGCGAAGGGAACTCCCCCGCTGGTCGCCCCACGATAGTGCTCGTAGAAGTCTCTCCGGCGTGCGAACAGGAGCTGGCGGATCGGTCCGCTCGCGAACTCGTGGATCGTCAGCCGGTCGCCCGGCCCCCCGATGCGCATCGTCGCTTGATACGTGCAGTGCATGTCTCCGGCCAGGAACACGACGTTGCCGATGCCCTCGCGGAACAGGAACTCGATGATCTCGTCGCGCTGGCGGCGGTAGGGCCCCTCGCACCACTTGTCGGGAGGCTTCTTTCCAGACTCCTCGGCCGAGAGGTCGGCGTCTTCGGCCGCGAGCCTTTGCGGGCGCAGCTCGGCCACGAAGGGAACGCTCGACACGATGAACTTGATGCGCTCGCGGTGGAGCCCGAGCCAATCCTTCAGCGCCTGCATCTGCGGCTCGTCGATCACCTGGCCCTTGCGGCGGTAACGCTCGGTGCGGGTGTCGAGCACGAAGAAGCGGCACGCGCCGTAGGCGAATTCGTAGAAGAAGGGGCTCGCGCCCGGGTCCCGCTGAGGGGATTCGGGATGGCGGGCGTGCACGAACTCGCGATAGACCTGCGTCGCAGGAGCGAGGTACCCGTCTTCCGTCTTCGTGTCGGCCCCTCCGCCGGGGACCGGCTCCCCCCGAACCCAGGGCGGGATGTGATCCCTCGCGAAGTTGTCGACGATCTCGTGATCGTCGAGGGTCATGTAGTGCGGGCACTGCGCGAGGAACCTCCGCAGTGTCGCGTCCTCGGACCAGGCGCCGCGATACGCCCGGCGGTAGGCGTCGACGCTGGGCGCACGGCCGGGGATGGGGAAGTCGAAGTAGATCTGGTCTCCCATGTGGAGGACGAAGGCGGGCGGATCCCGCTCGAGCGGGTCGGAGCCCCCGTCCCGCTCCCCGACGAGACCTTCGAAGGGGCTGAGCAGGAGGGGACGCGGCTGCTCGAAGCCCGTGATCCGGAACAGCAGACCGAAGCCCCGGGGTACCAGGAAACCCAGCACCTCGTTCAGCAGCCGCTTCGCCACGGGGAACTCGCCTTCGGGGTCGCGTGTGAGCGACTCGGTCGCGGCCAGCGTCCCGAGCCCGCCGGCCACTAGCCCCGCGAGATGCGTGAGACTCACCACCGAGAGGTTGCAGCTCCCGATCAGGAAACAGAAGTCGCGATCGTCACCCGAATCCGGGAAGGTGCGCAGCGAGCCCGTGCATACGGCCTCGTCGCGAGCGCCGCGCAGGCGGTCCAGAGCACGACGCGGTCCCTCGAAGCGCGCCCTCACCCGGTAGTGCTTGTCCGCGCAGAGCCCCGTGAAGAGCGCCGTGCTCGTGAAGTCGGTCGCCGGAGACAGCGCCCGCCTCTGCGGGACGGGGACGCGACCGCTCTCGGGTTCCAGCGCGATATGCACCGAGCGGTCCCCGGTCCTGCCGCACAGCCAGAGCTTCGCGGAGTGGCCCGTCGTATGGCCGACGATCAGGAGGGGTTCCATGGCTGTTGCGACGTCGCGTCGACGGGGCGCCTGCGGTGCCTCCGCCGCGCGCGAGTATAAGCCCATCGTGCGCGACGAATGCAACAACGGCTTCGTTTCGGACGAGGTCGCCTCGCGTTCCCTTCGCCAGGCGACAGCGAGTCGGGTCGAACGCCCTCTTCCCTTCTCGCTCCCCCCGCGGGGTGCGCCAAGGTGTGAAGTGTTTCACTTCCCATCGGGGCGGGCCGGAGGGACAATCGACTCGTCGGGGCGGGAAGGTGTGGCATGCGCGGCGAAGTGACGAGTAGGCACCTCAAGGGGATCACCGAGCTCACGGTGATCGCGGACATCAAGCCCGACCTGGTGCCGATCGGCGAGGTTCTGTCGCACGCGACGCGCTTGAGGGCCGTCCTCGGCACCTTCGACGCGATCCTCAAGTACGGAACCGAGGCCCCGACGACGCCCGGCTTCGTGGCGTTCCTCGACCGGCTCCAGACCCTCCACTCGGTGCGCTGGTCGATCTTCGACAACGATCGCAAGCTGCTGCTGGCCGTGTCATTCGACGGGGCTTGGGAGCCCTACATCCGCAAGATCGCGGAGTCGGCGGGGCCCCTCCTCGACCTCATCCTCTGCAACTGCGACGAGTACGACGACCACTCCACCGATCACGGCTACCCGGCGTTCGCCAAGTGGGTACGCGCTCATCAGGTGAACTGCGAGTTCCTCTACGTCGCGTCGCCCGACACGTCCGTGGACGACGTCCGGTACCTGAAGAAGCTCGAGCGCGCGCAGCATGCGACGGCCGATCCGCGCGCCTTCGATCACGACGTCGCGACCCTTCGCATCAGAACGCCCGACGAGGAGCTGCCTGGGAACCCCGACCCGACGTCGTTGCTCCAGGGCTCGCTCCGCGTGCTCCGGTTTCTCTACCGTCTCGAGTCTCTCTACCCGGCGGGCACGAAGAACGGCCTCTTCCTCCTGAGAACCGCGCACATGATCCTTCACCCGTTCGTTCCGGGCGGGGTCGGAGAAGAGGGCCTCAGGAAGGCGTACGCGCGGGAGCTCGCGTGGTTCGACTCCCTGGAGCCGGTCGCTCGACCGGTGCCCGAGGGGGTCCCGCTGCAGGACGCCGAGACCGTCCAGGGCAACATCCTGAAGGGCTACGGCAACCTCACGCACGGCTGCCTGCTGCTGGTGCGTCTGGACGGCCCCGCCGCGGCGCGCCGCTTCCTCGAGCGTCTCCGGGTCACGACGTGGGGCGAGGAAGCACGCGACGACGTCAAGGTCAACGTCGCCTTCACCTACCGGGGTCTGTGCACGCTCGGCCTGTCGGAGCCGGAGCTCTCCCAGCTCCCCAAGGAGTTCCGCGAGGGCATGGAGGCGCGCGCCGGCGTACTCGGCGACGTCGGACCCAACCATCCCTCGAACTGGAGGGTACCGCGAATCGCGCGGAATCCCGACGGTACGTCGCCGGGGCGACCCCTTCGCCTCTCGACGGTAGATCTCGTGATCCAGCTGCAGCGCCAAGCCCCGTTCCAGCCCGGCGATCACCGCTGGTCGGGTGATCACCCCCTCTACGCCGAGGCGCAGGAGCTGCTCGAGATCGAGGGAGCGCATCTGTTGGCGGCCGAGGTGCTGCGACGCAAGCCCGTGGACGGGAAGGTGTACGAGCACTTCGGCTACCGTGACGACCTGAGTCAACCCGGGCACGAGGGGCCGGACGGCGACCGCGTAGCGCTGGGCGAGCTGCTGCTCGGCTACCCGAACGAGCGCGGCGAAGACGAGGAGGACGTGCCGTCCTTCCTGCGCAACGGGAGCTTCCTCGTGATCCGGAAGCTCGCGCAGGACGTGAAGCGCTTCCGGAAGCTCCTCCAGGACTACGAGGGAGAAGAAGAGGAGCTGGCGGCGAAGCTGATGGGTCGGGACAGGGAGGGGCGGCCGATCTTGGATCCCGGCAGGGGCGCAACCGACAACGCCTTCGACTACAGCAGCGACCCGGATGGTCGCGCGTGCCCCATGCGCGCCCACATCCGGCGGGCGAACCCGCGGACTCCCCGGCCCGGACGGACCCGCGCCAACACCATCGGCCCGATCACTCCCCGAATCATGCGGCGGGGCTTCTCCTACGGACTGCGCTACGACGAGGCGCCCGAGGAGGAGGACCGCGGGCTCTTCTTCATGGCGTACAACGCGAGCATTGCCGATCAGTTCGAAGTGATCCAGCGCTGGCTCAGCGGCGGCAACAGCACGGGCGTGCTGAGCGAGCACAACGACCCCCTGGTCGGCCTGCCCCCGAACGGACAGCGGCGCCCGTTCCGCTTCTCGAGCAACGACGAGGTGAAGCGCGTCGACCTGGGCGCGGAGCCGCTGGTCAGGCTCTTGTGGGGCCTGTATCTGTTTGCGCCTTCCACCTCGGCGCTCGCGGAGCTCGCATCGCGACCGCCCGAGGCCGAAGGCGCTGCGACGCCGGACCTCGACAATGGCGAGGCGCTGATCCGGCAGCTCGAGCTCGCGGCCCGTGTCGAGCCGCGGGAGACCGCCGTGCTGCACTGGACGAAGGTCCTGGAGGACCCCAGCGGACAGCGCGGCGTGGCCCCGCACGTCTGGGCGGCGATCCGCGAGCGCAGGGGCGGCGTCCTGGACACGCCGTACGGGGTCCTCGTCGGGAGCGCCGACCTCGCGATGCAGGTCTTCCGGGACCCGGATCGGTACTCGGTGCGCGCCTACTGGGAGCGCATGAGGCAGTCCCTCGGTGTCCTCTACCTGGGGATGGATCCGAAGCCGCGCAGGATCTGGGCGTGCGTCGGCGACGACGAGAGGGCCCTGGACGAGCGCTACACGGCCGCCGTCGAATCGGGTCAGCACGCGAGACTCTCGGCTGTTCCCAATGCGTGGCTCGCGGGGATCGGGCGTGAAGCAGCGTTCGAGCGGGCCCGCGCGGAGACGCGCACCTGGCTGCAGGTGCACGACGGAACGCCCATCGACTATCGCGAGCTCGCGAAGGACGTGCTGGCCGAGCTCTCCTGGCACTGGCTCGCGCTGCCCGACGATTTCCACATGCAGCGGGGTGGAGCTCGAAGGAACGGCCCCACGTGCCCCGAGGACTTCCTGGCCGTGGCCCGCTACATCTTCGCGCCGAATCCGAACGAAGTCGTGCGAGACGAAGCGATCGAGAAGGGGAAGAAGCTCCTGCTCGCGGCGAGGCACTACGTCGCGGAGGCGCTGCAGGGGGACTGGGTTCGCGAGAACACGCTCTTCGCTGCGCTGGTGGAGGCGTCCTCCGACGCGCCCGATCCCGAGGCCATTGCGCAGACCCTGGTCGGGGCGGTCCACGGCCTCGTGGTGCCGACGAGCAGCAACTTCGTCTCCGTCCTATACGGCTGGATCGAGAGCGAGATGCTCTGGCGGCTCCAGCAATCGCTGGACTGGAGTCGTCGTCGCTCTGGCGTCTCGGACTTCGAGCGGGCGACCGCGGTGCTCGAAGGAGCGCTGGTCGCCACCATGCAGGCCAACCCGATCCCCTCCCTGCTGCACCGGACCGCCGTCCGCGGCGGACGGATCGGAGACGTGAGGTTCGAGGCGGGCAGGAGGGTCGTGATCAGTGTCTACTCGGCCGCGCAGGGCCAGCCCCCGGACCGCACGGACGTGCTCTTCGGCGGCGACTACGGCGTCGGCGAGGCCCCCGTGCACGCCTGCCCGGGACGCAACATGGCCATCGGAATCCTGCTCGGCATGGCCACCGCCGTGCTCGAATGCGGCACGCTGGAGCCGGCGGGCCGCTTCGAGCTCTCGATCGCAGCGGACGGGAGCGTGCCTATGCCCGCTGGATGAGGGCCTCGGCCTCGCCAGCGTGCCAGCTCATGTGCATGCGAAGGAACGCGCTCCGCGCCGCTCCGAGACGGTCCAGTCCCTCGGCGCGCTGGCCGCGCGAGAGCGCGAGCTCTCCGCGCGCGAGCTCGTTCAGCGCCCGCTCCCGCCTCGAGTCCCGCTCCAGCGCGCTGTGCATGGCCGCCTCGAGATAGTGGTCCGGGGTCTGAAGGTCCGGTGCGCCCGCCGCGGCCAGCCGCGCCATGGCCCGGCAGGCCATCCCTTCCCCGATCGGGTCGAGCACGCGCGCGCGCGCCGACGCGGCCTCGGCATAGCGCTTGGACAGCGGGATCTCCCCAGCCCGGGCCATGGTATCGGCCAGCCAGCCGAAGTTCAGCGAGATGAACAGGCACATGCCGCGGGCGACCAGCCAGTCCGTGGACTGCTGAAGGGAGGCGAGGGACTCCGCCGTGCCGTCGAGCTGGTACCTCGCAAATGCGCTCTCGGCGCGGCTCATCGCGAACACGTAGGCTCCGTTCACCCGCTTGGCCGTCGCCTGCGCGAGCGCCGCTGCTTCGATGCACTCCCGCCAGCGGCCCTGCCAGTTCAGGATCAGGGCCTGAAGCGCCCGGATGGATCCCTGTATCGCGTCCTCGATCCCGCGGATCGATTCCAGGCTGCGCTCGATGAGGGCGTTCGCCTCTTCGAAGTCGCCGAGCTCGCCCAGGGCGCAGGCCCTCGTCGCGTCGGCATACGCCGCGCTGAGCTGGGAGCGAACCCCGCTCGGATACGGGAAGCGGCGCTTGTTCTCGATCCCCTCCCGCAGGTTCTCGAACGCCTGGGGATAGAGACACGCCGCGGCTTGACTCTGGCCGAGAGTCGTCTGGAACTGGGCCACGTAGCCCGGGTTCCCCAGGTCTCTGGCGTGGGCGAGGGCGGCCTCGAGGTTTCGGATCGACTCGCCCTGGTCGCCCAGCGCGTAGGCGAACCAGCCGAGCCAGTAACGGATCTGGGCAAGGGCATCGATATTGTCGAGTGCGCGCGCGTAGCTGGCGGCCTTGCGAAGGATGGCCAGGTCGTCGCCCGACGGGCTGTAGACGCAGGCCAGGACCCAGCGCAGGCTGATCGCGATCCAGCGCCGCTGCAGATCGTCGGACGGACTGAGCTGCTCGATCGCGCTCATCGCCACCTGGTACTGCTGGCGCGCGCGGTCCAGCGACATCCCGGCGAGCGCCTTGTCGCCGGCGAGCTCCGCGTAGTCCGCGGCGTGGAACGGGTTCCCACCCCGGGCGTAGTGATAGGCGAGTGCCTCGCAATGCTCCTCGCGCCCGGAAGCGCCGGAGTGCTTCTCGACTGCGGCGGCGATCTGCAGGTGCAGCGCCTGTCGCGCCCGCAGTCCCACCGACTCGTAGATGAAGTCCCTCGTGAGGCCGTGCTTGAAACGGAGTGTCCCGCGGGCCTCCCCCTTGTAGATCAGGTCGTGGCCCGCGAGCTGTCGGACGACCTCGTCGTCTTCTCCATAGCCCGTGATCTCCTGCAGCAGCCAGGACGGAACGATGTTCCCCACGACGGCCGCCGCGTGCACCAGATCGGCCAGGCCGGTGGGCAGACGACCTACCCGCGCCTCGATGAGGCCGTGCAGCGTCGTCGGCACCGGAGTTCCCTCGCCGCTGGGAGAGTCCCGCGAGGCCCATTCGGCCTGGGAGCGACACAGCTCCTCCAGGAACAGCGGATTGCCGCCGGACTGCTCCTGGAGTCGCGCTGCGATCCCGAGATCGAGGCGATCCGGCAGCAGGCATGCGATCGTGCGCCGGGATTCGTCCTCGGTGAAGGGCTCGAGAAACAGGAGCTCGGCATCGGCCAGCGTGGTGTCCGCCGGATCGAGGACGCGCGAAGCGGCGACGATGAGCACCGGCTTGTCGGCCGCCGCGCGCATCAGGGTCTCGACGACCTGCCGCGACGCATCGTCGATCCACTGCCAGTCGTCGACGAAGACGATGAGCGGACAGGTGGAGGAGATCGCCTCGAAGAAGGCCGTCAGGGCGCGAACCGCGCTGGCGTTGCTGCCACCCTCCTCGACTGCGGGTGCCGGTCGGAGCGAGAGCAGCCGCAAGAGCTGCGGAGCGAACTCGGCGAGGCCCAGCTGATCGAGCTGGCTTTCCACCAGCTTCGCAGACCGCTCGGGGGGCGCGCCGGGAACGAGCCCGAAGTGGTGTCCCAACATGGCCGAGAACGGTTGGAGCGGGGCAATGCTGCCGTAGCTCTCGCAGCGACCGCGCAGAGTGCAGCATCCGCTGACGGCCCGTTGGTCGATGAACTCCTCGATCGCGCGGGTCTTGCCGAGGCCGGCGTCGCCGATCAGCGCGACGACCTGCAGGCGTCCCGCCCGGGCTTCCTCGAGGCACGCTTCGAGACGCTCCAGCTCGTCCTCTCGCCCGACGTAGGGGGTCAGCCCGTGATGGACGCGCGCCTCGTAGCGCGTGTCGACGGCCGAGCGCCCCAGGACCCGATACGCGGGGATCGGTTGTGGCTTGCCCTTGAGCGCGATCGAGGGCAGCTCTTCGGTCGCGAAGAACGGCAGGGCACCCCGGATGGTGCTGGCGCTCACCACGATCTCGTCCGGCCCGGCGTGGGCGCACAGTCCCGCGGCCGTATTGACCGGGTCACCGATGAGCTCGTAGCGACCCCGCACCGGATCGCCGGCGCCGGCGACGACCAGCCCCGAGTGGATCCCCGAGTGGAGTCGAATCTCGAACGATTCGCCGTGCGAGGTGGTGCGCGTCGCGCGGGCCTCCTCGTGCAGGTCGAGGGCGGCCCGCGTCGCGCGCCGGACGTCGTCCTCGTCGGGCAGCGGGAAGCCGAAGACAGCGAGCACGCCGTCTCCGTATACCTGGTTCACGATCCCGCCGTGCGCGGGGACCACGCGATGCGCGGCCGCCTTCACGTGGTGCAGAATCTCGGCGAGGATCTCCGGATCGTAGGTGTGGCCCAGCTGGGTGGACGCACACAGATCCGAGAACAGGATGGTGACGTGGCGCCGGCTGCCAGGCTCCGTGCTCACTGGACACCTCGATCCGGGGTCCACCGGACGTAGCCCTCGCGTCGCCCACCGCACCGGTCACACCCCGCGCGCGTGACGGCAATTCCCATCGCTGACTCCCGGAGCCGGCCGCGACAGCCTCTTCCGAACGCCGGACCGCATGTGAGAACGTCGTGGCTCGTATATGGAGCCCGACCCCAACGCGACCTGTCAAGAGGTCAGGGGACGCGGGGCTCGACTCCCTGTGGGGCAGCGCCTCGACGCGCGCCGGACCCAGGCGGCCCGGGATCGGTGTGCCGGTTCTCGGTTCCCAAAGCTCCCAACGAAGCGTTCAGCGATCCCGTGCTGCCAGGGGCTTCGGAACGCTGTGGGTTTCGATTCCCGCGATCAGGTCCCGGTGGCTTCGCAGGAGGGCAAGAGGTCGTCGCGCGCCATCGGGGGGCAGGCCGAAGACGACGCGGTCCGCGCCGCACCTCGGGCAGAGCGCCAGCACCTTCCCGGAGGCCGGCTACGGGTCGCCCCAGGCTGAGATCCCCCGGGGATTTGTAGCGAAGAGGATCCAACGAGGAGGATCTCATCCGCGATCTCGAATGAAGAGGGTTGAATGTACCGGTTCAGGCAACCATCGACCGGGTGAGGGGATCAGGCTCCGCACCGGGCCGAGGTGGCCTGAGCCGGGCCGCTGCGTCGAAAAGATGTGGGTCTTATGCACCGCGCTGGGGCCCGCTCGCCTGGGCCCGCCGGGGAACGGTGTGAAGAACTTCACAGGTGCGACGGCCGCCGGCAGTGTAGACAGAATGCCCATGCGCTCGTCGATCACTCCTGGCTCACCGGTGGCGGCCTTCCTGGGGCGCCTGCTCCTCGTCGTCTTCCTTGCACTCGCGCCGGCGGAGGCATCCCTCGCCGAGCCCGGCGGGATCTATCACTGCGACTACTACTTCGCGATCACGCGCGGCGTCGCGGACTCCCACCTTGCCGATCCGCTCAAGCCCGTCGTGTTCGTCGTCACGCTTCCCCTCGATCTGGCCTTGCTCCCGTTCGCGGCGGTGGGCGGCTTCTTCGGCAACTAGACGGAAGCGGGCGGCGGGGAGATGGCAGGAAGGAACGGCGCTACGAAGCCCGCGATGTCGGGGGTCTCCCGCGGACTGCTCGTGCTGCTGCTCGCCCTGGCCGGTCTCGCAGGCTGCCGGACCCACGGCCAGCTCTACGCGAGCCAGCCCCAGGTCTTCACGAGAGAGAGGCTGGTGGAGGAGCGCGTCGGCGAGGTGGCCTGGCTCCAGGAGCAGCTTCGCAAGACGGACCAGGTGGAGACCGGCCGCTTCCAGGGATACCGCGACCTTTCGCGCTTCGTCGGGCTTCACCAGCAGCTGCGGGTGAGCTTCGATCCCGCGCTCGGCGGCCGGAACGAGATCGCCAACGAGATCCTCGAGAGCCGCAGCCGCACGGATCTGCTCCGCGCCCAGCAGGACGAGCTGGCGGCCCGGCAGGCCCTCGACAACGCGCGCAGGGCCTACGACGAGTCCCAGGGCATCGAGGCCGCGGCGCCTCCGAGCGGACAGGCCACGGTCACCAATCCCACCCTCCCCTCGGCCAGCGCTCCCCTCGGCAGCGGAGCCACCTCGGGCCAGCTTCCGACGAGCCAGAAGCCCCGGGAGACCCAGGCGAAGCCCGGCATCCTCGACGACTTTCACGACCGTCTCCTCTACCGGGACACCGTCAACGCGGCCATCCGGCAGACGTCCCTCGACGACACCCACGACCTCGGCGGCATGAGCCTGCACGAGATCACCATGTCGGTGACCGTGGTGCCGGGTCGGGACTCCCGGGCCTTCGGACAAGTCGAGCTCCGCCTCGTGAAGCCCGACGCGACGGAGCGGGGGCCGCAGCTCGCCAGACTCTTCGATGCGTGGCGGGTGGCACTGCGGCCCGCGATGCTGCGGGAGATCCATGCCCTCCATGCCCGCCTGGCCGAGGACCGCCTCACGCGCCCGGAACGGGAGTTCGTCGAATGGCTCCGGCAGGGCGGCCTGCGCGCGATCGTCGCGAGTCTCGAGGGCGAGAGCGAGGTTGGCGCGGCCTTCGAGCTGCAGAGCCTCGCTCAGCTCAGGAAGAAGCCCCCGCTCGTTCGGGACTTCGAGATGATCGCCCTCGGCGTGTGGCACCGCTACAAGTCGGACCTCTCCGGGATCGTGGAGATCACCCGGCCCGACTTCTCCATCGGTCTGCCGGGCACCGGGATGCCCGAGATCACCGGAGGGCTGCAGGTCACCGAGCCCACCCAACAGGCGGAGCCAGCGCAGGAGAGCGACACCAAAGACGGCAAGGGTTGCGAGGACGAGATCGAGTGCGGCTGCCCAAAGCTCCAACCCATCAGCGCCGGCAGATGCAAGTTCGTCCGCAACCTGTTCCGCGCCGAGCAGAGCGCCAAGGCGCAGACGGTGGACCCGAAGGAGTACGCTCAGAACGTCTCCGAGGTCGCCGCGCGGCGCGACATGCTGAACCTCATCGCCGCGGTGCAGGCCATGCTGCCGGCCCAGGGCGTAGCACTCGACAGCACGACCCAGTACGTCCGCGAGTCCCAGGAGCTCGTGAACGCGATCTCCAGGCGACCGCTCCTCGTGGGCTTCGGGCAGGGCGGCAGCAGGTTCGGCTGGGTCCTCGGGCCTCGCTTCGCCATCGACGGCGACGATGCCGTCTTCCAGCACCAGCCGATGCGTCACGACGTCTCGGCGTCGATCTCGATTCCGGGCTGGTGGACCTGGGCGGACCTCAGCGGGGAGGCCTCCTGGATCGACCGGCGTGGGGAGCGGCGCAAGCGGGGGTGCCTGTGGGAATGGGACGCCGAGCATGAGGAATGCAAGAAGCTGAGGCTCGACGTCCGGCCGGACAACGACCTGGTCCAGTCGATCACCGCGGCCTTGACCAAGAGCAGGCTGCGCCCGACTCCGCCCAGCGGAGCGGCCTTCTCCCGGAAACCGGGCCCCACCATCGAGCTCCCGCGCGACGACTCGGCCCCCGTGCTGCTCCGTGCCGGGGAGGAGCAGACGCTTCTGGTACTCGGGAAGAACCTCTGGCGCACGCCGCAGGTCTTCGTCGGCTCCCAGCCCGCAGACCGGGTGAGACTGACGAGCGACATGCGGGGGCTGGTCGCGACCTTCGAATCCCTGGACTACGTAAGCGCCGAGACTGGAGGCACTCCGGGGCCGGTCGTCGCGGATCTGCACGTCGTGACGAGTTTCGGCGCGGACAGCGTGGACGAAGCCGTCCACGTCCTCCCGCCGCGAGCCCAGACGAAGACGGTGGCCGGCGCGAAGACCGCGCGGCTGGAGACCCGCTTCCTCGACGACGCCCAGACACGCCTGCGCTTCGCCTACAAGGAGCCCCAGAACTACGCGAAGCTCGAGCTGGTCACGGGACCGGCGGACGCCGCGACCCAGAGCCCGCGAGGACACGGGGGGCTGTGGAACGCGAAGCGGACCCACGTCGAGTTCGACCATCCCGCCAACGCGAAGACGCCGGACGTCTACAAGGCCGACCTCGTGCTGTACCCCCGTCCGGGCACGGATCTCGGCAAGCAGTCGGTGATGCGCTCCGGCCCGGCGCTGTTTGCGCGCTTCAAGGACAAGGCGGCTCGCTCCGCCCGGTACACGGGCGACCCGACGATCGACTTCACCGCCTCCGGCACGACGGCCGGGAAGCTCGAGGTCGTGATCGAGTCGGACGTCCGGTCCGCCTTCGAGGTCGCCTACCCGGGGCTCGCCAAGGCCTATGCGGGCAAGCAGGCCACCTTCGTCTTCCGGAAGCCGAACGGGAGCGTCCGCGCGGCCATCCCGGCCAGGCTGAGCGGGATCGCCTTCACGGCCGACCCCGCCGCGCTCGGCAAGGCCCACGCGGCCCTGTACGGAGCGACCGGGAGCCAGTCGCTGGTGTTAAGGGTGGGAGACCAGGGCGAGTCATCGGAGATCCCGTCGACGACCCCGGTCACCTTCACGTTCGCGCCGCTCCCCTCGGTCTCGGCGAAGCTCCCGGATCCGTCCCTCGTGATCCTGCCGGGCGGGGCCGCCAGGAAGGATCTCGAGATCCACATCCCGGCCCCGGATCCGAACCTGCTCGAGAAGAGCTATCCGGGCTTCAAGGAGGCTGCGGCGAACGACGGCCTCGCGGTCACCCTCCACAAGGACGGCGTGAGCGTCCCCTTCGTCACGCTGTCGGGGATCGGAGGCCGCCACGACTCGACCAACGAGGTCTACATCCTTCGGATTCCGGCTGCCGGCTTCAAGACCCATGCCGCCACGCTTCGGGCGAACACGGGCACCGTCGACGTCTTCGTCGTCGTGGGCAAGAAGAAGATCCAGTCCACGAACGATCTCGCGTTGAGCACCGTCTCGGTGACGCCCCCGACGCCGACCTTCTCGCCCAACACCCTCGAGTTCTCCGACGGCAAGACCGAGACCGCGCTGATCGTGACGGTGCCCGATGCCGGAAGGGATGAGCTCGACGCGCTGGGCGTGACGAGCCTGATGGATCGGTGCCGCGTGATCCTGAGCCCCGTCGATGGCACCGAGGACATCACTGTCGATCCCGAGCCTCCCGAGGGAGATCGCGTGATCGCCTTCAAGGTGGAAGCCGCGCGCTTCACCCCCGACAAGGCCGCCCCGCTCCTCGCCGCCGGCAAGGCCAAGGTGCGCCTGACCTGCGTCGGGACCCACGGGGAGGTGCCGATGGATGCCACCTCCGATCTGACGTTCACCGGGTCCGGATCGGGAGACTGATCCGCCGGACGGGAGACGACATGCCCAAGGCCGGGAAGCTCTCGTTCACCAAACCGACCAGCAAGACCTACAAGCCCCTCAAGCACGTGGACCCGAACAAGAAGGCGTGGGACCGGGTCGCCTTCCTCTGGGGCGACCCGGTCTACGTGATCTCCCTCCACGGCAGCAAGGCCAAGGTGTCGGCGAAGGGGCATCACCTGATGATCCCGAAGAAGGACCTGATGGATACGCCCCTGCTCCACGTCTACCTGATCGACTGCGGCCAGGGGGACTCGGCCCTGGTGCAGATGCCCGACATGCGCTGGATCCTCGTCGACGGCGGGCCGCCCCGGCAGCAGGGGTGGACGAACACGGGCAAGATCGCCTTCGACTTCCTCAAGTGGAAGATCTACCGCGATTTCTCCTGGCGGAAGGAGTTCAACTTCGACCCGATCACCCAGAGACGCTACGCGAACCCGCGACCCTTCGAGATCGACTCCATCGTCATCACGCACCCGGACTACGACCACTACGGCGGTCTCCACGAGCTGCCGGCGAAGATCGCCGAGAGCAGCCGGTTCGAGCGCATCGAGGTCGGCACGATCTATCACTGCGGGCTGGGCCGCTTCTCGAGTCCCTACACGGACTACGCAAACGGATCGGGCATGAGCCAGCTCGGCCCCCTCGCGGGCTCGACCCTGCCGGAAGCCTTCGTGACGACGCTGATCGACGGCTTCAAGGACGTCCGGAAGTTCAAGAGGACGACCCAGAGGCGCAAGTACAAGCTCTCCGGCGACTATGCGAACTGGCTCTTCGCCCTGGAGCGTCTCGAGGGCGACGGCGTCGGCAAGCTGCAGCGTCTCCATCATGGGACCAATGGCGGCTACCTGCCCGACTTCGAAGCCGGCGAGGATCCGAGCATCCGCATCCTCGGCCCGATCGAGGAGACGTGGAAAGGGAAGCCCGCGCTGCGTTACATCGACTCCGCTTCGGCCACGGACAAGCCCTCCAAGACCCGGAACGGCCTGTCGGTGGTGCTGCGCCTCGACTACGGCAGCACCCGCATCCTGCTCACGGGAGACCTCAACTTCCGCTCCCAGGCCGTCCTCCTCAACCACGTCGCCAGCCACGAGTACAGAGCCGACGTGGTGAAGGCCTGTCACCACGGCTCGGAGGACATCTCGTGGAAGTTCCTCCAGGCGACCGATCCCGTCGCGGTCATGATCTCGAGTGGAGACAACGAGTCCCACACCCACCCGCGGGCCAAGGTGCTCGGCTGGAGCGGTGCCTTCGCCAGCCCGATCCGGTCCGGCTCCGACAAGAAGTATCTCGGCCTCAAGGAGGCGAACTACCGCTCCCCGCTGATCTACTCCACGGAGCTCTCGCGCTCGGTCCAGCTGTGGGAGCCGTGGGCCGTGTGGGAGCCCGAAGGGGACGAGCTGGTCAAGGTGGTCGACCCGCGGATCCAGCCGAAGTCCCGGAAGATCCACGCGCCGGACAGTGAGGATGCCCGACCGATGAAGAGCTGGCTGCTGGCCGACCGGCTGATCTACGGCCTCATCAACGTTCGCACCGACGGCGAGAAGGTCGTCATGGGCGTCATGAAGGAGAATGGCCGGGGCTTCCAGACCGAGTCGTTCGCCGTCTGACGGCAGGCGGACTGGAGCCGCCTGGATGGGGCCCCGGCGCGGCGAACGCCGGGACCCCGAGCGGCGGTTGGGAGAGGAGGGCCGGCCGCCGCCGCGCCGCGATCCCTCCCAGGCCGGCGAGGCCGAGGAGGGCGAGCGCGGCGCTCGCAGGCTCGGGGATGGCGAGGCGCGGGGCATAGGAGAGCAAGTGCGACCAGGCCGCGGACGTCGATACGGCGCTCGTCTCGCTGCTCGCGAGCTGCCGGCAGCAGGGCATCGAGCCCTCGGGCTACCTGCGGGATCTCTTCTGCCTGCTGCCCCGCTGGCCC
>JAAUYK010129302.1_pt1 | contig 15610 bp, 18 predicted proteins | sample 7278021 | NCBI WGS metagenome assembly JAAUYK01 (sample SAMN14350223, study PRJNA611818) | marine sediment metagenome | isolation source: surface marine sediment (1.8m) | place: French Polynesia: Moorea | collected 2018-08
AGAGGAGCAGGTTCCTTCCTGTGGTCGACACGTGTCCGTCGAAGTCCTGCGGCCGCCCGGGATACACCTGGCTCACGTTCACCGCCTGACTGGTGCACCTGTTGAGCAGGTTGCCCAGCGTGTTGCACAGCTCGTTGTTGAGCACCTGCACCACGGAGGAGTGGGCGAAGTTGCCGTCCAGGTGGGGCACGCCCTCTCGCAGGAGGAAGTACCTGAGCCCGTCAGCCGTGTACGCCTCGTGGCAGGCAGTGGGGCAGACGATGTTTCCTTTGGACTTGGACATTTTATCTTCGTCGACCATCCAGTGAGAATGGCACAAAATGCGTCTCGGCAGGGGTTCAATTTCCGCCGCCATGAGAAACGCTGGCCAGTAGATGGCGTGAAACTTGAGTATGTCCTTGCCGACGACGTGCGCATCCGGCGGCCAGGCGTTGGCAAAGTTCTGCACTCCGTCCCACCCGGCTGCGGTGAGGTAGTTGGCGAGAGCGTCCAACCAGACGTAGATGACTTGATCGGCATCGCCGGGAACGGGAATCCCCCACTGCTGCCTGTCCACGGGGCGAGATATGGAAAGGTCGGTCATGCCGTCGCCCGAGAAAAACACGTTCAAGGAATTCCTGGAAAGAAGAAATGGTTGTACGTAGTCAAATATGCATGGCAATTAGCGATCTCACCTAAAGTGAGCCGGTCGTATGACGTCCTTGTCCAACCAGCGCTGCAGCCGTTTCTTGAACGACGACAGTTTGAAGACGTAGTTCTCCTCCTGCGTCCACTCCAGTGCGTGGCCAGACTCGACGAACACTCTGACCGTGTTCCCGCTGCCGTCTCGCCGCTCCTCTATCTGCGAGTCCTTGACGAAGGTCTCGTCCTGCACGCTGTACCACCCGGAGTACTCCGTCTTTGAGACGTGGCCGTTCTCGGCGATCCTCCGCCACAGATGGCGAACGACCTCGGCGTGCCTCGGCTCCGTCGTGCGGACGAAGTCGTCGTGACTGATGCCGAACGCTTTCGAGGCGAGACGATATTGGTCGGACACCTTCCTGCAGAACTCTCCCTCTGCGACGTTCTCCTTCCCCGCCGCCCTCTGAATCTTGATCCCGTGCTCGTCCGTCCCCGTGCTGAGGAAGGCCCTCTTGCCGAGCAGCTGCCTGAACCTCTTCTCGGCGTCCGCAATGACCGACGTGTACACGTGTCCAATGTGAGGGTTCGCGTTCACGTAGTAGATGGGCGTCGTCACGTAGTAGGGGTAGGAGTAGGCAGAGGACGCCGAACGCGCGGAGAACAAAAGCGCCGCCGGCAGACGCATTGCAATGGGCAGCCAAAGAATTAAAGGGACACCTTGAGGCTTACATAAAAAAGGTAAGTGCAGAAGCTGGAGTTATTGCACTGCACAGTATGGTAGGCAATAGGCACGTATATGGCAATTTATTAGCGCTGATAGTCCTGATACACGGTAACACGGCACTCTGCACTCTGCAGGCTTGGTTTGGTACAATAATTTGACGTTGTTTTTGCGCGTGTGTACGTACTGTGTACGTGTTTCTGTTTGCGCAATAGTTTGTTTGGGTCCAAAGTTGACGATAAGCCCTCAAAAAAGGTAAAAAGCGCCCAATTCTTTAGTTGCCAGCGAATAATAAATTCAACGGTTGGTCACACTGGCAACTTTTCGACCAGTTGGGTTACAAAAGGAACACATAAAAGGGCCCAATTTTAACTCTAAAGCTGCAGAATGAAAAAGTACTCGTCCAATCACTCTTTAATGCCACGTTAATAACTAGTTTTAACTACTTATGTATATCCAGCAAATGAGCATAGAATTATCTAGCTCAATTACAATCCGCGTTAGTTATTCTAGCCGAATAACATCACAAGCGATTCTGTTTCAGTTGGAGATGTTACCTACGCCGGTCACGTGACCTCCTTTCCCTTTCAGCGTTGCGAGCTTATGAATAGGGGAATGTGCTACGCCGTAAAGTATGCTGCCGATGATAATAACGCAATAAAAAAGTTGTCCTTTACACAATCTACGGCAGACCATATTGAATCAGAACAAACTATGTGCGCATTTTCAAAGCTTCTGTAACGACGGGCGAAGATCCTAAGCCTTTCGTTGAGGTTGTCCTGCGGCCCCTGCTCGCCGCTACCATCGGCTTTAAGTGGGTTATTTTATTTATCCCTTCACCTGCCCTGCCCACTCCGGTTGCTGGTTCCTTTCTGCCGTCGGCTCCGCCTCCGCCGCGCCCGGATCTTCCGCCTCGTCGGCCTTCTCCCGTCTGCCCGCCGGCGTCGGACAGACAGACTCTCGTCTCCTTTCGCCGCTGGAATCGGGTCATTTCTCTCTCTGACTCTCTCTCTTTTGCCTTGCCTGCCTTCGCGGTACCGCGCCCGGCCCTTCTCGCTCTCTCTCGCTCTCTCTCTCCAGTCTCCACTCTCCCTCTCCCTACCGACCGTCGTCGACTCGCCGTCTCCTCTCTCGTCTCCGTCGCCATCTTGTCTTCCCACCCCTCAAACGCCGGCTCAAACCCCGAAGGCTCTGTCGAGGACGACCTCGAGAACGGAACGCAGACATCCGGCCGGATCCCACCAGCACAGCAACGTCTTCCGGAAGGTGAGACGAACTTGTGACCACTGATTGCCTTTCAGGACTTTCAGGTGGGATACGAAAGCGGCCCCGTTTTAGAGGCCGAAACGGGACCGAAGGAGTGTGAAACGGACAGACGTACGCGTAGTGGTTCTTGGCAAAGTGGTTGACGAGGCGAGGCGAGAACGGCCGATGTACGCAGCAGCTACAGCAGCTAAAAGATCGCAAAGGCAAACCAAACCTCAACCCCAACTACGTACCTCAACTTCACTTCGCAATCGCAGATCAACGTCAAACCAACCGCCAATTCAATGTAGTGCTTTAGAATGTGATGATGATTTTACTTTCTTAATTGCACTTCAATCCATCAACTGACCTGACCTTTCTTTCTCCGTTTCTCTTTGGCGCCTCCGGCCTCATTAGATTTTCACTTGAAAATGGCAATGGAACAGAAACCTGAGCAGCAGCAGAACGCCATGGATACCACTGAGGTCGCCGGCGACGAAGACGACAGGAAGCTCTTTGTCGGAGGCCTGCCCCAGGAGGTCTCCGAGGAGGAGATCACCCAGCACTTTGCCGAGTTCGGCGAGGTCGAGGGCGTGAACCTGAAGACCGACCCCAATACCGGCAGGAGCCGAGGCTTCTGCTTCGTTGTGTTCAAGACCACCGAAGGAGTGGACAAGGCGTGTGGTGTGTCCGAGGAGAAGCACACCCTCAAGGGCAAGAAGGTGGCGGTGAAGAAGGCCCAGGCGAAGCAGGGCAAGATCTACGTCGGCAAGATCAAGCCCGACCTGAAGGACGAGGAGATCAAGGAGTTCTTCGCGCAGTACGGCGCCGTTGCCAGCATCGAGCAGCCCTTCGACAAGATGAAGAACGAGCGGAAAAACTTCTGTTTCGTCACCTTCGAGAGAGAGGACCCGGCGAAGAAGCTGCTCAAGGAGGGCACCGTGACCATCGGCGGCCACGAGCTCGACATCAAGAAAGTGACGCCCAAGCCGGATGCGAAGAGGGGCCGCGGCGGCCACGGAGGATGGGGCGGCGGCGGGTACGGTGGCGGACAGTGGGGCGGCTACGGCGGTGACCAGTGGGGAGGCTACGGGGGCTATGGGGGCTACGGCGGCGAGGCCTACTACGGGGGCGGCGGATGGGGCGGATACGGGGGCCAGGGGGGATGGGGAGGCGGCTACGACGGCGGCCAGCAGTGGGGAGGAAAGGCCCCCGGCGGCGGCAGAGGCCGGGGAGCGCCTCGGGGTCGCGGCATGGCCAGGGGACAGAGGCAGAAGCCATACTAGGTAGATAGGACTAGACGTAATTCCCCCTACGCACATGCGGGTCGGGTAACTATTTCGTGCTCCACAAGTGAGCACGATCGTCTTTTCTTCCAAACTGAAGCAATCCACGTCCGCCACCACCCTCGATAGAGATAAACCAAGCGAGTAGTGAATAGTATTCTTTGAGAATCTCCGCCCTTTGTTGAACTGACTCCTAATTACTACGCTATGTACTCCGGATATTGCCGGCCTTGCCTCAACGAGCCGCCAGATATAGTTCCTGTTTTGTATAAGGTTGTTTTTCGTCTCTGCTGACTTACTTTCGAGAGCACGGAGATCGCCAAAGCTTCTCATTTCATCCCGATTGAATCTTGGGGACTGAGTGAGTTACCGAATATGTTGCTCACGGTATTGTACTTGATGTACTACGTATTCACAAAAGAACGAGAAACTCAATGCTCTTTACTGTACCGCTAGAGAAAGAAACGTTAACAGAATAAATGTTCTACGTACGGATGTAAACTCAAACAACCTGCTGCACTCCGTGTCAATGCAACTGCGCTTAATTCCTTGAACTCTTGAACTCCGAATCTCTTTTAACCCGACAGCCAGTTCCGCTTTTGATGGCGACCTGACTTCCCCAAGGTAACGTAATCCTGCATGAGACGAGAACGATCGAGGGATCAAATTACAGCACTAATAGGCGTCCAAGGAGAATAAAAGGCGGTGGTGAAAAGTTATCCTTTGAATTACTACTATTGGCGCAGCAGGAGGATCTCTACGTACGCAGATGACTACGCCCCGAAAGAAGGACCAAAGATCGCACATTCGGGTCAAAAACTTCACTACTCTCGATTTCTTACCCCTATTTGCAGCATTCGAAACCGCGGTACGTGTTTTCCCCCTTTAGTTCTCTAATCCAATGCCCAAAAATCATTACGTATTGTCCCATCCTACCCAGCTTCCCTTTTCACTTTAGTTTTCAACCTCGTCCTATCTCCTTTTATTTCAGCTTCCTCCTCCTGAATGTGACCTGGTGCGTGGCCGCGGCCGGCCTAATTTTGCTTTGCCCAATATGGGCTCCACGTCCGAGCAGTACTGCCTCCGCTGGAACGATTTCCACGCGAACGTGACCGGGGCGTTCAGCGACATTCGCGACGACGAGGACTTCCTCGACGTGACCCTCGTGTCGGACGGGCAGGCGGTGAAGGCGCACAAGCTGGTGCTCTCCTCCTGCTCCCCGCTGTTCAGAACCATGCTGAAAAAGAACTCGCACCCGCAGCCAATGATATTCCTGCACGGCGTCCGATATGCCGACATCGTGGCCATCCTCAACTTTATGTACCACGGGGAGGTGAACGTCAACCAGGAGGACCTGCCCACTTTCTTGGCAGCCGCGGAGGAGCTCCGAATCCGCGGCCTCAGTGATAAGTCTCCCGACGCGGCAAACGCCAAATCTCAGCAACAGGCGTCCTCCACTAAGAAGGGAAAGTTGGGCATCGAGGAATCGAGCAACAGGTCCGCGGCGGCGGCTGACAAGGACTCTTCCATGCGCCAGCAGCAGGCCGATTCCCGACGGTTGGCCAACGACTATCCCGACGAGAACTCGCAGCCGTTCGCCAAGAAAGCGCGCCAGTCGCAGTCGGACTGCGCAGTCATGGATGGCAGCGGGAGCGCCGACAGGAGTGTCGACGCCGAGGAGGAGGAGGAAGACGACTACGGGGACACGGGTCAGAGGGGGCATGGAAACGACGAGGGCTACTACAACAACCTCGACATGTACGCTGCGGCCAGGGGCATGATGAATAATATGGGATCGCCGGGGCAAGGTAAGCACATGACTGCGAGCTACAATCAGCGTTAAGCATAGCTTTCTTGCCGTCTTGAGTTTTGTCCGTCCAATCTTCTACGTAGTTTTCGTTGACTTTCATTGTCCTAGCTTTGTTCATATTACTTTCCTTTTTTGCGTATCGTAATTTTAATGGTACACTCGAAAAAAGTGGCAAAGAACCGCAAGTGACTGGCATTATCAGAGACGACGAACTCAAGGCCGAGAGGAAGCAGCGACATAAAAAGACTTGACGCCTGCACCTAGCTACGAGCATTTTGGTATCTGCCCCTAGGAGATGACACGACCATGTGGTATCCGGCCGACTATTACGACCATCAGCAGCAAGTTCAAACGCCCACTCAGTTAAGCAAAAAGCAGCAGCGCCAGCTCCTCTCCCTGGAGCAGAGTTCGAGCCGGCAGGTATGCCCGCACTGCAGCAAGGAGTTGAAGAACACGCACTCGCTGACGGTGCACATCAGTCGGTACCACCGCGAGAGCAGCGAGAGCAGCGTCGAAGTGCAGTGTCCCGTGTGCAAGAGGATGTACAGCAACAAGTACAGTCTGCGGACGCACATGCACCTGAACCACAAGGACAAGCTGCACCTGATCGGCAGTGGGAAGAAGAAGGGCAAGGGAACGGCGGCGGCGAGAAACTCCGCGACGTCGGCGGCAGCGGCGGCGGCTGACAACAGTAACGCAGTGACCGAGGCGAAAGCCGGAGAGCAGTTCTATTACGAGTAAAATCAATTGCAGCTACCTAAACACAGTTGCACAAGGCGGAAACCAAGGAATACTCAATTAAACCAAGACAGAACGAACTGTACGTATACATATTCGAGAGGATGCTATACATAGATGAGGCCAAGCTTAAACATACATACATGGAGTGAGATTCCTTAACCAAGGCAAAAATCATAAGCGGTTGTGATACATATTGAAGTGAACAGAAAGTATTCTATTTTCGCGACCAAGTGTATCAAGGATCTGATGTATTACTATAGTATATTCTATAGTAGCTATATTATTGCCAAGGCATATTTCTAGATAATAAACCTCTAAATCAGTTAATAAGGATGTCGATCTTTATTACTTTACCTGTTTCTTGTGTTACGTTCATTTCCGTAGTCTGTACCGTCAACTTAATGAGTGAGAATGCCATGTACCTGTATTACAGTATATCCTCTCTCTAGCCTTGCGCATTCACCACAACCTCCTGGATGGCGAATACTCTCTGCACCCTCTTGGCGGACGGGATGCTCTGGATCCCATCTGCCAGCTCATGGTTGCGCACTCGGCTAAGGGCTGGCATTGCCCGCAGTGTCCACACGTGTCCACGACGAAGGGCAGCCTGAAGGCGCACATCAACAGCGGAAAGCACAAAATGTTCCTGGACAGGGCATTTCAGTGCCACTTCTGTCAAAAGCATTACTCAACCAGGCAAAGCTTGCAGGTGCGTATGAGCAAAAATTAATACGCTCCAGTATAGAGGAAAAGATGAACGTAATTTTGCCTACAGGTGCACATCTCAACAAATCACCGCCAGCGGATGGCGGACGATCTGAAAGAAGAGTACGATTTTTTGCGCCACCAACATCAGCAGCAGTTCAGTCACGACCGCCATCTCGGCGGCACCGCACACATCCCCCCGACAGGAAGTGATCCCTCGGTTCCCCCGCCGCCGCCGCCGTCCCACCTCCACGACCCGCTAATTCCCCAGCATCAGGTCGAGCAGAACTCGCGAGACATGAGATCGCTGAAGCAGGAGAAAGTCGACGTTGCGTACGAGAGGCGCTCAGGGTCTGCGGACCTGGACACCGCCTACTACAACTCCCTGCAGCATCAGCAGCAGGCGATGGAGGACGTGGCGGTGGCCGCTGCCGCCGCGGCTGCCGCCTTCAACCAGGGCAGGATGAGCCCTCCGCCACCAGGAGATCGATGCCACTCGCAGCCTCTGCCGCCGCCACCGGCCTCTCAAGTCCATTGTCCTCCTCCTCCCCATCCACCGCCGCCGCCATCAATGCCTTCGCAGCAGAGGGACCCGGCGGCGTCAGCGGCGTCGGCAACATCTAGTCAAATTTCTCAGCCGTGTAACGTGCCAATGCAAATGTAACGTTGCTAATTAAGCCGTGCATAGTATTGTTGCTATAGTACAGTATTATAACAATCGTTAACTGTTTTACAGATACTACATATAAATAATATGGGTATTAAACTATTAATTCAGATTATATACTGGAACTCTCTAGCTATTCTGTGGACGTATTGTAGTTTTACGAGTCGAGAGCACGTTATATAGACATTTTAGATGAAGATTACACCTTATAAGTGGACTTCTAGGCAAGTATACGAAAATTCCGGCCGGGTATCGGGTAATATATAGATGGTGCGGACAACCAGACAACGAGATAATCTGCCAGTTTCTCCGTTATAGACATCTTTGACATTGCTAACTCTAACGTATCGGCCGAGCTAGCGTGGCCTCGCCGCCGAACGCAATTCACCTTTCAGTAGCTAGAAGAAGAGCACCACCAAGGCAACGGCGTTCACAACAAAAGCACACCAGCAGCGGCCGCGAGCGAGCAGTGAGCAGCCAGCATTCCCAAAAAAAGTAGGAAGGCAGAAGATCATTGATTGATCAAGCCGAAGACCATATCAGAATCAGAGTCAGGTGAGGAGGCAATGGAACCCCCGCCGCCTCCGCGATGCCTCCAACCACCTCCTCACGTGGGGTCGTCGGCCTCGCTGACGAGGAGGGCGAGGAAGAGGATCCGGGAGGCGAAGAAGAAGGCCCGGCCGGAGCTGAAGACCAAAGAGATGTGGTACGAGAAGAAGTACTTCGAGAACTTCGACCTGAGGTGGGAGAGCGTCAACGACACCGTGGAGCGCATCGACGTCGGCGGCGTCAGCCCGGAGGAGTTCATCGAGAAGTACGAGAAGCCGTTCAGGCCGGTCGCCATCACGGGCGCCATGAATGAGTGGCAGGCGAGGCACAAGTGGAAGCTCGAGGTAATCATGACTTATCTTTAAGGAGTGCAGACCGAATAGCGAATGTTCATTTCAGCGGATGGCCAAGAAATACCGCAATCAAAAGTTCAAATGCGGCGAGGACAACGAGGGCTACAGCGTGAAGTTGAAGATGAAGTACTATATGGATTACATCTCCACCACTGTCGACGACAGCCCGCTCTACATATTTGACAGCAGCTACGGAGACGTAAGCGGCGAAATGGCCCCAGCACTGTCCTGCTTATTGATCAGCGTACGTTCTCTTCTTACAGCATCCGAAGCGGAAGAAGCTCCTCGCCGACTACGACATCCCACTCTACTTTCGCGACGACCTGTTCAAGCACTGCAGCGAGAGCCGCCGCCCGCCCTACCGCTGGGTGGTTGTCGGCCCGCCCAGGTCCGGCACCGGTATCCACATCGACCCGCTCGGGACGTCGGCGTGGAACGCGCTCATATCAGGTCACAAACGCTGGTGCTTCTTTCCCACCCACACCCCGAAGGACCTCATCAAGGTGAGCTCAAGCGACGACTCGAAACAGACGGACGAGGCCATCACCTGGTTCAGAGTCATATACCCGAGGACGCAGAGGCCGGATTGGCCACAGGAGTTCAAGCCGGTAAGTAGTGTTTAGCTAGGTCGTTTTAGGTCTACACGAGAGCTTTCTCGTTCTCCGCAGATTGAAATGATCCAGCACCCCGGCGAAACCGTGTTCGTGCCCAGCGGGTATTGGCACGTCGTGCTCAACTTGGACACGACCGTCGCAGTGACGCACAACTTCTGTTCCAAGACTAACTTCCCCATTGTTTGGCACAAGACGGTTAGGGGGAGGCCGAAGCTGAGCAAAAAGTGGTACAGAGTGCTACAGGTATGCATAAATGCGGCCACTGTAGGAGTTGTTTGACAAGATTTGCTCGTCCTCTTTTAGAAAGTCGAGCCTGAGCTGGCGGCCATCGCGGACAAAATCGACCTGGAGAAGTCATCCGGCCAGGCGTCGGACACATCGTCTGATTCGTCGAGCTCGTCGTCGAGCAGCAGCTCCTCCAGCTCGGACAGCGAGTCCGACTCCGGCCAGGAAAGCATTTCGTCCAAGAAGAAGAGGAGGTAAATATAATTATTTAGCAATAGTTATACATAAACTTCCAATCGCTGCATGCTGATTGTGACACATTATGTATATTCTACTAACGACCCGATGTCCATCGCAGTCCCGAAGGTGACGCGCTCGGTAAGTACGGTAGGAGTAGTTTTGGTAGTTCCGTCCCCCTTGGTTCACCGCCTGCTGTCAGCTTTGCAAGAAGATTGCAATTGCGAGTCGAGTGATTGAAGTGAATCACTAGCGTAACTTTGGATTGATGTCTGTGTCTATTTCTTGCATAACAGGAAGAAGGACGGAGGAAACTATGTCGCCGAGGGCGGGGTCGACCCGGCCGCCGTCGCCGCCGCCGGCCCGTCGCGAGGCTAGCGACCCCTGTGAACGCCTGCAGGCGTGGAGATGAAGGCTTCATCATCTTTAAACTTACGAATAATGAGCATCATCAACTGCTTTGCTTTCACTTAGCACAATGAAGAAGGAAATGTCATGTTGCCGATAACAAACGACTGGATGGAATTCAAGCGAGAATAAAGCAATCATAAATGCATTGCGGCGGAATAAAGAAAGACGACTGGCTTCTTTAAGACGCAGTACGTACTGCGCCAAACGGTTTGGTGCTGCATGTGCTTTTAAGGGGCAATAATTTACTCCACGCATCTGGCGTGTTACCTATTTGACAACACAGTGTTATACTAGTAACTTCATAGTAGTGCGAATGGTAACTGCATGAATTTTTGTACGTGACCGCCTAGCTTGGTCCTTTAATGATTTCCCATACCGCCGGTGCCGGTTCATTCCGTTATTGCCTTCAACTGGTCGATGACGGGAGACTGGGAGAGCAGCTTCCTCCCCGTCGCTGCGGTCGTCTTCCTCTTTCTGACCTGCAGCACGCCGTCCTCCTCGTCCATCATCTTGATGATCTGCGCCTGGTCGGAGGCCTCGATCGGCGCAATGGAGATGTCCCGAACGACTCGAAATTTGCCTGGGGAAACAAGGTGTGTAAAGGGATTCATTGCTGCGTAGACCATTAGCCTTACATACAAAATAGCAAATATTTGCTTTTCACGACACGAGAAAAAGAGAGGGGGCTCTTATCAGCGTGCGATAAACATTTTTTCAACCGGCGCTTGGGAATATGTTACGCCGGGCCAGAGATTGCCTCGAAATTTATGGCGACTCGGATTTATAGCGGTCGGCTGGCCAGCCAAAGTCATTCGTAACGGCCGTTTAAGTGCCTGCTGCGCCGATAAAGATGGGGGGTTTTAATTACCGCAGTTGTTGAGGTGCTCGTTCTCCAGTCGGAGAAAGTTCCACATGAATCTACGGAAGACTTCGAGCGGGGCGGTGATGAAGCTGAGGACGTCGGCGCTGACTCCGGCGGACTCGGTGAGCGAGATGGTGGCCACCCAGACGAACCTCAAGGAGAGGTCTTCCAGGATGGCAATGTAGTAGAATATGGTGGACGGGTAGACGGTCTCCTCGCGTAGGACCGGGTTCTCGCCGCCGTCCATGAGACCCCAGTCCATCTTTATGTCCCAGGCGTAAGTGTAAACGGAGCTAAAAAGGAGGCATATTATGTAAGGTATGATGGGCTAGATATGTAACTTAATTGGGTTGCTCACTTCACTATCAGGCTGGCGATCCACAGCCAGAAGAAGACACCGTAAACGTTGGGGGCCCCGCCGTGATACACGCCGTCCAGTTTGGAGAAGAGCACCACAAAGAACGTCGTCGAGTATTTGCCGGCGTTGACCAGGTGGGGGAAGGCCTCTCGCGTGTCCCGGTATCTCCGCAGGCACTGCATGAAACGGCACCAGGCCGGGAAGCACTGAACCACCGGAATGAGAAGGTCGTTCGAACAGCCGGAATAGTTGGTCGCCACCATCCAATTGTCTGCTTGAAGAAGCAAGTGTTTTCATAATGCGAACTTTGGACATCATAATTAATCTTCTTCACCATTGACTGTCGAGCCTGGAGTTGCATAGAAGCAGATCATAAAGTAAAAGTCTGTGAATCCTGTCGCCAAGGAGGTGAACTGGTCCGCCAGCCAGAAGTCCGCGAATCCGACGTAGAAGAACGGCGCGCATGAGATTCGCATGATGTACTTTAGGAGCCATAGCCTCGCTTCGCCGTACAGACGCTTGGTCGGGTTGACCAGGAAGACGAACATGATGCCGACGAGGAAGAGAGGCAGCCAGTAGGCGGGCACCATGATGTACTCGCTGTAGAGGAAGGCGAGCACGGAGAGCGCCCAGAGGACACCCAACACGCCGGCCAATTCGAGGAGGTCCTGCTCGGAGAGGTGGCTCCGAGGATCCAACTCGAATATGAGGACATGGTTCACTCCGTTAGATCTGAAGCAGAAAGAAAGCTAGTCGGGTTCGGATATAAATTGAAAATACGAAGTACGCACCTCCAGAAGTAAACGTTGACGCCTATGAAGAATATAAGCAGTATGACAAGGAAGGGACCTCGAAACAGCCTGAATGCCACTCTCCAATCGCCCCGTGATCCCGGCGTGGGAAATTCGTGGCAGAGACTGGATATCAGCACGGTTACGATCAGTACGATGAAGGCGCCGCAAAACAGGCCCACCTAGAATTAATTACGTATATTGTTCGTATAGCGTGGGCAGAAAGTAACACGGCCACGGTAGGTATTATTTGTACCTTGAACGTGATCCACGGCGATGGCGGTTCGCCGAGCGGAGGCACGCGCAGCCTCTTCATCGCCTTCTGCCGGTCTCCGCCCTCCAGGTCCTGGGTGAAGCAGCTCTCGGTGTCCTGGATGAGCTTGTCGATGCTCTTGTTCGTGTAGAAGTGGGCCGTCTCCACGTATTCGCTCCTCCACTTGGCGCCGCCGTCGTTGTTCAGCATCTTGTCGTGCTTCTTCAGAATCTTGCGGAAGCCCGTGAAGTTCAGGTTCTGGTAGGTTTGCAGGATGACGAGGCTGAGGTAATACTCGGAGAAGGCCAGCTTCAGATCTTTCATCTTCCTCCCGGCGACAATGGGCCGCTCCCGGCCCGAAATGCGCCTCCGCCCGAAGCCGAAGCTCCTCCCCTCGGAAGCGTGCGGCTCCTTGAGCATCTCCAGCTCGCTCGACAGCGCGGCGTATTTGCGAGTCGCCTCGGCCAACTTCTCAGAATAGAAGGTATCGATTTTCGTCAGCTCTGAAATCGTGAATAGTGCAATTTTATATAACTTCGCACATTTCGTATTATATAGAATAAGGTATAATTAATTACGTACCTTTGTCGCAAAAGGTGAAGAACCTCTCGTCGAAGTTGGCAAAGTATCTCTGTCTGACGTCAAGTTCGACGATCTCCGGGGAGGGCGCCTCCTCCACGGCCGTGTACAGCATGGCCTTCATCTCCTCGTACTGGATGTACTGCTTGCGCCACTCGGGCGTGATGTGCGCGCCTAAAGTCTCGGCGAACTTCATGGTGGAAGAGTATCGGACTTAGGCCTTAAATAAGCACCTTTATATCTTCTCTCGTTTTGGACCGTTCAAAATCCGTGCACTGAAGCATTCCGTACAAATGCTGACACACATACGACGATGCCTCGAGGCAGACTGCGCTCGCTCACGCGACGTAGGTCCTCGTAGAAAAGTGGGCGCCTGTAATAACTTATCTTGAGATCAAGCCGACTGCGATTTGATAGCAGCGGGCCAAGGTGACTGAACGCCACGGGCACATCCTTAAATCTGCGTCGATCATACTTTAAGCGGGGCTGTGAGCGGCCTCCGCTAGCTGTGGAATAATATCCAAGCGTAAGGCGATATCCTTCGCTTTAAGCACTCGATCGCCAGCGGATCAGGTGTCTGTCCGTGCGCAGTCTCTTTGTGGGCGCACGCTCTTGCATTCTTCGTCGATCCCTTGTCCTCTTTTTGCCGACGCAGCTCTTTCGATCCGCTGCCCGCAGCTTCGAAAGTCCGTCACAATCACGTCCTACGAGGGACAAAAGACCGGATCTACGCACATGTTGATTTAACACTTTTCGCTCTAAGAACTTGCGTTATAGGCCGGTGCGTACGAGGGATTACGCCTTAAAATAGTGACTCACGGTCGACGTCCGTGTACTGCAGGTAGTTCACAATCATGCATGTCAACGCATCGTAATGCGAAGTAATTTTTTTTTCCGAGTACCCATGTCACAATTAGGTTCTTCAGGTATACGATCGCAATCGGAGAAGTTGCCGCCGCCGCTATAACCTTTGGACCTGGAAGAAGCTGCATGGACCTGGAACTAGCGCAGCTAGGAGAGCAAGTGCAAGACTGGGCTGCTGGCTGTTGCAATGTTGTTGTCGGCCCCGTTGCAGCCGCAAAAAATAGAAAGAGAGAGCTGGAAAAGGGAAAGGAAGGCGCTCTTGGGACAGATGAGGGAGAAGGAGGAGAGAGCACCAAGGTGCGCAATCGACGCGACGAGAGCGCGCTACGCAATCTGGCCAGAAGGGACAGGACAGCTAGGCGCAATACCATGACAGTCCCGATCACCTGACAGAGAATCACATAACGCGTAGCCAACTTGACTTTCACCCCATGCGCTATATACGTATATATTCACGCGTAGGGCGGTTTCTCCTCTCACCCATTTCCTTTTTCAGTAATGGTGAACTACTTTAGAGCTCACTCTTACTATTGCTAGTCTATGGCAAGGACGGGGCGAGGAGCGAGCGAGCGCGCACAAAAGGAAACAAACTACGTGGACCAGAATCAAGAGCGAAGCTAGGAGATGGACTGAGAAAGAGCATCAGACAGCAAAAAAATTTCATCATCCATCGACCATTATTTGTTCCATTCTTCTACAATTTCATCAAGGCCCTCGACCCCTAGTCAATAGTGAAGCGAAAGAGAAACTCTTTCGGATAATACTTCAACATGAGTAAGAGATTCCGGGCCAACAAGGGCAAGGGCAAGAAGCAGCAGCAGCAGCCGGTGGAGACGATCACGCTGGACACCACCGAGGAGGAGGAGTCCGTGGTCCAGGTGTCCGACGATTCCGTCGTCGAGGTGTCGGCCAGCGAGACCCCGGTCAAGGAGAAGCCGCAGCAGTTCGTCCCCGTCAGAGAGGGAGGCCAGAAGCTGGACGACACCATTGAGCTGAGCGACTCCAGCCGACTGGATGCCTCCGGAGCTGGTGATGCGGCGCCCGACGTGAAAAGAGAGCCCGACGACAGCGTCCGGTACACGACTGCGGTGGAGAGCAACGAATCTGCCTTCCAGACGCCCTCCGCTCCCAGGACAGCCGGCGGCGGGAGACAGACGACGAGCACACCAAGAGATGTGTTCGCGGCGAATGTGGCCACTCCGGCGGCGACGGTGGTTAGCGGCGCAGCGGCGGCCAAAAAGATGGTATCCGTCGAGGGACAAAATGTGGCGCCGACCGCGAGCAGCGGGAACGGGCACTTCCAGCACTCCGTGTTCGACGAGATCGAGGACGAGCTTCACAAGACGGATGACTCCATTCAGCAGAACGACGAGCCGAGTCCGGCGGAGGTTTCACAGCAGCAGCAGCAGCAGGGGGCTCGCGCCGGCTCCTTCGACTCGGCCATATCCATGTCGAAGTCGTCCTCGATTCAGAAGCCGCCAGCCACACCTCCTCGCGGCGGCGGCAAGACAGACAGCAGCCACTCCGTGGAGACTGACAGCGCCGGCGGCGAGTCCCTGGAGGACGACTTGGACCTTCCGAAGACTTGCACTGTGTTGACGGCGCCCGACGGCGCCAATGTCTACCTCGTGGGAACCGCCCACTTTTCCAAGGAGTCCCAGGAGGACGTTGCAAAGGTTCGATCATGCATACGTAGTTGATGTTTAGATTGAGAATTA
>JAAUYK010194844.1_pt1 | contig 15605 bp, 9 predicted proteins | sample 7278021 | NCBI WGS metagenome assembly JAAUYK01 (sample SAMN14350223, study PRJNA611818) | marine sediment metagenome | isolation source: surface marine sediment (1.8m) | place: French Polynesia: Moorea | collected 2018-08
TCACTCAAAAATGCACCAAAACAAGCTATTTCAACAAACCCGCCTTTCCCTAGCTGGTTGGTATGTCATGGTAATGGGAATTATCCTGAGTTTATGCACTTTAGGATTTTATGAAGCTATTCTCCATGCTCACCGAATTACTATTGACCGAGAAATTAAGTCAGTGGCAACAACAATACACGACAGTTTGAAAACTGTTCTCGAACAACCTGAACAGATAACAATTGCAGCAACTCGCATCTTACCTAATTTTTGTTTAGTGGAAACTTCCTGCAATTTTATTCAACCCCACCTGACAGAAGTTTCCGAAACTGAAAATTATTATTTGCGCTTACTCGATCGCTCTAACAATTTAATCGCAGTAGCAGGGTTACGAGCAAAAGGACTGCAACTTACTCAAAACACACCACAGCTACAAACCCTCACTGCCAATGACAAACGTTATCGACAAATCTCTTTAATGCTGCATACTCAGGATGACTTGGAGTGGGGATATCTTCTGGTGGGGAGAAGTTTGCAAGATTTTGATGAATATATCAAAACAGTTACTTATATTTTACTCTTGGGTTTGCCAATAGGAATTTTGTCGATCGCTGGTGCTAGTTGGTGGTTATCTGGCAAAGCAATGCGCCCCATTTACCAATCTTATCGGCAAATTCAGCAATTTACGGCGGATGCTGCTCACGAGTTACGAACTCCTTTAGCTGCTATTCGCGCCACTATTGAATCTAGTTTAATGTTGCCAAAACTAACTGAGACGGAAGCTAAGGAAACTCTAGAAATAATGGGGCGACAAAATCAACGTTTATCTAAAATGGTGGCAGATTTGTTAATTCTCTGTCGTATGGATAGTGGGATGGAGAAATTTCCTGGAAAACAAGAACCTATTTGTTTGAATGATTTAGTTAATGACATTGCGGAAGAATTTGGATTTTTGGCAGTTGCTACAAAAGTAAAACTTGTATCTGAAATTAAGGTTTCTCAATCTGTGAAAGTGATAGGAAATATGGAACAATTATATCGTTTAGTTTCTAATTTAGTTGTTAATGCTATTAACTACACACCCCCAGAGGGTGAGGTAAAAATAATTTTAGAAGTTCATCTTAATTCTGCTTTAATTCATGTCAAAGATACAGGTATTGGTATTCCCGAAACAGAACAAAAACGAATTTTCGACCGATTTTATCGTGTAAATAGCGATCGCTCTCGTCAGACAGGAGGTTCCGGATTAGGTTTATCTATTGCATTAGCGATCGCTCAACTTCATCAAGGTAATATTACTGTTGAAAGTGTACCTGGTCAAGGCAGTACATTTACTTTAAAATTACCTTTTTTTACTACAGTAAATAAGACTTTTATCAATCTTTAAATCTCTGTCATATAGAATCCGGTTATATAGTATATGTTCATAATTATATCTAGACTTCAATATTCAATCTCCCCATCTCCCCATCTCCCTATCCCCCCATCTCGCCCAGATATATAATAAGTATTCAACCGGATTTTATATCAAATATAATTATATACAGATTCAATTTTTGGTTAGGAGAATAGATTTTGATTGTAGGGGAATAGCCAACAGTGAAAATAAGGATATCTTAACTTATTTGCTTAGTGTTATAATGGTAATTTTCCGAAATCAAATTTTGAATCAAATGTAAAATTTCCAAAATATTAATTATGAAAACAATTAATCGCCGAAAATTTTTAATCCTAAGTTATAGTAGTGTTATCGCTACTTTAATGGCTCAATGCAGCATAGCAAATACTCAAGAAAATCAACGAAAATTTTCATCATATCCTCAAATTAATCAGAGCCAATATGGAATTTTAGAAGTTGATTTAACAGCTAATTTTAATCAAATAAATCTGGGAAATAAACAAGCTTATGTATTAAGTTATAACGGACAAATTCCCGGACCAAGACTAGAAGCAAAACCAGGAGATACTATTCGGATAAATTTCACCAACAATCTACCCCAACCCACAAATATTCATTATCACGGACTCCATATTCCCATCACCGGAAACGCTGATAACGTCTTTCTCAATATTCCACCAGGCGATCGCTTCACATATCAATTCCAAATTCCTGAAAATCATCCTGCCGGAATTTTCTGGTATCATCCACATTTGCATGGTTTAGTAGCAGAACAATTATTTGGGGGGTTAGCAGGATTATTTATTGTTCGGGGAGAGTTAGATGAAATTCCCGAAGTGAAAGCTGCTTCAGAACAATTTTTAGTATTGCAAGATTTTGCCCTAGACGAAAAAGGAAATATGCTCCGATCTGAGGAACTCTCAATAATGACCGGAAGGGAAGGAAATTTGATTACTGCTAATGGTCAGTTTAACCCTAACTTTACCATTCCTGCTCAAGGTTTATTACGATTACGAATTCTTAATGCTTCAAGTTCCCGGTTTTATCGGTTGTCTCTAGAAGAACACCCATTTTATTTGATTGCTACTGACGGAGGTGCATTAGCTGAACCTGTAGAAATGTCAGAATTGTTACTGACTCCTGGAGAACGTGCAGATGTATTAATTCAAGCGAACCGAGAACCAGGAAAATATCCCTTGTTGAATTTGCCTTATGAACGAGTGGGTATGGGTATGATGGGGAGAGGCATGATGGGTAGAGGTATGATGGGTAGAGGTATGATGGGGAGAAATATTCCTGAAAGTCAACCGCAAGTTTTAGCAACATTGAGTTATGATACACAGGTTGCTGCTGTACCGCTGCCAAAAAAATTAATCCCAGTTCCAGCATTGCCAGAACCTCAAAAAGTACGTCGTTTTCAGATGAATCACGGCATGATACCCGGTCAAGGAATGGCATTTTTGTTTAATGGTCAGTCATATCAACCAGAAAGAATTGATACTCAAGTTCAGCTTAATACGGTTGAAGACTGGGAATTAATTAATACAGGCATGATGGATCATCCCTTTCATGTTCATACCAATGCTTTTCAAGTTTTGAGTCGGGATGGTAAACCAGAACCCTATCACGCGTGGAAAGATGTGGTGTTGGTCAGACCGGGGGAAACAGTTTTAATTCGGATGCCCTTGCGAGATTTTGCTGGAAAGACTGTTTACCATTGTCATATTCTTGACCATGAAGATTTGGGAATGATGGGAAATTTGGAAATTATAGCAGGGAATAGGGAACAGGGAACAGGGAACAGTTAGAAAAACATTTCCTGATTTTTCCAAGCAGAGAAACCGGGTTTGTATGAGATGGTTTACCATACTGACATCTGTTTCCAATAAACCCGGTTTCTGGGTTTCCCTGCGTAAGTTCTATATTTAGGACTTACGCAGAACCACCATATCTCGTAGGGGTAAATGACATTTGCCCTCTAAAGGTAGCGTATTGTCTAAGAGTTTGTGTAAATCCTATTATTGTTGGGTTGCGCTGTCGCTTAACCCAACCTACAGTAATATAAATGTAGGTTCTGAGGTTGATATTAAAGATTATTTGAGGTCATCGTTATGAAAAAATTTTTCTCTAATTGGATGCAGTCTCTAATTGCTAGTGTAGCAGTTGCTGGAGTTTTAGGAGTTGCATATTGGTCTTTCGTCGGTTTGCCAGAAAATACCATTTTTAGTACAACAACTCAGACTGTGGCAAATTCTGGTTCATCTACAACAGACTTAGCACCACAAGCACTTAATATTACTGTCTACCGTACTCCTACTTGCGGATGTTGTAAGGGTTGGGTGGAACATATCAAGCAAAATGGCTTTCAAGTAACTGATATTGTCAAACCTGAGTCAGAAATTAAAATTATTCGCCAGAAATATAATTTACCTTCAGATTTGAGGTCTTGTCACACAAGTGAAATTGCTGGCTATCTTGTAGAAGGTCATATTCCGGTGGCAGATGTTAAACGTTTAATTGCCCAGAAACCAAATATTGCTGGAATTAGCGTTCCTGGAATGCCTATTGGTACTCCTGGTATGGAAATGGGCGATCGCCAACAATCTTTTGATGTGTTTGCCTTTAAAAAAGATGGTCAGACTAGAGTTTTTAATTCCTATAAATTCTAGAATATCAATCGGAAAACAGTAGGATTCAAGCTAGAGTGTGTCTATAAAATAAAGACTATAAGGACAGGCAAATAGACATCTCTATAAATTATATAAATCTTTTATCAAACCCCCTGTAGGGAAGTTCGATGGAACTTCCCTACTTTTTTTGGAGATTTATTATATCAAATCCACTTGGCAACGGAAGTGTTATAAGAAACCGGGTTTGTGGGAGGTTAATGGTAGGGACGTTGTATGCAACGTCCGTACTAAGGCATTTGATACTTTCCCCGGTTTCTCTGCTTTTTTATACCGATACTACCGGATTTGATATTATCAGTCAAGAAGGTGAGAAAATTCAATAAAAAATCCAGAGAAAAAACTCACATAGAATTCAGATAATTTTAATTTCTGGTTCCTAATATCAAACCTAAGCACTCATCCTAAATTTTACGGAGAGTAGAGATAATCAAATAAATTTGGAGATGTCTAATGAATATAAATCGTAAAACTTGGTTAAATATTCCTAGAGTGATCGCCACAGCAATAGCGGTAACTTCGACCCTGACTATTAGTTCCGCAGCAACAGCAGCAAAATTAAAAGTTACAGTAGAAAATATTGCCCCTACTCAAGGCTTCTTTTTCTCTCCATTATGGGTAGGTTTTCACGATGGCAATTTTGAGACTTTCGACTTAGGTGTAGCTGCCCCTGAATATCTCGAAGCATTAGCCGAAGATGCTAATACTGCACCAATTACTGCTGCTTTTGCTAACAGTGGTGCTGGCCAGACTCAAGCTACCATTTTAGGACCTACAGGCCCTTTTCAGGATCTGACTTCTGGCGATACTGCTTCTATGATATTTGAGCTAGATGGTAGTCTGGATAGTAGTCGTTATTTCAGTTATGCAGCAATGGGTTTACCTAGTAATGATGCTTTTATTGCTAATGAAAACCCTCTGGCGATCCAGATTTTTGATGATAATGGCAGTTTCTTAGGTGCTGACTTTATTGTTACTGGCGATCGAGTTTGGGATGCTGGTACAGAAGTCAATGATGAAATACCAGCAAATACTGCTGCTCTTGCTCAAGCTGCTCCTAACACTGGTGCTGATGAGAATGGAGTTGTCACCTTTCATCCCGGTTTCTTACCAGGTGGAAATATTCTAGCAGCAGCACCAAACGGTGATTTCACAGCTCCTGGCTATCAGATTGCACGCATTACTGTTGAGTCAGTACCGGAACCTACAAACACTTTAGGATTATTTGCTTTTGGTGGATTGTTTTTCTTGGGAGATTCCCTGCGTAAATCTTTTAAAAAGTAATTAAACAGTTATTGGCGAAAAATTATACAGGGGGTATTTTTTTACCTCCTTATTATGATGGTGTGAATGGCGATCGCTCTTTTGGGAGAGCTGGTATAACAGTCCAGTAGGGTGCGTTAACGAAGTGTAACGCACCACTAATCATAAAATATGTGTAATTAAGGTGCGTTACGGCGTTGCCTAACGCACCCTACCAGACTTTTGCCTTCTGGGTAATTTGAGGTCAGTTTAGTAGAACAGATAGTTCATTGATTTTTCTGAGGTTCGGCATTATCTAGTTTCTTTTGGAAATCTGAATCGAATATTGCTGATTCCCAATTTTTAGCTTGGCGTACCTGTTCGACTGTTAGCCCTGTTGCCTCACTCAGGTCAGCCCCACTCAGGTCAGCCTCAATCAGATTAGCCCCACTCAGGTCAGCCTGTCTCAGGTCAGCCTGTCTCAGATTAGCCTCACTCAGATTAGCCTCACTCAGATTAACTTTACTCAGATTAACTTTACTAAGTTCTAGTGTACTCAGGTCCTTTTTCGGTTTCCATAGATTACCCCAATTTTCAAATAATTTCTGGGCATCATTACTCTCGTTATCCCCTTTCGATTTTACCCCTTTAAAGAGAACGTCTTTAAGATCAACCTCTATCAGTTTTGCCCCCTCCAACTTCGCCCCTTCCAGCTTTGCTCCTTCTAGCTTCGCCTTTGTCAAGTCAGCCTTTGTCAAGTCAGCCCATCTTAGATCGCTACCTCTCAAGTCAGCCTCAATCAACTTAGCACCGCTCAAATCAGCATTTTTTAAATTGGCCTTCCGTAGGTTAATACCATTTAAGCTTACCCCTGGTGCCTCTAGCCACTCCAAATTTTCTCCTTCTTGGACTAATCTTTCCAATCCCAGACGAGTACCACCAAAAACTTCTTCTTCATCAGAGTTAATAATTTCCCAAGTGCGATACTTAGATTCATAGTCAACTTTAATTAATCCATTAATCAGAAGAAATAAAGCACCAATAATCGATAGTTTCTCTAACTTCTCCAAAATCGGAAAAATATCTAAGTGAGCAATAGAATAGTTCAGAGATTCGATCCAGCGTTCTATTTTGAGAAATTGCCAGTCACGCAGCAAGTAAACCCTCAAGGAATTTTGAGATTCTTGGAAAAGGTGACTCTCATAGTATTTATTAAACAGATGATTGTAAATATGGGGCGGAAGTTCAACATCTTTGGCTTTCTCAAAAAAATGTTCATTCCAGGTTTCCCTATCGGCCATCCCTTTGAGTTGGTAGAGTTCATCTAGGGTGCCATCGATCTTTTTCCATTGCTGTTGTGATAGGTCAATATTAATTTCATTATCAGATATTCCTTGTATTCCTTCGATAGTTGTCGAGCTGCTAATTTTCCAATTGCAGATGTTGGCATTTGTTAGATCGGCTTGATTGAGATTGGCACCTTGTACACAAGCACGCTCTAAAATAGCATTACACAATTTACTCCCTTGCAAATTAGCCAGGGATAAATTAGCATCAGTGAAATTAACCTCATTTAGTTGCGCTCCTGCCAAATTAGTCTGGGTTAAATCAGCATCTGTAAAGTCAGCTCCATCTAGGTTGGTATTACTTAAATCAACATAGCGAAGATTAGCATTACGAAAACTAGCTCGTTTCAGGTCTAATCCTGATAAATTTACCCGATACAGATTTAGAGAATCAAAGTTTTTTAAGCTTAATGTCATTTCTAATATTTCCGTCTACTATTTTATCATATCAAGTCTGGATCATCAGTTATTGTCAAGTCATTGCGACTGGAACGTAGTGGAAGGAAGCAATCTCATAGTTTTAGAGATTGCGTCGCTATCGCTCGCAATGACAACTTTTAAGGGGATTTGATGTTATTCCTTACTTGAACAACCCAATTTCTTACTTTCGGATATTTCAGATAGGTATTACCAGTGGCAACACACTCTAATCCTTTTACTTGAGTCCAGATTGTGTAGTTCAACTTCGCTCCATGAAAGTTTACACTTGTAAATTCAGCACGGCTGAAGTCAGCTTCTGTTAAATTTGCTTCTCCAAAGTTCGTACTATTTATACATCTGAAAGAGACAGCTAGATCGCGAAATATAGAATATTGAGATTTAACTTTTTGAAGCTGAAAGGATTTATGTTTTGTCTCAACAATTTTATTTTTTGTGAATATTAATATTAGCCCCCAAACAAAAGATAAAGCAAATAAGATGAATACTAAAGCTAAAACAAACAAATATAAAAATAAATCTAACACATCATAACTAAGCTCGCCATATTCAAGCAACCCTATGAAAGCAATGATAATAGTCATTGAATTCCCTACTAAATAGGAGGTAAACAAAACAAATAATGTCAATAAAAAAAAATTTAAAATTTGGTAAATCCATTGCTTTTTAATTCTTTCTTTTAACCAATTTCTAAATTTGTGAATATCAAAAAATGAGACAGGCAATAAAAATATTAGCCAGATGCTCAGAGTAGGAACAAAAAATGATAACCAATAATTTTTCTCCCTAAACCAATCTAAGTCTGGAGGAGAAATAAATACTAACATAGAGATTAAACTTGTTGGTAAGACAAGGTTAATAAAATACCACCAACCTAGCCATTTTGCAGACCATTCAGACCTCAAAGATAAATTGGCAAAATTGTAGGTTGATAGAACTAATAATGACAACAACCAGACTATTATAATTAACGTAATTATTTTTGTTGTTAAATCTAGATCTGATAACCTACTTGGATTATTTAGCCTGTACAAATAACAGCCAAAAAATAAAATTGAAGAAACCCAAAATAGCCATTTTAGTTTCCTGAATTTTTTAGCTTGTATAAGTGGCCAAAACTTTAAAATGATAATTAACTCTAAGGTAATTACAAGTATTAAAATAATCAATTCATCAATATTTGCTACAGAATAAACTGAATAAAAATAGGCAAATAAGAAAGCAATTCCAGAAAGTCCTAGTCGGAAAAAAGCTTTGAAGATATTGCTATAAGTTTCTCTACTATTTGCATCAAATAGAGTTGAGTAGGCTGCAAGTGATAAAAATAGCAAAGGTATAACTGGCACATTAAATGTTATCAAGCTGAGAATTAATAACCAGTTACTTTCATTCACTAGGTCTAGTGGGTCTAGTTGGCCTAGTGGCTTTAGTAAGTCCAGTAGGTCGATAGATGAAAATGAAATAACCACACAACAAACAGACAAAAAGCTCAAGAGTATCAAAACAGGAAAATTCTGAAATAATTGTCCTAAACTTCTCCAAGACTTACTCATCCAAAACCGATAAAGTGGGGAAAGCAGAGAAACTACCAACACCCAAAACAAAAGATTTCCGAAGATTCCCGATAAAGGCTGATTCAACGTTTTCAGCCAAAAATCCAATATTCCTAATACCCAAAAAAATAGAGCAATATTGCCCTGACTGTTAGACAAGTGGATGAAATAACCGATAGGTACAAGGAACGCTAATGAGAAAAAACTATTAGCATTTTCATTGATTAAATCTACTTCACCTTCCCTAGAAAAAACCAATAAACAAATTATAGTCATAGTCAGACCTGCTGCAAAAAGCAAGAAGGCGAAAAACCAAGTATATGTTGTACGATCATTTTCACTTCCAGCTTTAATATCATGTAATATAGCTTTTGCCAGTCTAGCTTTTCTAAAATTTGTTCCTTTTAGATTGCATCCGGTAAAATTAGCTCTTCTTAGGTTGCAGTTAGTAAAGTTAGCTCCAGATAGATTATATCCAGCAAAAGATTGACCTCGCAAGTCTAAATTGCTAAAATTTCGTTCCCCTTTTTTATATTCTTCGATTATTTCCTGAACTGACTTTTTTTCTCGTTTCTTTTGTTTTAATAAATTGCCTTTTGTTTCAATCATCCTCAACCTCAAAAAAGCTATCAAAGTATGATTTGGCGTTGCTGAATGAAATAATATTATGCCCGGTTGAATAGTTATAATTCAAGCTTGTAGTTGGGCTTTAGCCCTATCTATAGTTCGGGCTAAAGCCCAACTACAAACAAAAACTTTTTTATCACTTATTATCCGGACATCATATAATTTTGCTAAATCCTGAGTGAGGTTTATAGATTTCAACCATCTATTATGATACCCATACATCAGCAGCAACGGCTATAATTATAGCATATAGCAATCCTAAATTATTTGTCACAAAAAACTGTAGGGGTTTGGTCTCCAAACCCTCTTAGATCAAACATTACCAAATCTTAATAATTATTAATTAAATAATTCAGGTTAAAAGCCGACATTTTCAAGGAAAAAAAAGTGCTAGGATATTTCTTTATACATATTCCGTTACAGTTTTTCTTGAGGTAATTATCCATTATGCATTAATGAAGACGGATTGTTAAATGCCTTTTAACCCTTGGATTATACTCGTCTAATGCACTCTACTGGATTGTTTCATCTAAAAAGTGCATTAGAGAATTAGGCTCCGTAGGGGCGGGTTTCACCATTAAGTTAACGAGTTTTCACATTGAGTCAGATAAACCCGCCCCCAATGATATAATCCACCGTCCTAGGGGCGGGTTTATATAAATCTTAGTAACCATGAAAATTATAGCTGAAACCCGCCCCTACTATGGATAATTATTAATTATCAGTTATTACTCTACTTTATTGAGGTTTAAATTTCCTCAAACGTAAAGCATTTGTCACTACAGAAACCGAACTAAATGCCATCGCTCCTCCAGCAATAATTGGATTTAATAACCAACCTGTTAAAGGATACAAAATTCCGGCAGCAATAGGAATTCCTAAAGTATTATAAATGAAGGCAAAAAACAGATTTTGACGAATATTTCTCATAGTGGCACGACTCAGTTTAATTGCTGTAATAATTCCAGTTAAATCTCCAGAAATTAATGTAATATCACTAGCGGCGATCGCTACGTCTGTTCCGGTACCAATAGCTATTCCTACATCTGCTTGAGCTAATGCTGGAGCATCGTTAATTCCATCTCCTACCATCGCCACAATTTGATGGTTATCGCTTCTTTTTTTCTTTTCTAATTGCAGATTTTTTACAGTTTCTGCTTTTTGGTCTGGCAGCACTTCAGCAAATATTCTACTAATACCAACTTCGGCAGCAATAGCTTCTGCTGTTTGGCGATTATCTCCTGTTAAGATCACAACTTCTATTCCCATTTTTTGTAATGTTTGAACTACGTTTGTTGAGGATGGTTTTAAAGTATCAGCTATACCAAATATTCCTTCAATTTTACCGTCAATTGCTATCCAAGCAGTAGTCTTTCCATCCGCTTCTAATTTATTTTGATGACTTTGCAAATTAGTAATATCAATTCCTAATTCATTCATCCATCGAGAAGTACCAATTTGTACTAATCTATCTGAGACAATTCCTTGTACTCCCATTCCTGAAATTGCCTCAAATTTTTCTGGTTCTGCTAAAGGAAATTTTACTCCTTGAGCTTGAGCATATTCAACAATTGCTTCTGCCAAAGGATGTTCAGATTTTCTCTCAACTGCTGCTGCTATTTTTAACAATTTAATTTCATTTTCATTAGCAGTTCCTTGAGTAGTTATATAGTTAGTAACTTTTGGTTTTCCTTGGGTAAGTGTTCCTGTTTTATCTAAAATAATTGCCTGAATTTTATGAGCAACTTCTAAACTATCCGCACCTTTAATTAATATCCCATTTTCTGCACCTTTTCCTGTTCCCACCATGACAGAAGTAGGAGTAGCTAATCCCAAAGCACAAGGACAAGCAATTATTAAAACACTAACTGTTGTAATTAACGACATAGTTAAATTACCAGTCATACTAATCCAAATCATAAAAGTAGCGATCGCTATCCCCATTACAACAGGAACAAACCAAGAAATTACCATATCTGCTAATTTTTGAATTGGTGCTTTTGAACTTTGTGCCTGTTGAACTAATTTAATTATTTGGGCTAATACCGTATCTTTTCCGACTCTCGCAGCTTCAAATTTAAAACTACCAGTTTTATTAATTGTTGCGCCAATAACTTCATCACCAGGCTGTTTTTCTACAGGTAAACTTTCACCAGTAACCATCGATTCATCCACTGTGGAATTACCTTCTTTTATTACCCCATCTACAGGAATTTTTTCTCCAGGACGCACCACAATTAAATCGCCAATTTTTACTTGTTCAATAGGAATATCTATTTCTTTTTCATCTCGAATAACTCTAGCAGTTTTTGCCTGCAAACCAATCAATTTTTGGATAGCTGCTGAGGTCTGTTTCCGGGCGCGATGTTCGAGAAGTCTGCCTAATAAAATTAGAGTAATAATTACGGCTGCTGCTTCATAATAAACATCTGGATTTAATCCTTGCCTAGTAAAAAAATCTGGGAAAAATGTAGGAAATAAAGAATATAAATAAGCTGCCCCCGTACCTAGAGCAACCAAAGTATTCATATCTACAGAACGATTTTTTAATCCTTTTATCGCACCAATAAAAAATGATTTACCGCACCAAAAAATTACAGGAGTGGTTAAGACTAATTGTAGCCAGGAGTTATGTAACCACATTGGTATCCAAGGAATATTTAATCCAGTCATCATCGGCAACGAACCAATAATTAAAATTCCACTAATAATCCCACCGACAACTACTTTATTGTTCATTTGTCGTTCTATTCGGCGATTTTCTCTGTCTTTTTCTGCCAGATTTATTGTTTCCTGAAGTGGTTCTGCTCCAAAGCCAATATCTGTTACAGATTGTTTAATTTTGTGTAAATTTGTTTTGTGGGAATTATACTTAACTGTTGCTTGTGCCATAGCAAAATTAACTTGACATTCTGCTACACCAGCTACATTTTCAATAGCTTTTTGAATTTTATTAGCACAGGCAGCACAACCCATACCTTTTAGTTCTAAGTATGTTATTTGCATAATTGCCTCCTGATCACTAGGGAGAGATATTAGTTTTAATATCTCTATAATAAAGTCTCCAGTCAACTGGAGAGTCAAGTAGTCTATTCGGTCTTCTTCAAGAGAGATGAACTATAACTATGAGAATTGAAGAATAATTTACCTCACTCTGACGATCGACTTTTTGTCTCAAAACTTACCCTTTTGTGAGTTTAAAGGAAAAATTCTGTTTTTCCAGTAGATACTCCTAAAAATACAGACTGTGCTGAAAAAATTCTTGATGTTTTGGGTGAAGATCAACATCAAGTAGGTAATGTTTGATGGTAAGGAAAAAGATGTAGAGTAGAAAGTAATTCTAGTTTTTCAAATGAATAATAAGTGACAGCAACCAATAGATATTTTCGCTGAGTGAAGTTATAGTTTTTGTTCCAGCTAATTTCCTGATAAAAAATGGACTTGTATAAGTACCTGGTCATAAGTAGTCGGACAAAAGTAAACAGCACTGTATTAACTTTTGTTGCAGTAGAGTGAGGAGGCGATCGCTAACATCAAATAAGAGCTAAGTAGTCGTAGTCGGACATAAAATAAACAGCATTGTGTTAATTTATGTTAAGACTTTAAGAGTGATCGCTTGATTAAATCCTCCTCAAAATACATACCCAAGGGTCAGCTAACTCAAATGCAGCGGCTCAATGGGCAGAAAGAGCACCTGTACGGGAGATATTGAAGTTGCTGGAGGTAGTTAGGAACAACTAATTACTCAAAAATCACGACCGTATTTTTCAGCTTTACCTGCTAACAAAGTCGTAAACTGTCTCCAACCGAAATCAGAAATTACTCTAGACAATTTACAGTTGGCTCTAAGCATTTTAGCCTAGAGGCGACAATACAGAGACTAGAGTACGGAATCCTATGAGGACTCATGTTTACTAGCGTACTTGTAGAGTAGTGGCTAAGTTTTTAAAGATTCTATGAAGACAAACCCCTCTTATCTCTGGAAATTTACTATAAATTTTACTTATGAATTTGACGTATTTCCGTTGTTATACGGTTTTTTCCTCTTCAGATCAAATACGTTTTTTAAAACCCATATATAAGCAAATCAATTAATAGTTTAACGACCTAATTATTGATTGATTTATGATTGATAAATCAGGGGTATATATGAGCAGGATTGATATTAGTTTTTAACAAAAATAAACATTATTTTATGACTAGAGATAATCTCAACATTAAAAATAAAATTCGTAAAACCTTATGTGTATAAACAATTGTGTTAAATTTAATGCTTAGTATAATAGTGGAAAAAAATCTTGGTTTATTTCTAATTTAGAAGTATTAGAAATACTAATATATTTACATAAATTAACTATATAAATATTTGTGAAAAGCATTGATTTATTATTGCTTTATTTTCTTAGTAGCAATACTATGAAGTGAAGTGAAGTAAATGTTCATTCAATAAAAAACAGTTAGTTATGATTCAACAAATTATGTATCACAATGAAGTATTAGCAATGATTATTCCGGCTGATTTTAGAGAGCCTGGAATTCATTTCTTTACCCCAGACAGCTATTCTCAACAGCTTGCTTATATGAGACATCCTCAAGGCAAAGAAATTCAACCTCATCGTCATAATATGGTAAGGCGAGAAGTTTTTTATACTCAAGAAGTTTTACTCATCAAAGAAGGAAAATTGCTAGTAGATTTTTACAATGACCAACAGGAATATCTTGAAAGCCACATTTTAAATAAAGGAGATGTTGTTTTATTAATCAAAGGTGGACACGGCTTCAAAATGTTAGAAGAAGTAGAAATGATTGAAGTAAAACAAGGTCCTTATGTAGGAAATCTTGATAAAACCCGCTTTGAACGAATCGATCGTAGTCGAGAAAAAGTTCTAGTGTAATACCAAAAGTCGGTGATTATAGACTGATTACCTAAATTACTAAATCCGCTTTATACAAATGCTTTGAAGATTTTTAATATAGTCATATTAAAGCGGATTTGGCATAAATTCAAATTGTAAGGTCAAGAAAAATGACAGAATTTATTCCTGTGAATGAGCCTCTGCTAAATGGCAAAGAAAAACAATATTTGAATGAATGTATTGATACGGGTTGGATTTCTTCTGAAGGCAGTTTTGTTAAACAATTTGAACAAGCTTTTGCTAATCGTGTAGGTAGAAAATATGGTATTGCTGTTTGTAATGGTTCAATGGCAATTGATGCAGCAATTGGTGCTTTAGATATTGGTGAAGGAGATGAGGTTATTCTACCTACTTTTACTATTATTTCTTGTGCGGCAGCAATTGTTAGAGCAGGTGCAATTCCTGTTGTAGTAGATTGTGATTCTACTACTTGGAATATTGATATTAAGCAATTGGAAGCCAAAATTACTCCGCAAACTAAAGCTATTATGGTAGTTCATATTTATGGATTACCAGTAGATATGAATCCAGTATTAGAAATAGCAGCAAAATATGGCTTAAAAATTATTGAAGATGCAGCAGAAATGCACGGACAAAGTTATTTTGGTAAACCTTGTGGTAGTTTTGGAGAATTGAGTACCTTTAGTTTTTATCCTAATAAACACGTTACCACCGGTGAAGGGGGAATGATTGTTACCGATGATGAAAAACTAGCTGAAAAATGTCGCTCTTTGAGAAATCTTTGTTTTCAACCGCAACAACGTTTTATCCATGAAGAATTAGGTTGGAATTTACGGATGACTAACCTACAAGCAGCATTAGGTTTAGCACAATTAGAAAGGTTAGATGAATTTATCCAACGTAAGCGAAATATGGGTAAACTTTATACTGAACTTTTAGCAGATGTTTCTGAATTAGAATTACCTCTGACAAAAACAGAATATGCTGATAATATTTACTGGGTTTATGGAGTTGTACTCAAAGATTCTGTTCCTTTTGATGCTAAAGAAGCAATGCAAAAGTTGCGCGAACAAAAAATAGGTACTCGTCCTTTTTTCTGGTGTATGCACGAACAACCAGTATTTCAAAAAATGGGATTATTTAAGCAAGAATTTTGCCCTGTAGCTGAAAATATAGCAAGACGTGGATTTTATCTTCCTAGTGGTTTAGCTTTAAGTAACCAACAAATACAAACAGTTGTAAAATCATTAAAAACAATTTTTGCTTAATTATTGGTTTTAGGTGTTAGGTGGTAGGTAGGTAAGCATTCAGCTATTTGCTAATTTCAGCTAAGTTAATGTTAATTATTCTTACCGAATAATTAAGGTTTAAAGCCTCTCCTTTCAAGGAGAAAAAAGAAAAAATTTTCACGCTCCGCGTCAATCCTCTCCTTGAAAAGAAGAGGTAATTATTAA
>JAAUYK010037232.1_pt1 | contig 15598 bp, 9 predicted proteins | sample 7278021 | NCBI WGS metagenome assembly JAAUYK01 (sample SAMN14350223, study PRJNA611818) | marine sediment metagenome | isolation source: surface marine sediment (1.8m) | place: French Polynesia: Moorea | collected 2018-08
CTCGCTGACGTAGACGTCAGCGAGAACTTCAGCGCCACACTGGCCTACAGCAAGCTACTAGTGATTCTCAAAGAGTGCGTCGACAACGCCACCATCCGGCCGATGGAGCTGATACAGGCGATGAAGTCGCTCAAGTACATCTTCAAGTTCGTGGTGCAGTCGCGCACGCTCTTCTCCAAGCTGAACGGAGGCAAGGGCAGGGAGTACTTTGAGCAACTGGTCCGCGACGTGCTCGAGTCCCTCGTCCGTCTGATGTACTGCACCACGCAGGACCTCCTCCGCGGGCAGATCTACTGCCTCCAGCACATGGTCATGGCCGTGCCCGACCTGGTGGCGGTGTTCAACCGGAGGGAGCTGGCAGAGATCATCATCCGCATGACGCAGAGCCTTCCTCGCGGCCAGCTTCGCGACGAGCGGATGGCCACCCTGAAGGAGCTGGTCAAGTCGATGCTATTTTCGCACCAGGAGTGCCGGGCCATCATGCTGCCCGAGATGGCTTCCCACATCAGGGACACGCTCTCATTCGAGGACAACCAAGTCAATCACCCCGGTCTGGTGACTGTGTGCACTGAGACCCTCGGCGACATCCTGATCGCGCTGCACCGCTTCGAGAGGGAGCGAATGGGGTCCACCGTCGACGACGTCTCGCAGATCATGTTCAGTTGCTTGAGGACTGTCATACAGATGGTGGCCAACAGGAAGCAGGGTGACAAAAATGTGCCCACCGTGGTGGCCGATATGATCGCCATACTGAGTGCCATGAGCGCCTCTCACTTCGAGGCCTACATCGAGCACTTCACCGAGTCCGACCCCGACGCCGGCAGGCTCGACCTGGTCGATTTCGTCATGGAGTTCCTCGTGATGTCGCGCGACCTCATCGAGCACAACGTCTTCCCCGGCGACTGGATCTCCATGATCCTGGTCCAGAACGCCGTCTGCCTGAAGGCACTGCGACACATCGCCGACACCATCAGGGACAAGCTGACGAAGCCGTTCGAGGCGCAGGCGTGGAGCAACTTCTTCCAGTTCGCCGTCGTCTTCATCACGCAGCCGCCGCTGCAGCTGGAGCGCTTCTCGGAGAACAAGCGCCAGAAGGTGCAGGCGCTCTACAGGGACATGCGCAAGGACATGGGATCCATGGTCAAGTCCATGTGGTTCAGCCTTGGGCAGCACAAGATACGCTTCATCCCCGAGATGGTCGGCCCCTTCCTCGACATGACCCTGGTCCCGGAGACGGAGCTGCGCAAGGAGACCATCCCCATCTTCTTCGACATGATGCAGTGCGAGTACTACTCGTCCAAGACGCGCACCGAGGACGGGGAGTCGCTGGACACTCGTCGCGACCCCACTATGATCAAGGGAAACTTCAGGGACTTTGAGCGCGAGATCATCTACAAGCTAGACCTGATGGTGGAGACTGGCGGCGGCGACGAGCACTACAGGGCTCTCTTCCGCCAGATCATGATGGCGCACTGCGAGAGTCACACCGCGATGAAGGAGTCGGGCACGCGGCTGGTGAAGGTGGTCGCCCGTCTCATGGAGCTCCTGCTCGAGTACAGGACGATCACGCAAGAGGAGAGCAAGGAGAACCAGATGAGCTGCATCGTCAACCTGCTCGACTTCTACCAGAGCATCCGCTGCGAGGAGCTGTACGTCAAGTACCTGAAGAAGCTCTGCTCCCTGCACGAGCAGTGCCAGAACTGGGCCGAAGCCGCCTTCACCCTGCTCCAGTACTCGGACTCGCTGCAGTGGTCCGAGCGACCGCTGAAGACCGTCTGGAAGAAGCACGGCTCGTGCAAGACGCACAGGTCGCTCAAGGAGCAGCTCTGCCGCGACGCCATCAAGAACTTTGAGCGAGGCAAGATGTGGGAGAAGGCGCTCGCCATCTGCAAGGACCTGGCGGCGCAGTACGAGGAGGAGACCTACGACTATCCGAAGCTGGCCGAGCTCTACCAGAAGATGTCCGGCTACTACAAGGCCATCATGACCGAGCTTCGGCCCGACCCGGAGTACTTCCGCGTGGCCTTCTGGGGCAGGGGCTTCCCGGCCTTCCTGCAGAACAAGATCTTCGTGTACCGAGGCAAGGGCTTCGAGCGCCTGCCAGAGTTCCAGGCGCGGATCCTCGACCAGTTCCCCAACGCGGAGCTGATGACCACGCTGAAGATGCCGTCGGACGAGGACAAGGAGGCGCCGGTCCAGCTGCTGCAGATCAACAAGGTCGACCCGGTGATGGGCGAGGGCGGCCTCCGCTTCCAGGGCAAGTTCGTCCAGCAGCAGATCCTTAACTACTACAAGGTGAACGAGGTGAGGCGCTTCACCTACTCGAGGCCGTTCACCCGGGGCGCGACATCGAAGGAGAACGAGTTCGCCAGTCTGTGGATCGAGCGCACAGAGCTGCAGACCAAGTACAGCTTTCCCGGCGTGCTGCAGTGGTTCGGGATCGCCAAGCCGGAGGACGTGTACGAGCTGTGCCCGATCGAGAACGCCATCGAGACAATGCAAAAGGCCAACGAGGACCTCAGGAGCCTGATCATGGACCACGCGAACCAGGCTAACCCGCCGCCGCTTAATCCCCTCACGATGAAGCTGAACGGAATCATCGACGCCGCCGTCATGGGCGGGACAGCCAAATACGAGCAGGCGTTCTTCACCGACGCCTACCTGGAGGAAAACCCCGAACACGAAGAGAAAGTGCGGGTAGTCAAAGACCTCATTGCCGACCAGATTCCTCTGCTGGACGCAGCCATCAAGATCCACGACCTGAAGAAGACGGACGACCTGAAACCATTGCACGAACGCCTCGAGATCATGTTCAGGGAGATGAGAGCGCAGGTGGAGGAGAAGTACGGAAAGAGGACTTGCGACATAACGGTGCGGCGAGCCGGCGGCGGCAGGAACTCGCACAGCAACAACAGCGACGAAGTGAACAGGCGGGTGAGCCAGTACCCGTCGCTCGGCGGCGGCGGCAACTCAGAGAGTCGACTCGACCTCACGAGAGCCTCCTTCGTCAGCCAGAGCAGCGTCGGCGAGGTCGGGACGACGAGGGCGAGGATGCTGAGCGCCATCGGCATCACCAGGAAGAAGTCGAACGCGCACGACAACCGCGGCTCGGTGGGAAAGTCGACCAACCTGTCCGCATCGGCGATTGCCGAGAACGGAGGCGGCACGGGAAGCAACGGCTCGTCGAACACGTCCTCCATCGACCTGGGCAACGGCGAAGGCCTCTACAGCGCCGGCGGCTGGCCGTCGCCGGCCGTCGTCATCACGCAGTCGGCCAACACCACCGGCGGCCTCCTGATGAGCTCCAGCTACCACTCGCCCGGCGGCGGAGGAAGCAGCCGGCCGACGAGCGGGGCCTTCCTTTCGAGCACCCCGAACCCCTCCCGCTCGCCGTCGGTCAACAGCAACCGCGAGTCGCTCGTGAGCATGGACGACACGACCCCCACCGCGGACGGATTTCCCCCGCCTCCGCCGCCGGTGCCGCCCAAGAGCAGCCGCTGCAGCGACCCCGAAAACGCGTCCATGTCCAGCTTCGACGAAGAGAAGCCGACCGACAGGGAGGAGATGATGCCCATCCGGCACATCGTCATCGCCCCGCCGTCGTCGGCGTTAAAGAAGCGGGCGCCGCCGCCGCCTCCGGTGCAAGCTGGCTATGACTCGAGCAGCGGGAGCGGCGTGACTCCTCCGACGCCTCCTAAAAAGCCCCCGTTCCGGCCTCCTGTTGAATGACGACGCAGTCTGAGGCATAAAATCAAGAGACAGTTGTCCCTGGGCGGCCAATGAGTACTCCTGCAAGACCAATAACTGAACCAACGTACTAAGGAGAGAGCCAAAGAGAAAAGTGAACCTTGAGCTGCAATACGTAATTAATATCATGTCTTCTAGTGGGCCACCCAAGATGGTTGAAACAAAATGCTTCCTAGTCAATCACTCCGTTTCGTACCTACTACTGTTAAAACCTTTTTTTCGTAGCATATTCCACAGAATATGGCTGAAATGTGCAGTGTGCTTGTCTGCAGTGCTACATACTAGAATACGGTGCCAATAACGTCCCTGCACGAAAGGTTTCCATCATGTACGCGTACCTAAGAATAGTTTGCTACAAAATTTCCGTGATTCCAATAATGCATTTCGCAATCGAATTTTTCCATGGTTTTGCCAAATACGTACGTACATGTGCAAATTTACGCGGTTTTGCCAATGACCAGAGGAGGTTGCAAATTCCAACTGCTTACGCGCATACAGTATCATATTGCTCCAATAAATTATTTGTTTTGCGGTGCCTCAACCACACCTGTTCTTTAATTACAGTATGATTAGAAGAAGGAAGGTTGCAATCCACAAGGTTATCGAGATGTCCGAACCGACGTTAGCGCTGGAACGCGTCGTAGTTCTAATGGTGGTAGTTGTCGATGTGGTGGTGATTGTCCAAGGCCTCCAGGTGGTCGCCGCTGCTGGATTCGTCCAATGAGGCCAAGAGGTTGTGGTCTCCTCAAACGGGCTCAGAGTGCGGCTGGCGGTCGTTTCGGCCGTCGGCGTGGTCGTGTCACCCTGGGAGGATATTTCGGTGTCGTCGATGAAAAACGTGTTGGAAGCCGTTGCTTGCGTCTGCCCTCCGTTTTGAGAAGCTGTTGCAGTAGTGATAATTTCGATATCGCGTGGTGTCGACGTCTCCGAGGTGGTCGCTTCAGTTGCTTCCATGTCGGTACTGAAGGCAGAAGTTTCATCAATGCCGACGTTTGTCGTTTTGTCGAAGGTAGATTGAGCAGTCGTCGTCGTTGCGTCCGTCGTTGTCGTCTTGCCAAAGGAAGATTGAGTACTCGTCGGGGTTGTCGCAATGGTCGTTGTCGTCTTGCCAAAGGAAGATTGAGTACTCGTCGGGGTTGTCGCAATTGTCGTTGTCGTTTTGCCGAAGGAAGATTGAGTACTCGTCGGGGTTGTCGCAATGGTCGTTGTCATTTTCCCGAAGGTAGATTGAGTTCTCGTCGCTGTTGTCGCAATTGTCGTCGTTTTCCCGGAGGTAGAATGAGTTCTGGTCGTAGTTGTTTCGCCGATGAATATCGTGGTGGACGGTCCCTCCGTCGAAGGAGGTGGTAAAGTCGTGGTCGTGGCAATTGGCGCTGGCGGCGGTGGGACCGGGGGATTCACGAACATTTTGCAATAGGCGCTGTACGTGCTCCCAAAGTTGGTGTTGCAACCGTTGCCCGTGCAATAGCAATACCTAATATCCGCGCAAGTTAATTGTGCCGGTGTTGGTCAGTTAATCGCTACTGGCATTATGTGAAAGCCACCTCATGCTGATTGTCCCGTACATTTCGTCGTAGCAGTTGGAATAGTTCATTTTCGCATGAATGTCCTCCACTTTGGCACCTCCTTTGAGGGTCATTCCGTACGGGTGGCAGCCGCGAAAGTAGTAGGGGTCGTGGGGCCCTAAAATAATATACAGGAGGGATTGCTAATACATACAAGTCATCCACGTCACCAAAGTCGAAAGCGGGAGGAGGGTTGGCCTTGTCCCAAGCAATGAAGGCGACTCCCGACTGGCACCAGGTGGGACTGCCCAGAAACCTGTAGTTTTCGATTGGCATCTGACGGAGGCTTCGCTTCTTCTTTCCGCCTTGAATGCAAGGTGAATTTACATGGTTAATTTTAAGCCCGAGATTAATTCTACATACTGCTCTTAGTGCAAATCGTCTGTATGCTCCGGTTTGCCCATTGTAGGCCGTACTCCTTGAGCAGTTCGCCGTACTGCGGCGCGTAGAAGAAGCCCACCGTCGCGCACGTGTAGCCGCAATTTGTGGCCGTCGACATTGAGGGAGCAACTTGTAGTTTATACAAAGTATGAGCAGTATGAGCACTAATATTAAATTTAGGACGTTTACAAGTAAGCGTGGCAATGATAGCCGAGAAGACGGCGTTGAAGAGCATGTCCGTCAAGTTTCTTAACCGTTTGTCAGAGAACTGCCTGCGCGAAATCGATTGTCCAGTGCATGCAGTTGACAATGCCTATCCTAATGATTGAAACATGATTCTCTTTGAACGTTGATCCCCAGTTTCTAAGCCATAAACGAATTGAAGTTATACCATATATACATAGAGAGCTGCAACTTTTATACAGCTCATACATAATTTATTCAGCGGTAGCATCATTCTTATTGTTCGTAGCTATACTGGCAAATCCGGCTGGTGGATATTTCTCGTGAATCTCCTCCATCGTGGCTGGAAACACGGCGAGCATCTTGAACCGCTCGCCCATCTTGTCCGCGTCGGTCAGCATACGGTACGCGGACATGACCTCCTCCTGCCGCCGTTCGTCGTCCGAGCAGGCCTTCAGGAGGACCTGCGCCCGCACCTGAATCGCCAGCTCGTGTAGGAAGCTCCTCTGGGGAACGGGGCCGTAACACAGGGCGTCCCCTCCCCTGGCCACCTCCCGCTTTAGGTATGCAAAGTCCACGTCGGCGGTGAGGTCGGCCTCTCCGGGGTCGGCGAGCGGGTCGTGCAGCTTGTGCTCCTTGAAGCCGCGCAGGGTGTCCCCTTTGTCTCCTTCATGGCCGTAGTCGACGAGTAGGAGTGCTCCTCCCTGAGTCACGATCCTATCGCGGATTTGATTGATTAATACGCCGCTCTGGAGGGAGATTTCCAGCTCGGTCTTTGCCTCGCCGAGGTCGATCAAAGTCGCTGCGGGCGTCTTGTCTTTGGCACGGACGAATCTCAGCGCGTCTCCGTGGGCGTCAACGTCCACAAGCACCTCGTTCCAGGCATCCTCGGGGCCGCCGCGGACAAACTTGTTGACTGGGAGTGCGTCGAAAAACTCGTGAGCGAGGAAGAAGCTGAAGCCGGCGGGGACGTCGCGCAGCAACTTGTGCCACGTCACCTTGGGACCGAATCGTGAGACCCGCTAAAAAAAGTAAAAAAATTATAATATCCGGGATTGGCGAACATTTAACTTCATTCACCTCCAGACCGGGACTGCCGTCGCCCGCCGCCGTCTGCGGTTCGCCGTCGCACAATGCCTCCATCTGCAGATTCCGAATGGCGTCGCTCACCTCCACCAAGTGAATCGAGATCTTCTCCAAACATTCGGGCTTCACAGTCTTCAGAGTTCGGAGCACGTCCTTCATGAGGGTGCCCCTGCCCGGCCCCAGCTCGACCAGCTGCAGCGGCGGGGCGCCCATCTTGAGCCACTCGCTCAGGATCCACACGCCGAGGCACTCGCCAAACATCTGGCTGATCTCCGGCGACGTGACAAAGTCGCCCCGCGCGCCCAGCACATCGGACTTCTTGGTGTAGTAACCGGACACGGGGTTGGTCAGCACCTCGTTCATGTACTGGGCCACGGTGATCGGACCGCCGAACCTGATGAGGCCGCAGAGTTCCCGGAGCAGCCTGTTCTTTTGCTCCTTTACCGGAGGGACCGAATCTTGCTTCTTCAATTCTAGCCTCTCCCTCTCCACGTCGGGTGGGAGTATGATGCCGCCGGAATTCTTGAACGTGGTGGAGGTACCGAGCTTCCTTGACAGTCGGCAAGGACAGACGGACTGCCTGCCCCTCCGGACGACCGCCGTCCGAACCAGCGTAGCGAGCATGTCCGACCTACAGAAAGTCCATTCAATAACAGGGCAATTGTGAACACATATTTCAGTTATGTATTATGGTAACTGTATAAAAAGCAGTATGCATTTCGAAAGTATCAAATATAGCAGCACGTATAAATTAAGACACCAATTGTGACGCTTGCTTCACAATACGTATTATGGCACGACACTTGGAATATAATCATTCATGAGTTTGCAACAGTTTGACTGTGACATGAGTTACGCGTCCGCCTCGACTTTGTTCTTTGGATCCATGTAGAGAGATTCGTTGTCAGCCTGCTTGGACTTGGTCGCATTCGCCGAGTCGGCCACCGTCGCGTAGTTGTCTGGATCGTCCAGCTTCTCCTGCAGCAGGTCGATCATTTCGTCGTAGAAGGTCAACGTCGGCGGTTTGTCGTGCAAATAGGCGGACACGCGCTGACTCGCCGATGCCTCTTTGGCCTCGGGCGGCTTTTCCACAGCAGGCAGAGGCCTCTCTTTCTCTGCAACTGCATCTTCGTCGACGTCATCTTCGCCGCCCACGTCCACCTCTTCTTCCCGCGTCAACGGCAGACTCTCGTAGTGGTCTGACGTTGGGCACGGGGAGCCGCCGCCGGATCGATGGCGCTCCTCGATCTTGGTAAAGTTCCAGTCAAGATCCTCATTGCGGACCTTTGCCCTGACCTGAAGCGTGTAGACGATCCATCGCAGGAGGGTGCAGATGCTCACGATTAGCGACAAGAGTATTGCGGCGAACAGGATGACGAGTAAGAGGCCCTTGTTCGAGTCCACCTGGACCTGCTCCTTCAATATCAGCCACAATTCGTCTAGCGGCGTCTTCACCTGGCATTTGGACAGCCTCGCGTCCGTCGTCGATCCGTCGGCGGCGGTGTCCGGGCGGAAGCAGAGCAGCTCCTTGTACTCGGATGCCAGGACTGTCGACTCTCCGCCGAAGCAGCCCAGATAGAATTCGTCAAGAATCCTGCACTTGCTGGAGTTCTTGAGAGTGCCGGCCAAGTCGAGGAGTCCGGTTCTGCCGGTGGAGGCCCCGCAAACGATGTTGATCCAGATGTCGAAGTCGCAGTCGCATTCCCTGCCGAAGACGTTCCCGTCGACGGAGAACGAAGCGACGGCTGCGGACTCGACGCTGTGCTTCAGGCCATCCCGGTTGGCATAGGATACGACGTTGTCGCGAAATACGAAGGAGACGTTATTAGGCACCTCTGCCCTGGCCGGACTGGAGATCCCCGCGAGAGCGCCCTGCTCCAGGAACCCGATGCGGTTGCCCACGATTGATAATTCGCTCCAGCTCTGGAATGAGAGCGACCGGCTGCCCAACGTCTGGAAGAGGTTCCCCTCGAGGCTGACGCGCGCAACGTGACAGCTGAGAGCGCGTCTGCTCATCGACTTGACTTCCGTCCGAGCGACCTCGAGGCTGGAGATGGCCGACTGGACGGCGTCCTCAGACACGGAAGTTAGGCTGCAGTTCTCGAATGCGAGATTGTTTATGAGCACCTGCTCCGGGAAGGCTCTGCTCTGGATCCTGTCTATGGAGCACTCCTCGAAGCGTACCGTCTCCACCTGGAAGCCTGAGAAGGCGTTCTCGGCCACCTCCCTGACCCGGCAGCGGGTGAGACGGATCGACTTGGCCGAGGTGAAGCCGTTCTCCGGCAGAGAGGTGATCGTGCCGACGTCCTCGAATGTGATCTCCAGGTCTGGCCTTTCCTTCCAGTACTGCAGCACGCGCGGCTTGAGGCTCGCCTCGGATAGATGCAAAGTGGCCACCGACGAGATTCTCAGTGCCCTGAGCACGTCGAAGCTCTGCTCGGCGAGGAACACCTCCCTCGTGCTGTCGACTACCAGTGAGAGGTCGCCTCCGCTGGGCGCCGACACGGAGCCTTTCTCAATATCCACCTTGTCAGCGCCGGCGATGACGACCGACAGGTGGGAGCTCCTTCCGGCGATCCTGAGGCACCCCGTGCGCAGAACGACGTGCTTCACGGAGGCAAAGTCCACCTCGGTCCTGGACGAGGCCGAGGCGTCGATTGCGCCGCTCGCCAACACAGCCTTCTCGAAGCCCCTGAGCCGCACCTCGTCGAACGTGTGCGGGACGGACTCGAGGGTGACCTGCTGCGATCCGGCCTGCCCTTTGGACTCGCAGGTCAACCTGCCGGCCGAGTAGTCGCAGGCGCAGACTACGCAGGCGCTGCTCGAGTCGACCACTACGTCCTCCGCAGACGCCGACGCCACGACCGCGAGCAACCCGAAGAGTACCGCGATGCCGCCGCCGGCCATGATTAAGTCCGCTTGCTAGCCGTTTAACACCGCCATGCCCATAGTTGTCGGCAAATGCACGACTATATTAAGGCTCCCATATCCACCGGGGTGATTATTGATGAGAAAGCTAGCTGGCTTCCACTGTATAACAAACCGACTGCGTCTGCCAGTCTGCTCTGCGCACAGACGACGCGACGGGTCAGCTGCGGACGGCTTCTAACATTTACCACCACCAGCTCCCATTGCTCTTTCTCTGTACAGTGCAAAGTCGTCCACTCCCTTTTCGAGCTACGCGCGACTTTTCGAAGGCGTACGAACTATGTACGACGTTGAGAGAAAATGGGCCTTGTTTCCTATTGTACCTACATATTGCGTATAGCTATAAATTGAATATTAATATCGTACCTCTCATATCTTTTCCAAGTCTGCGTACTACGTACGTACGTACGTATCAAGGATTTAAGTATAGTATATGATCTATATCGCGTTAACTGCGCCGGGATAAGTTATATCCTGCCGAAATAAGCGTGCACCTAACATTACCTTTCGTGCACAGCAGGATAAACCCATAGGGTTAAAATTCGGAAGACATATTGAATATAACATGCTCTCATGAGTCATGACGCAGTTAGACAGCCTCAAGTCGCTTCAATCCTCGACATCGATCAAGCACGGGACTTGTCCGCAATAAAACAATTGACACCTCGGGTAGGCGTAACGATCTGGCCTAAAAAAGGTACTCAGGATATGCACACTACAACCTCTCGTAGTATAAGGACAAATTATGAAGCAATTATTATGTAGTACATATCCTACGTAACATGAGATGCATTTTCTAACCTGTAGGAAGGTGTTAGATTTCGACTGCAATCTGGAAAGCATAAATTAATAGAGTGTGCGTTGCCGATCGGAGTTGGCTAGAATTATATGCTGCCGAACTTTAGCCTTCGATACCGTACCCGGAACTGGAACCTGCAGGTGTCAACCTGGCCTACTTTTTAGAAAGTCCCCGACAGACCAGGTTGTTTGATCAGCCTGACGGTGGTATTGGAGATCCGCTCTGAATTTGGCATGCCGGCAAGAAGAAAGCTGGGACTCAAACTCGTCGGACTATCAGCATAACTGTATAGACGACCCAAGTGTAAATCACGCCCAACACTCTTAAAGACTTTATATACGGTATATACCTTTTTTCTCAACCTGCATTTCACTGCTATGAGCTAGATATGCGTATATGAACGTGCGATCTGATCCATCTACAAATTATACGTGCAATTCATCGAGAAAAAAGTGCTTTGCGCAGTTTGCAAGATCGAAAACAGCTAGTTTGCCGGAAACGGCGGCGGAATGTGGTCCGGCAATTCCCGAGGTCGCGGCGGCGGCACCATAATAATCTTGGGCCGCAGGAGAGCAATTTGAGGTTGCCGGCCTGTCGTGCGTGCAAGCCTTTTATGCCACACACACGTACGCACGTGATCGAGAGAGAAACGTACGTACGCGATGGAAAACGGAACGGCGGCGGCAGTCGACGCTCCCCTGCCGGGTATGGAGGAGGTGGAGGAGTTGGTCCGTTCGCTCGGCCTGGGCGGCATCCCCATCTTGTCGCAGGAGAACCGGTCGCTCTACCGCAGCCTCGCCGCCACCCAGCTGGAGTCGTCGCAACTGAAGGCCGAGGCGGAGAAGGAGGACGATGAGGTGGTCAGGCTGCACAACCACAATGAGGAGGTCGGAGCCGCGGCGGAGGCGGCCAAGGGAATCATCGCCGCGAGGAGGGAGGAGGCGAGAGCGGAGAGGGACCTGGAGAAGATCGCCGTGCTGGAGCGGGAGAGGAACGGCAAGGACGGCGCCGCCATCGAAGACGCGACGAGACAGTGCGGGGAGAAGGTGGAGGACCTGGAGGAGATCATCGAGACGACGCGTCTGGTGCTGGAGGCGATGGACGAGGAGTACCGCGCCGACCGGAGGACCCTCGACGAGTGGGCGGAGGCCGCCAAGGACGTGGAGGCGAACATCTTCGAGCTGCTCAAGTGCCAGACCGCCGACGAGAACAGGGTGAAGGAGCTGCACCTGAAGATCGTCTCCTTCAGGGAGAGCATGGCGAAGAGCAAGGCCGAGCTGGACGAGAGCAGCACTGGGAACAAGATGGCGCAGGTGGCGCTCGACAAGACCGCCGAGGAGTACAGGCGGCTGCACAAGGAGAGGCAGGCGGTGGCCGACCGGTGGAACGAGGCCGTGGCCACGGTGCAGGCGAGAGACGAGGAGCTGAGGCAACTCCTGGAGCGGGTGGACGAAACTAAGGGCAAAGTGAGGGAGAAAGCGATGGAGTACCAAGAGCAGTTGGGCTTCCTGAACAACGAGAAGGAGAATAACAGAGAGCTGGAGAGGAAGATTGCCGACCTGGAGCGGACGGCCGGGAGTCTCGGAAAGACTCTCGAGGCCAGGGAGGACGATCTGCGTGCCTGCGACGGCGAGCTCGTCCTCGAAGAGGGAGAGATCTCGAAACTCAAGTCGGAAATTGACGCCAAGCGCGGGAGGCTGAAGGACGTGAAGGAGACAAAGACGAGGATGACCAACCGGGTGAAGATGCTGGAGGCCATCATCCAAGAGGCAATAAGGAAGAGGGCTGAGCTGAAGAACAGCGCTCTGACTGCGGAAGAAATGCTAAAGGAAATGGACCGCCTTCTGGAGGGCGAGGTGAGGCGACGCGACGTCCTCAAGTGGGACCTGGAAAAACTCAGGGAGAGGAAGTTCAGGTCGGAGCAGAGTCTGAAAGAACTGCGCGACGAGCTCGGAGTCGTGCGCATGAGGACGAAGGCGTTCGCCCTCGAGCGCGATAGGGCCTCGGAGGCCATCGCGGGCCACAAGGGCGAGCTTGCTAAGAAGGAGGAGCTGGCAGCGGCCAACGACTTCAAGATCTCCCAGCTGGAGAGACGTATTGCCAAGATGAAGGGCACCATGTCGCCAGAGAACAGGGCCGAGCTGAAGAAGGAGCTGGACGCGCTGAAGGCGGAGCTTGCGGAGAAGAGCGCCGACAAGAGGAATGTCGACCATCTGCTGCACAAGATCGCCTCCGAGGTGAGAAAAATGTCCCGGGCGATCGAGCAGCTGGAAAAAGAAAAGGAGACGCTCGGGTCCAAACTAGAGGAGGTGACGCTGGAGACGGAGACGAGCAAGAAGCACCACAAGCTGAGCACGGAGAAGGTGGAGGCGCTGCTACTCGAGGAGAAGCTACTCATGGTGAACGAGAAGAAAGCGAGGCAGGAGCTGAAGGAGACGGACGAGGCGCTGGTCGAGCTGAAGAAGCAGATCATGAGGGAGGACGAGGAGACGCAGAGGCGTCGGGGCGAGCTAGAGTCCCAGAGGGAGCTGGCGGCGACGCAGCAGCGACACCTTCAGGACGACCTCAGGGCCATCAGGACGGAGATCAGGGAGCGCAGGGATCAGGCAGACAAGTTGAAGATCAAGTACGACTACCTGGTGAAGGCGCTGAGCGGGAGGACCAAGGTGCCTGGAGGTGAAGGTGCGCCTGAAAGCGAGGAGAAGGAGGTGGCATCGCACGCATACCACCTCGTTACACTTGCTCAGGAGAAGGCGGAGCTGCAGGACAAGATCGAGGATCTGCGGACTGCCCTGGCCAAAGAGGAGAGCGAGATGGAGGCGCTGGAAAGAGCCGCTTTAATGCTCAAGGATTCGAATCACAAGTTTAGGTCGGACACTTTCGGCAGGGCCCACTACCAGGAGGACAGCGACGAGGTCAAGGAGTTGAAGGCGAAGAGGCGCGAAACGGAGGACAGAATAAAGCAGATCAGGAGTGAGATAGAGGGCACCGAGTCAAGAATCAAGCAACGAGAAGCCCATTTGTTTCAAGTAGTGACTGAGATGGACCAAGCGGCCGCCGTCTACGAGGACAGATTGGAGAAAAAGAAGCAATTGGAAAAGGAGATGACGGAGCAGGAGGACAAGTTGGCCAGAGCGAGGAAGTCCGTCGCCGCGCTCAGCTCCTCCCTGAAGGCGGCGATGCCGGAGGCGGAGCTCTACGAGCAGGACATGGACCTGAGGTCGGAGAAGGAGAGGCAGAGGAGCGCGATGATCAAGCTGCAGGAGCTGTCCTCCGCCGACCGCCAGTTCGGGGCGAGCTGCAACGAGGCCACGCAGAAGATCGGCCTCTCCGCGCCCGCCATGACCCGACTGGAGATGCAGGTGGCGTCGTCGACGGCCAAGGCGAGGGCGAGGAGCGCGACCCGGTTCGGCCGGTTCGCCAGGTCGGCAGAGCCCGCGGCGTCGCTCTACAGGCGGAGCAGCTCGTCCACGAAAAGAGTCTCCTATTCCGCGTCAGGCGCCACGCCGAAGAACGTCCTCATCATGGAGTTCAGCAGGAGTACGACATCGCTTGGAGCCACGGACGCGAATTTGGCGGTTCCCTACTGAGATGCGTAACTGTAGTACGACAAAGCCAGCAATAAAATTGCTAATCTTTTCTCATAAACGTGCGATACGCCTCGTACGCGTACGTACGCTCGCCTACTATAACGCTGTTCAAAGAGCGCGCTCTAGTGTAATGCTTATGGACTGCAGAGGATTGACGGATCACACCATACGACTGGCTCCACCCTCCACCATAATAACATTTGCGAGTTCAAGACACGTACGTCAAGCCTCTTTCATCATCGTCAAGAAGGATTACTGGAGCAATGACTCCAACGTAGTCAGCCGCTTGGGGCATCTGCGACCTCGCGCAAGCCAAACTAGTCTGCAGTATTATTTGTCGCAAGAAGCGATCGATGTCGCGGCGCGTCCTCCTGTTCGTCGCCGCCCTGGCCTCGTCGGTGGCCTGGCTCTACCTCCTGGTGCGCGCGTCGCCCGACGTCCCCGGCAACCTCAGGTTCCCCTCCGACCTGGAGGAGCTGCAGGACATGGCCGACCTGCTCACCAGGTACATGAAGGTGGCCTCGTCCGCCTACGTCCTCATACTCTTCTCCTCGGCCTACGTGTTCAAGCAGACCTTCGCCGTGCCCGGGTCGGTCTTTCTCAACGTGCTGGCCGGCGCCGTCTTCGGGCTCCCGCTCGGCTTCGCCATCTGCTGCCTCCTCACCGCGGTCGGCGCCACCCTCTGCTGCCTTCTGGCCAGGTAAGGGACAAGATCACATCCCGGACCTCTATATGTATACGCATGTATATGTACAGACCGACCGTTTCAGATACTGCCTGGCCAGCGAGGATCTGCCGGCGTTCGTCTCGAAGCGAGTGGAGTCCTTCCGCAAGAGGCTGAAGGAGAACTCGGACCGTCTGGCCTACTTTCTCCTCTTCCTGCGCATTTTCCCCATGTCTCCGAACTGGGCGATCAACGTCAGCTGCGGCGTGCTCCGCGTCCCCGTCCGCACCTTCTTCCTCACTGTGATGGTCGGCCTCATGCCGTACAACTTTATCTGCGTACAGGTTATGAAACGAGACAGACGCCTTCAACGTTACCTTCTACTTAAAAGAGCTCTTTGCCCTTATAGACTGGCGTGATCCTGTCTAGCGTGACGAGCGTGCACGACATCTTCACGGGTTGGCGGATGCTGCAGCTGACGGCGGTGGCCTTCGTCGCGCTGCTCCCGGCCGTCATCAAGAGGAGGAATCCAGATCTGGTGGCCGCCAGCCAGGGAGAAGGGTTGGTCAGGTGATGCATGAAGGTTGAAGAAGAAACTCGCCACAGGCACAGAGAAGAGAACGATCTGAAGGAAGCGAAACTTCGAATCAACGGC
>JAAUYK010101151.1_pt1 | contig 15595 bp, 14 predicted proteins | sample 7278021 | NCBI WGS metagenome assembly JAAUYK01 (sample SAMN14350223, study PRJNA611818) | marine sediment metagenome | isolation source: surface marine sediment (1.8m) | place: French Polynesia: Moorea | collected 2018-08
GGGAAGGAGCCGATGTAGCCAACGATGCCGGACTTGCTCACGTGCCCGGCAATGAGGCCGCAAACGGTCCGACCCTCGTGAAACTTCGCGTTGTAGGCCGAGACGTTGGCCGCGGTCTTGTAGCCGGTGGCGTGCTCGAACTTCGCCTCGGGGAACTGCTTGGCGACCTTGATGGTCGAGTTCATGAAGCCGAAGGAGGTGGTGAAGATCAGGCCGTGGCCGGAGGCCGCAAGCTGGCGGATCACCCGCTCGGCGTCCGGGCCCTCGGCAACGTTCTCCACGTAGGAGGTCTTCACCTTGTCGCCGAACTTCTTCTCGATCGCCTTGCGGCCGAGGTCGTGGCCGTGGGTCCAGCCGAAGTCGCCGATCGGACCGACGTAGACGAAGCCCACCTTCAGCGGCTCGGCCGCAAGGGCCTGCGGACCAACCAGCGACAAGGTGCCGGCCGCGGCCGCCGAGCCGGCTAGGAATCCTCGGCGTGTGAAACGGTTGTTCATTGATCACTCCTCCCGTGTTGTTCTTTTGGTGTCTCTTAGGTTGAGGGTCGAAACGGCTTGCCCAAGCAGGCCGGAGCGTCGAGCCGGCCCTTCCACGGCCCTGCTGCGATGACGGTCAGGACCGCGATGGTTGCGAGATAGGGCAGCATTGACATCACCTGCGCCGGGATGCCGAGGCCCCCGGCCCCCTGGGCGTAGAGCTGCAGGATGGTGACGCCGCCGAACAAGTAGGCGCCGAGCAGCAGGCGCCATGGCCGCCAGGAGGCGAAGACCACCAGCGCCAGCGCGATCCAGCCGCGCCCGGCGGTCATCTCCTCCGCCCACATCGGGGTGTAGGACAGCGACAGATAAGCGCCGCCAAGACCGGACATAGCCCCTCCGAATAGAACCGCCCGATAGCGCACGGCGATGACATCGTAGCCGATCGAGTGGGCCGCGATGTCGGATTCGCCGACCGCGCGCAAGATCATACCGCCGCGGCTGCGCCTGAGGAACCAGGCAACGCCGAGGGTTGCTAGGATCGAAAGGTAGACCAATGCGTCGTGGCCGAAGAACAAGGGCCCGATCAAGGGCAGGTCGCTGAGACCGGGTAGGTTCAGCTTGGGCAGCGCGGTCACCGGCACGCCGACGAATCCGGCGCCGAGCAAGGCCGAGAGACCGATCCCGAAGATGGTCAGCGCCAGCCCGGTCGCGACCTGGTTGGCGGCCAGGGTCAGGGTCAGGGCCCCGAAGATCAGGGCCATCGCAGCCCCGGCCAGGGCACCGGCCACGACGCCGAGCGTACCGCTGCCGGTGGTCACCGCGACTGCGAATCCGGTGACCGCGCCGGCGAGCATCATGCCCTCGACCCCCAGGTTCAGGACCCCGGACTTCTCGACGACCAGCTCACCCAGGGCGGCGAAGAGCAAGGGTGTGGCCGCGGAGATGATGGTCAGGAGGACGAGGACGCTGGCATCGGCGGACACGGCTTATCCCTCCGTCACGGGCTTGAGGATCCGGATCCGGTAGCGAACCAGGAAATCCGAGGCCAGAAGGAAGAACAGTAGCAAGCCCTGGAAGACGCCGGTGACCGCCTGGGGCAAACCGACCTCGACCTGGGCGTTCTCGCCGCCGATGTAGGACAGCGCCATCAGCAGGCCGGAGAGAATGATTCCCAGGGGATGCAACCGGCCGAGAAAGGCAACGATGATCGCGGTGAAGCCGTAGCCCGGGGTGATCACCGGCACCAGCTGGCCGATCGGCCCGGCGACCTCGAAGGTCCCGGCCAGGCCGGCCAGGCCACCGCCGATCAGCAGGCTCAGCCAGATCACCCGCTTGCGGCTGAAGCCGGCGAAGCGCGCCGCCGCAGGCGCCAGGCCGACCACCCGGACCTGGAAACCGACGATGGTGAAGGTCATCAGGACCCAGCCGGCGACCGCAACCAGGATCGCAACCACGGCGCCCAGGTTGAGTCGCGTGCCCTCCAGGATGATCGGCAACAAGGCCGAGTCGGTGAACATCCGCGACTGCGGGAAGTTGAAGCCCTCCGGGTCCTTCCAGGGTCCGTAGACCAGGGTGCTGAGGAACAGGGTCGCGACGTAGGTCAGCATCAGGCTGGTCAGGATCTCGTTGACCCCGAAGCGGGTTTTGAGGAAAGCCGGGATCGCGCCATAGGCCATCCCGCCGAGGATTCCGGCCACGCACATCAGCGGCAGGATCCAAAACCCGGTCTCGTTCCAGAACAGCAGGCCCAATCCGCCGCCGGCGACCGCGCCCAGGGTGAGCTGGCCCTCGGCGCCGATGTTCCAGACGTTGGCCCGGAAGCCGATCGCCAGGCCGACCCCGATCATGATCAGCGGCGCGCCCTTCACCAGCAGCTCGCTCAGTCCGTAGAGACTCAAGAGCGGCGAGATGAAGAAATGGTAGAGCGCCAGGAAGGGATCGCTGCCCATCAGGGCGAAGAGAAAGAAACCGGTGATAACCGTCAGCAGGAAGGCCAGCAGCGGCGTGAGATAGAGCAGCCGTCGCGAGATCTCGCGCCTCGGCTCGACCTTAATCGCCATCGCCCGCCCCCTGCTCCGCCCGGGGCCCTGCCTGCGCCGCGCCGGGCGCCGGGTGCGCGTCAAGGCCGTGAATGCCCCCCATCAGGAGGCCGATCTCCTCGACCGAGGCCTCGGCCGTGACCAGAGCGTTGGACAGGACGCCGACGTTGATCACCGCCAAACGATCGGTGATCGCCAGCAGCTCGTCCAGGTCTTGGGAGATCACCAGGACCGCGGTTCCCTGACCGGCCAGGTCGAAGAGCGCCTGGTGGATCGCCGCCGCCGCCCCGGCATCGACGCCCCAGGTCGGCTGCGAGGCGACCAGGACTCCCGGGGCCTGGAGGATCTCCCGGCCGACGATGAACTTCTGCAGGTTGCCGCCCGAGAGGCTGCCGGCCGAGGCCGCGACCCCCGGCGTCCGGACGTCGAAGTCGTCGACGATCTGCTCGGCGAAACGACCGGCCGCCAGTGACCGGATGAAGAGCGCCGTCAGCAGACCCATGCGATGGTGCCCGCTGAGGACCGCATTCTCGACCAGGTCCATGGCCGGCACCGCACCGTGGCCAAGTCTCTCCTCCGGCACGCAGCAAAGGCCCTGGCGGCGGCGCTCGCCGGCGTCGAGAAAGCCCACGCTGTGGTTGTCGATGCGGATCACCTCGGGGCGCTCGGACAGAACCTCGCCCGACAGGGCCTGCAGCAATTCGTTCTGGCCATTGCCGGCAACCCCGGCGATGCCGAAGACCTCACCGCCACGGACCTCCAACGAGATGTTGTGCAGATCGGTGCCGTGGGCATCGTCGGACGGCAAGTCCAGGCCCTCGACCGTCAGCCGCACCTCGCCGCCTCCGGTTCCGCTTCGCCGGTCGAGGGACTTCAACTCGGCCCCAATCATCATCTGCGCCAAGCTGGTTGCGGTCTCGGCCTCGGGATCGCATTCCGCGACCACCTTGCCGCCGCGCAGGATCGTCGCCCGATCGCAGAGCGCCTTGATCTCCTGCAGCTTGTGGCTGATGTAGAGGATCGAACAGCCCTCGGAAGCCAGCTTGCGCAGGGTTTCGAACAGCCTCTCGACCTCCTGCGGGGTCAGCACCGAGGTCGGCTCGTCCATGATCAGCAGCTTGGGATTCTGCAGCAGGCAGCGGACGATCTCGATCCGCTGTCGCTCGCCGACCGAAAGGGTGTGGACCTCGCGCAGCGGATCGAGCGGCAGGCCGTAGGTGCGGGAGACCTCCTCGACCCGGTCCGAGAGAGCGCGCAGGTCGCCGGGCTTGTCCATGCCCAGGGCGACGTTCTCCAGCACCGTCATGGCCTCGAAGAGCGAGAAGTGCTGGAACACCATGCCGATGCCCAGCGCCCTGGCGCTCCGCGGGTCGGCGACCGTGACGGCTGCGCCGTCCCACAGCAGCTCGCCCTCGTCGGGATGCAGGACGCCGTAGATCATCTTCACGAGGGTGCTCTTGCCGGCACCGTTCTCGCCCAGCAGGGCGTGGATCTCGCCGGGTTGGACCGAGAAGCTCACCTTGTCGTTGGCGAGCACGCCCGGGAAGCGCTTGGTTGCCGCCCTGACCTCCAGGCGCGGCGGCGTTCCGCCATTCCCGCCTTGCACGGCCGCCACGCTCACGCCACTCCCGCCGCACGCAGGCGCTCGACCGCCGCGAGCACCCGCTCCGGCGTCGCCGGCGGGTCCAGGCGCGGACAGACCTTGTGCCCGGCAACGCTGGCCACGGCATCGGACAGGGCGTGAAGCACCGAGATCGCCAGCATCAGCGGCGGCTCGCCGACCGCCTTCGAGCGGTAGATCGTCTCCTCGCGGTTCTCGGCGTTCTTCAGGATTTCGACGTTGAAGACCCGCGGCCGGTCGCCGCAGGCCGGAATCTTGTAGGTGCTGGGCGCATGGGTGCGCAGCCGCCCCGCGTCGTCCCACCAGAGCTCCTCGGTGGTCAGCCAGCCCATGCCCTGCACGAATCCCCCCTCGATCTGGCCCAGGTCGATCGCCGGATTCAAAGACTTGCCGACATCGTGGAGGATGTCGACCCTTTCGACCCGGTATTCCCCGGTCAAGGTGTCGACCGCGACCTCGGAACAGGCCGCACCATAGCCGTAGTAGTAGAACGGGCGGCCCCGCCCCTTGGCCCGATCCCAGTGGATCTTTGGCGTTTTGTAGAAGCCAGTCGAGGACAAGGAGACCCGCGACATGTAGGCCTGCTTGACCAGCTCGGCGAAGGCCATCTCGCTGTTGCCGACCCGGACGCGGCCAGGCAGGAAGACCACCTGCTCCCGCGGCACGCCCCAGCGGTCCACTGCGAACTCGATGAGCCGGCCCTTGATGGTCCGGGCCGCCGCCTGGGCCGCCATGCCGTTCAGGTCCGAACCCGACGAGGCCGCCGTGGCCGAAGTGTTGGGCACCTTGCCCGTGGTCGTCGCCGAGATCCGCACCTGCTCGATGTCGACCTGGAACTCTTCGGCGACCACCTGGGCGACCTTGACGTAAAGCCCCTGCCCCATCTCGGTGCCGCCGTGGTTCAGGTGGATGCTGCCGTCGTTGTAGACGTGGACCAGCGCCCCGGCCTGGTTGTAGTGGGTCGCGGTGAAGGAGATCCCGAACTTGACCGGGGTCAGAGCCAGGCCGTGCTTGATGACCCGCGATTCGGCATTGGCCGCGCGCAGCGCCTCGCGGCGGCCCCAGTAGTCGGCCGAGGTCTCCAGCGCCTCGATGATCTCGAGGGCGACGTTGTCCTTCACCTCCTGGTGGTAGGGCGTGAGGTTCCGCTCGGACTTGCCATAGAGGTTGCGCTTGCGGATCTCGAGCGGGTCCTTGCCGGTGGCGAAGGCGATCTCCTCGATGAGGCGCTCGCCGCCGACCATCCCCTGGGGACCGCCGAAGCCGCGGAAGGCGGTATTTGACACCGTGTTGGTCTTCAGCGGTTCCGAGGTCAGATGGACCGCCGGATAGAAGTAGCAGTTGTCGGCGTGGAACAGCGCCCGATCGGCGATCGGGCCCGAGAGGTCGGCGGACCAGCCACAGCGCGCCGCATAGGTCATATCGACCGCCTGGATCGCGCCCTCTTCGTCGAAGCCAACTTCGTAGTCGACCAGAAACTCGTGGCGCTTGCCGGTGATGATCATGTCGTCGTCGCGGTCGGGCCTCAGCTTCGCCGCCCGGCCGGTCGCCTTGGCGACCAGCGCGGCCACCGCGGCGAAGAGGTTGCCCTGGGTCTCCTTGCCGCCGAAGGCGCCGCCCATGCGCCGAACCTCGACCGTCACCGCGCCGGAGGAAACGCCGAGGACCTTGGCCACCATGTGCTGGATCTCGCTCGGGTGCTGGGTCGAGGAAAAGACCGTCACCTCGTCGTCCTCGCCCGGCAGGGCCATCGCGATCTGACCCTCCAGGTAGAAGTGGTCCTGTCCGCCGATCTCCATGCGCCCGGCAATTCGCTGAGGCGCCCCCTTCAGCGCTGCGGCCACGTCGCCGCGCGACAGGGTCAAGGGATCGGTGACCAGGGTCCCGTCCGCCTTGGCGGCCTCCAAGGTCAGTACGGGCTCCAGCGTTTCGGTCTCGATGACGGCAAGGCGGGCCGCCCGGCGCGCCTGATCGCGGGTCTCGGCCGCCACGGCGAAGAGCGGCTGGCCGGCGAAGAGGATCCGGTCGCTCGAGAAGACTGGCTCGTCGTCGCGGTGGGTCGGGCTGATGTCGTTGATGCCGGGAATGTCGTCCGCGGTGAACACGGCGACCACGCCCTTGGCCGCGCGTACCGGCTCGAGATCGAGTGTGGTCACGCGGGCGTGGGCCTCGCCCCCGACTCCCAGGCAAACGTGCAGCAATCCGACGGGTTCGCGCAGGTCGTCGATGTAGGCGGCTTCCCCGGAGACGTGCTTGTGGGCGCTGTCGTGGCGCCGTGCCTGGTGCACCGCACCGCTGATCTGTTCGGGTGACCGCGAGTCAGGCATGGGCCAGGCTCCGGTCGCCGACCAACCGGGTCTCGGTCGCCGGATCGCTGGTCTCGATGTGGAAGCGTCGCAACAGGTTCTTGGCCACCTGCAGGCGGTAGCCGGCGCTGGCCCGCCAGTCCGTGATCGGCACGAAATCCTGCTCGAGGGCCGCCATAGCGCGTTCCACGGTGGCCTCGTCCCAGTCGGCGCCGATGAGGCAGGATTCGACCGCGGTCGCCCGCTTCGGCGTGGCCGCCATGCCGCCGTAGGCAACTCGCGCCTCGGTCACCCGGGCACCGTCGAAGCGCAGCTGGAAAGCGCCCAGCACGGCGGAGATGTCCTGATCGAACCGCTTGGAGATCTTGTAGGCCCGAAAGGTGCTCCCCGCCGCCGGCAAAGGCACCTCGACCTTCTCGACGAACTCGCCGGGCTGTCGATCCTGCTTACCGTAGTCGAGGAAGAAGTCCTCCAACGGAAGGCTGCGCCGCTTGTCACCCAGGCGAAGATGGAGGGTGGCGCCGGCAGCGATCAGCAGAGGCGGCGAGTCCCCGATCGGGGAACCGTTCGCGATATTGCCGCCGATCGTGCCGAGGTTGCGGATCTGGACCGAGCCCAGGCGCCGGATCACTTCGCCCATGTCCGGATAGTGCCGGGATAGGGTCTCCGCTGCGTCGGTGTAGCTGACCCCGGCACCGATCTCGATTGACTGCTCGGTCTCCACGACCTGCGCCAGCTCGTCGATGCGGCCCAGCCAGACCACCGTGCCCAGGCGCTGCAGCGCCTTGGTTACCCAGAGCCCGACGTCGGTGGAGCCGGCGACAACGGTCGCCTCGGGATGGGCGGTCAGAAGCTCGGCCAGCGCGTCGAGCGTCGCCGGCGCGAAGAAGCGGCGCGGGCCCTGGCCGAATGCCAGGGTCACGTGGTCCCGCAGCTGACTCAGCGCCTCCAGGGTCTCGGCCTCCCGCGCGGTGAAGTGGTCCCTTCGCGGATCCGTGTCGAAGAGCCGTGCCGCCGCCCGCGCGATCGGCGCGTAGCCGGTGCAGCGGCAGAGGTTGCCGGCCAGGGTGTCGTCGATCTCGGAGTCCGAAGGCACCGCCTCGAAGTTCCGGCTCATGGCGAAGAGCGACATCACGAAGCCCGGGGTGCAGAAGCCGCACTGCGAACCGTGGCAGTCGACCATGGCCTGCTGGACCGGGTGGAGGGTTCCGTCGGGTGCGGCGAGGTGCTCGACGGTCAACAGCTGGCAGCCGTCAAGGGTGGGCAGGAACTGGATGCAGGCGTTGAGCGCCTCGTGGTGGAGCCGGCCGTTCCTAGGCCGCACACGGACCACCGTACAGGCTCCGCAGTCGCCCTCGTTGCAGCCCTCCTTGGTCCCGACCAGGCCTTCCTCCTGGCGGAGGTAGTCGAGCACGGTCATGGTCGGATCCAGCGTCTTGACGACGCGGGGCTCGTGGCCGAGCAGGAAGCGGATCTCCTCGCGCATCTTGGCGTCCGGCTCCCCCTCAGCTGCCCCGGTAGGTGCTGTAACCGTAGGGCGAGATCAAAAGGGGCACGTGATAGTGTCCGCCGGCCTCGGCGATGCCGAAGCGGATTGGCACCTGGTCCAGAAATGGCGGCGCAGGCAGTGCGATCTCCAGGGCCCGGAAATAGGCGCCGACGTGGAAGACCAGTTCGTAGCACCCGGTCTCGAACACGGCGCCGCTGAGCAAGGGTGCCTCGCAGCGGCCGTCGGCGTTGGTCACCGCCTCGCCCAGGTGCTGCCGCCCCGATGCCTCCTCCCGGAAGAGCTCGATTCGGACACCGGCCGCCGGTCGCCCCAGCGAGGTGTCCAGCACATGGGTCGTCAGCCGGCCCTTTCCTTCGGCCTCGGATTGAGTCATGCCTTCGCCTCTTCCATCCGATCGTATCGCTAGCCGATAGCGTAGCAGTTTACTCCGATCCATGGGACGTAGTGAAATAGCCTCGCCCATCGGGGCGAGCGGAAGCGAGGAGCGATGACCGAGGCCTATCCCCGGGATCTTGTCGGCTACGGACGCCGCCCGCCGGACCCTAGGTGGCCGGGCGGGGCGCGGCTCGCCCTGCAGTTCGTGATCAACTACGAGGAAGGTGGAGAGAACTGCATCCTCCACGGCGACCCCGCGTCCGAGGCCTTCCTCAGCGAGATCGTCGGCGCCGAGCCCTGGCCCGGCCAGCGCCACCCGAACATGGAATCCATCTACGAGTACGGCAGCCGGGCCGGCTTCTGGCGTCTATGGCGCCTCTTCACCGAGCGCGGTCTGCCGGTCACCGTCTACGGCGTGGCAACCGCCCTCGCGCGCAACCCTGACGCGGTCACGGGGATGCGCGAGGCCGGGTGGGAGATCGCTTCCCATGGCCTGAAGTGGATCGATTACCGAGATATGTCCGAGGCGGAGGAGCGCCGACACCTGGCCGAGGCGATCCGGATCCACAGCGAAGCCGTCGGCGAACGCCCGCTCGGCTGGTACACCGGCCGCTGCTCGGCGAACACTCTGAATCTGATCATGGAGGAAGGTGGATTTCTCTATTCTTCAGACTCTTATGCTGATGATCTTCCTTATTGGGTTAAAGGCCCAAAGGGCCCGCACCTGATCGTGCCCTACACCCTGGATGCCAACGACATGCGCTTCGCCACCGCGCAGGGCTTCAATTCGGGTGACCAGTTCTTCGCCTACCTACGGGACAGCTTCGACCTGCTCTACGAGGAAGGCCGCCAGGGTGCGCCCAAGATGATGTCGGTCGGCCTGCACTGCCGCCTGGCCGGTCGGCCCGGGCGAGCTGCCGCCTTGGGGCGCTTTCTCGACTACGCCGCCGGGCACGAGGCGGTCTGGATCACCCGCCGGCTCGACATCGCCCGCCACTGGCATGCACAGCACGGCGGTGCGCCATGACCCAGCGCCTCGACCCGCGCACACTGTCGCGCGGTGACTTTGTCGCGGCTTTCGGTGGGATTTTTGAACATTCACCCTGGATCGCCGAAGCCGCTTTCGACGCCGGCCTGCCGGCCGAGGCGGACAGAGCTGCGGGGCTGCACCGGGCGCTCTGTGCCGTGCTTCGCATCGCGCCCCGGGACCGCCAGGAGGCCCTGATCGACGCCCATCCGGACCTGGCCGGGCGCTTGGCACTGGCCGGTCGGCTCACCGCCGAATCCAACAGAGAACAGGCCTCGGCAGGCCTCGACACGCTGACCGAGGATGAGCTGGTGCGCTTCACCAGCCTCAACGACTCCTACAAGGCCAGGTTCGGCTTTCCTTTCATCATGGCCGTCAAGGGTTGCGACAAGGCGGAGATCTTGGCGGCCTTCGAACGCCGGCTGCAGAACGACGCCGAGGCCGAGTTCGCCGAGGCGCTGACGCAGATCGAACGGATCGCCCTGCTGCGCCTCGAGGATCTTCTGCCATGACCACTGGGCCGGATGCGATTCGCCGCTTCCTCGTCGGCCAGCAGGAGGCCGAGACCCGCTTCCTAGCCGAGCTGGTCAAGGTCCCCTCCGACAATCCGCCGGGCGACTGCGCCGCCCATGCCGAGGCTGCCGCAACGCTGCTCGAAGCCCTTGGCCTGACCGTAGAGCGTCATCCGGTCCCAGAGGATCTCGTGCGGGCCAACGGCATGTTGACCGCGACCAATCTCGTCGTCCGTCGCCGCTTCGGCGAGGGCCCGGTGGTCGCGCTCAACGCTCACGGCGACGTCGTGCCGCCCGGCGAAGGTTGGACCAAGGACCCCTACGGGGCCGAGATCGAGGACGGCTGGATGTACGGCCGCGGAGTCGCGGTTTCGAAGTCCGACTTCGCGACCTACGCCTTCGCCCTCCTGGCCCTCGACTCGGCAGCCGCGGCCGGCGCCCGGCTCGCCGGCACGGTCGAGTTGCATCTGACCTACGACGAGGAGGCCGGCGGCGAGATCGGACCGCGCTGGCTGATCGAGGCCGGGATCTCCAAGCCGGATCTGGCGATCGGCGCCGGCTTTTCCTACGCCGTCGTCACCGCCCACAACGGCTGCCTCCATCTGGAGGTCGAGGTGCGGGGCCGCTCCGCCCACGCCGCCATGCCGGCTACCGGCGTTGACGCCCTGGAAGCGGCCAACGGGATCCTTTCGGCGCTCTATGACTGGCGCAAGGGTCTCGGTGCCAAGGTTTCCCAGATCGCGGGAATCGGCAGCCCGCAGTTGACGGTCGGCCTGGCCGCGGGCGGCATCAACACCAACGTCGTCCCCGACCGCGTGACCTTCCGTCTGGATCGGCGGATGATCCCCGAGGAAAGCCCCGAGGCGGTCGAGACCGAGCTGCGTTCGCTGATCGAGGAGGCCGCCAAGGCCTTTCCCGGCGCCACCGTGACACAGCGTCGGATCCTTCTGGCCGAGCCTCTGATTCCGGCCGAGGGCGGCGCCCGCCTGACCGAGTTGCTCTGCGCACGGGCCAGCGAAGTCCTCGGCGAGACGGTTAACGCCAAGGGCGTGCCGCTTTATACCGATGCCCGGCACTACGCCGCAGCCGGCGTTCCCAGCGTGCTCTATGGCGCCGGGCCGCATTCCATCGAAGAGGCCAACGCCCATCGGGCAGACGAGCGCTTGCCGCTGGCCTCGCTCCATCAAGCGACAGAGGTCGTGGCCCTGGCGCTCTTCGATCTTTTGGTGGGTTAACCATAACGGGTGCTTTTCCCGGGCCGGCGAAAACGGGTATTATCTCGGCCCTCACTGAGCCTGGCGACCCGACGGGAACTCCGCCAGGCATCGACCCCTCCCGGACACTCCCGGACCACGTGAAGAGGGGCGGCTGGACGGCCCGATCGCAAACCGATTCGAGGTGAAAGCTGCCATGCTTGCGCAATCACGTAGTTCAAGGCTGAGGAAAATCGACGGCCCATCTTCGAAGCTACAGCGCCGCGGAGATCCCGCGGCGTCGACAGTCGGAGCGCCAATGCTGAGCGCCTTCCTCGTGGCCGCGCTCTTGTCCGCGACGGCCTGCGCCCCCTCACCCAGGGGCAACACGATGACCGTGACCCCGGCCCCGCAGATCGAGGAAGAGGCCTACACCACCTACTTCTCCTTCGACAGCAAGAAGCTGGATGACGACGCCCGCGCCGTGGTCGCCGAGGCGGTGGCCTCTGCGAAGGCGCCGAACTTGGAGAAGGTCGTCATCAGCGGCCACAGCGACAGCGTCGGCGCCGCCGACTACAACCGGCGGCTCTCCATGGCGCGGGTCGAAGCCGTGGCCAGCGAGTTCGTCGACTCCGGCCTGCCATTCTCGAAGATCGAGATGCAGGTCTACGGCGAGGCTCGTCCCAAGGTCGAGACCCCAGACGGCCAGAGCGCCGCCGCGAATCGGCGAGCCGAGATTCGTGTGGTCAAGACGATTGTCGCCGCGGCGCCTCCGCAAGAGCCGGGCAAGGCTGCCTGCGACTACGCCTACATCTGGTCGGGAGGCCGGGCGGCACCGGTCTGCGTGGAGAAGCGAACGCAAACCCTGCAACAGCCCTACTAGGGCGGCTAGCCGTCGATCCCCTGATAGACGCAGCGGCAGGATTCGGCATCGCAGCGCTTCAACGGCAGTGAGGGCGCCTTCTTCGGCTCGAAGACCTGGCCTTCGATGTCCTGGGCGGCGAGGCAGGTCAAGGCGCCTTCGGTTGCGATGATCTCCACGCCCTCGACCTCTTCATCGCCGCAGAGATGTTTGAGGCGCTCCGACTGCGAGTGCGCATGAGTCGCCCGCTGCACCACGAAGTAGGCCGCCGCCAGCGGCCGTTTCCGTCCCTTGCGGGTCAGGGATTCGACGTATTCGCGTCCCAGCTTGGCATCGGCCCGGACGCCCAGCTTTGACTTGTCGTCCTCGCAGAGCGCCGATCCCCATCCGGAGATCTTGGTGGCGATCGCGTGGTCGTCGCTGCCCCGCTTATGTCCGTCGATGATCAAGGGCGCGATCCAGGTGACGGCCTCCGACTTGATCAGTCCGGTGGCATCGCAAGCCTCTTCGATCTCTTTGCGCCAGCCGGCCACCTTCACGCTCCGCTTCTCGACGGTGGGGGCGGCCTTGCGCCGTCCGAAGCCAAAGCTGAAGCCGCCGAACAGGCTGCGCTTCGGCTTGCGCCTGACCGGACGATCCTCATCGTCGAAGTCGTCGTATTCATCCTCATCCCTGTCGCGGCCGGAAGCCCTGTAGGCCAGGAACGCCACGATCCCGGCAACGACCAGACCTCCGAGCAGGCCGAAAATGAGGCTGTTCGCCATAGCCGCCGGCCCTACCGCTCGTTCGGCGCAGTCCGCACCGCGCGCTCCGACTGGCTGACGTAGCCCTCTATCCGGCCCGTTGTCGACGCAGTGCCGGCGGTCGGCCCCGGCTCGACCGTTTCCGGCTTCTCAGATCCTGCGAAGCCAGCCTCCGCGTTGACCTCGAGCTTGCTGCGAAGGACCTCGAGCAGGCGATCCATGCCACCGTTGACCAGGATCGAAGAGAATTCCTGGCGCTGGCTGAGCGCAATGCTGACCCCGTCGATGACCAGATCGATGATCTTGTATTCGCCCTTGCTGCGCCGAACCCGCCAGGAGGCGTTGAGCGATTGGCCTTCGCGGTCGACCCGCGTGTCGACCATGGTGTCTCGCTTACCGACCGGCTGGCTGCCGAGCACCGTGACCATGTCTCCACGGAAAAGGCAAAGCTGCCGCGAAAAGCTGCCAACGAAGAAGTCGTGATACAGCCTCTTGTATTCGCGGAGCTGAGAACGCGTGGCCCTGCGGGCGTACTTGCCCAGAACGAAGCGCCCGATCAGATTGATGTTGAAGCCGGAGCGAATCAGTTTGCCGAGCGCGTCCTGGTCCTCATGAACTCTGTCCTCGCCGCAGGACTTGAGGATCTCGACCGTGCGATCACCGATCGACTGGATGAAGCCTTCGGCAAGCTGCGTCGGGACCGCCTCCTCGGCGACCGCCGGACGCAAGATCAAGCACGCGAGCGCAAGGCCCACGACTGCACCAAAACCTGATGCCCTGCCCCGCCTCATGGGGTCGTCTCCTCGTGCAATGGGCGGTGTAACCGGCCTGATGAAAATCAGGATGTCGGGCCAAGTTGCGGGACCCTTGCAATCGGCCTGACACCTTCAGAGGAGACAATCAGATAATGATTACGAGTCCCTTTATGTTAACCAATTCTCCCTTGCCGGGACCTAACGCCAGGCCAAGCTTCTCTATGTCTTTCAGATATTAATAGATTTTTCTTACGCTTTGACTGAGGTATCTACCCTATAATATTGCCCTATAGAATATTTTGCTTGATTGGTTTTATCACAAGGACCGCGGATCCAGCTCCGCCGCTCCGGCGCTTAACCAAGCCCGTCCTGGCCGAAACGGTGCGCTCAAGACCGAATGAGCGGCGGCGCGCCGGCATCTGCCTCCGTTTCCATGGCCGCAATGCGATCATAGGCCGCCAAGGGAAGGACTTCGATCCCGTCGATCAGGAGTGCGTCTCGGGCCGCGGCCAGATCGGGATCCTCGAGCGCCTCGCGCAGCCCGTCGCGAAGCCGTGCGAGCCGCTCTTCGCCGCCCCCGGCCCCCGTGACATAGGGCAAACCCGGGGCCGGCGCAGTCTCCGCAAGCACCCGCAGGCCCTGAACGGCTTGCGTCCTGTGCCGCGTCAGCAAGGCGAAGGTGACGCAATCGACCGAGGTGCAGTCCGCCCGGCCCTCCCGCACCCAGGACAGCGAATCGGCGTGCGAGCCGGAAGCTTCGACCCGGGTGAAGAAGCTGTCCTCGCCCCTGGCCGGGCGCGCGCCCAGGGAGGCGATCAAATGGCGCAAGGCGGTGTGGCCCGAATGGGAGCAGGGCGAATTGATCGCGCAGCGCTTTCCCCTGAGATCTTCGAAGCGGGCCGCCAGGCTCGACTCGGCGACCACGATCAAGCTCCGGTAGTTCGCGCCCCGGCAATGCGGACTGCGGTAGGCCGGGGCCGCAACCAGGGTCAGGGACTCGGGGTGGCGGATCAGGTCGTAGCCGCAGCACTGGCCGAAGATCAATCGCTTCCGACAGCCGGGCCCGTCGGGTCTCTCGCCTCGTTCAAGGGTTTCGGGCACATCCTCTAGACCCTGCCGCCGAAAGGCATCGGCAAGCCCTTGCCACCAGGCGTCGGTCGAGGCGCGCAGCTCCGGTAGGTCGTACATCGGCAGCGAGGCCAGCTTCATCGGCGCGCTCCGGCCGCGCGACCGAGGGCCAGGCTCACTTGCTTGCCGCCTTTGCCTTCGGCACCGCCTGCGCGATCTTTGCCTTGCCGCCCGCTGCCTTGCGCCTCAGGCCCTTGAGGTAGTCCGCCACGTCGGGCGGCTGGATTACGGCAGCGCGAATCAGGTCGTCGAAGTGCCGGGTCAGGGCGCGGATCTGCTCGGTCGCGTTGAACACGAAGAAGCTGCTGCCGACGTAGACCGCGACCCGGGTCGGGCCGAAGATCGTGTAAGGCACCGAGAAGCGCTGCAGCCCGTCATAGAGAAACCAGCGGAAGGTCGGGTAAAGCTCCTCGGTCAGCTCGATCATCCAGTCGAGCTGGGAGATCCGGTCATCGAGCGGCAGGTTGCGCCAGATACCCTCGCCGTGGGCGAAGGAATCCACCGAGTGGTAGGAGGAGCAGGCCTCGATGTCGGTCTCCGGCCGGCGGCTGTAGGCCAGGCGCCGCTCGGCCTCCTCGATCCGCGCCTCGTGCACCGGGTCGCCGTATTCCTGGTACTCGTAGTCGATGACCTCCTTGGTCTTCAGCAGGTCGGGCAAGGTCGTCGGCACGTAGCGGATCTTGTAGCCGACTGCCTCCGCATGCCAGCGCTGCAGGCGCTCGTCCATCGGCAGCCCGGCGTTGGATTCGATCTCGAGGTCACTGGCGACCAGTTCGCTGCTCTCCTCGTCCTCGGACAGGCCGAGCAGCCAGTCGACGCTGACCTGTGCCATCGAGGCGATGGCCACGATCGTCTCGGCCCGCGGCAGGCGGTCATTACCGCTCGACAGCAGCTGCGATAGCGTTGAACGGTCCAGGCTTAGCTGGGTGGCGAAGGCCGAGCGGCTCAAGCCACTCCGCTCGATCACCTCGCTCAGGCGCTTCTGGAACTTCTCGACGGCTTCCTGACGGTTCACAACCCGCCTCCCTAGTCGTGGCTCGGGCTA
>JAAUYK010101141.1_pt1 | contig 15591 bp, 14 predicted proteins | sample 7278021 | NCBI WGS metagenome assembly JAAUYK01 (sample SAMN14350223, study PRJNA611818) | marine sediment metagenome | isolation source: surface marine sediment (1.8m) | place: French Polynesia: Moorea | collected 2018-08
CACCCTGTCCGAGAACCGTGCGGCCGAGGCCCGGGCCCCGGCCGAAGAGGTCGTGGCAGCCGAGGCCGAAGCCCGGGTCGAAGCCGTGCTCTCCGCCAAGGTCGGTACCTTGGAACAGGGCGCCGGTCAGCTCGTCGAGACCCTGGCGGGCGCCCTGTTCCAAGGTACCGGCCTTGGCGGAGAGCACGGCTTCGACCCGGGCTTCGGCCTCGGCCGCGACGACCTCTTCGGCCGGGGCCCGGGCCTCGGCCGCACGGTTCTCGGACAGGGTGTCGCGGAACCGCACCAGGGTCTGGGCCATGGCGGCGATCTCGTCGCGGCCCTCGGTCGGGATCTCGGTGTCGAGCCGGCCGGCGGCGATCCCGCTCATGGCCCCGGCCAGATGGGCGAGGCGGCGCACGATGCGGCGGTTGACGTAGTACACGCCGACCAGCAGGGCGCCCAGCAGGCTGCAGAAGGTGAGCGCCAGCAGCCAGTTGCGCCCCGAGGCGATCGCCTCGGAGGCCTCGCCGGCGATCGCCAGGACGTCCCGTTCGGCCAGGGCGACCATCCCGCTGGCCAGGGTGATGACCTCGTCGGCCGCGGTCCGCGTGTCCTCGAGGATGCGCTCGGCGTCGGCGGCCGCCTCGAGCTCCCGGCCGCGGATCGCGAAGATGCCGGCCTCGCCCTCGGCCAGGGCCAGAAGGCGGTCCAGGTTGCCGCGCAGCCCGTCGAGGCCGGCGACGCCGGAGAGCCTGGCGAAGGATTCCTCAAGGCGCTGCCGCGAGGCGTCGAAGCGCGCGCGCATCGGGACGATCAGCGCGGCCTCGGGCGCGGTCGCGCCGGCGGCCATCTGGCCGGCCAGCAGGTTGGTCTCGGACTGGATCTCCATCAGCCGTCTGAGGCGGGCCAGGCCGGCGCCCATCAGCGCCTCGAACGCCGCCGTGTCGCCGGTCTGGGCGTCCTCGCTGCCGATCACCAGCTCGTAGTCGGCGTCGTTGATCATGGGGACCAGCTCGGCCAGCACCTCGCTGTGCAGGCGGTTGGCCGTCGAGGCCGCGCCGGCGCGCCGCTCGGCCGACTCCAGGCGGGCGCCGACCGCCGCATCGAGCGCCGCGACCCGCTCCAGCAGCCCATCGGTCAGGGCCGCGAGCGTGTCGAGGTCCCGCCGGTTGGTGCTGATCCGGGCGAGCTCGGCGAGCGTCGCCTTCATGCGCCCGGCGCTCAGGTCGAGCGCGGCCAGCTGCTGGGCCCGCGTGGCCTCGTCCGCGGCGGCGACCAGGGTCGGCGCCGAGGCGGAGAGGGCGGAGCCTTGCGCCGCCAGGCGCAGCGCCAGGCGGACCTGGGGCATGCTCTTGCCGGTGGTGCGCGACAGGCCAGCCTCGAAGTCGGTGAAGGAGAACCAGGCCACGGCACTGGCCATGACGGTCAGCGAGGCGACGACGGCGAAGGCCATCAGGAGACGGGCGCCGATGCCCCGGCCCTCGAACCCGGCCGCGGGCGGCGCGGCCGCGGCCTCGAAGTCTTCTGGCTGTTCGGTCATGGTCTTCCCGGAACGAGACTGTGGGCGGGACGGCCCCCGTCCCGCGCGCGCGAGAGTTCTGAAGGAAACAATTACTATAAATGGACTATGAAGGCTTCGCTAACCGCGGGCCCCGGTCACGCCTCGAGGGTCTCGTCCACGGCGCCGCCGGGGGTCACGCAGGCCGCCAGGAGGGGCCCGCCGAAGCCGCAGCCGCCGTCGACCGTGACGGTCAGCGGCGTCACCGTCAGACCCGGATGCTCGGGATCGAAGCCCCGCACGATCAGGCGGTAGCTGCCGTAGGGCCGGGTGATGCGGCGGAACGCGCCGCTACCCCACCAGAAGCTGTCGAGCTGGGCCTCGAGCGGTCGGTCGGGATCGAGGCCGGTATGGACGAATAGGAGCTTGCCGTCGTCGGTATAGGCCGCCCGGCGCAGCGCGGTGTAGAACTGCTGATGCCCGGGCCGGTCGTGCATCGCCTGGCGCAGCTTGGCGGTCCATCGGGTCAGGCCGACCGCGCCGCCGGAAGCGTGCTCGCGGGCGTCCTCGATCGAGCTGCCGTAGGTCGCCAGGGTCGGCCCGATGCCCTGCTCGATCATCCACTCCAGGGTGGCGCGCGGATCGGTGGCGAACTGGATCTGCAGCAGCTTCTGCCACATCTCCTCCTGCCCGCCCCTGAGATAGGCGAGATCGCAGCAGAAGCTGTTCCGGCCCGAGAGCACGGCGGTGCGAAAGCGCAGCAGCTGCCGGATGGTCTCCGCGACCGCCGGGCCGCGGCCGATCATGTTGCCCAGATAGACCAGCCGGTCGCCGGGCTCGAGGCGCGGAACCAACGCCTGATGCAGCCGCTCCAGCCGCTCGGCCTCGCCGTGAATAGCCGATATCGCCCAAACCCGCTCGGCGGCGCGCAGTCTGGCGAACTTGCGCCGGTCGGTCGTCACAATGGCAGGGGTTGCGAGCAAGGGGCCTTTGGGGTCGTTCTGGTCAATGCACAGACCCAAGAGAGGAGCGAAGGCTTTTCTGCTTTTCCGCTCCCGGGGGTTAAGCCTAGCTGCTTATGGCCATCTTCCTGGACTAGAACACCCCGCAAAGGCAAGAAAAAAGGCCACCCAGGAACCCGCAAGGTCTTGGATGGCCCCAATTTTCTCGTTGCGCCGGGCCGTTCGGCCACAGAGCAGATCGATGTCGAGCGGATCACGCCGCCTTGAGCAGGTCCTCCAGCTTCTGGGCGGCCGCCAGCTCGTCGATCTTCTCCAGCGCCGCCAGCTCGCGCGCGAGGCGATCGAGCGCGGCCTGGTACATCTGCCGCTCGCTGTAGGACTGGTCGGGCTGGTCGTCGCCGCGATGCAGGTCGCGTACGACCTCGGCGATCGAGACCGGATCTCCGGAATTGATCTTGGCCTCGTACTCCTGGGCGCGACGGCTCCACATGGTGCGTTTCGCACGGCTGCGTCCCTTGAGGGTGGTCAGCGCGGTATCCATGACCTTGCGCGTCGACAGCTTGCGCAGGCCCGAGTTCTCAGCCTTGTCGACCGGGACCCGCAGCGTCATGCGGTCCTTGTCGAACTTGATGATGATCAGCTCCAGGGTCACGCCGGAGATCTCCTGGGTTTCGACCCCCAGGACCTTGCCGACCCCGTGAGTCGGGTAAACCACGAAATCACCTGCGCTGTAGTCGACGCTTTTCGCTTTTGCCATGTGTCCGTTCTCTTTGTCGCAGTTAATCCTATGCCAGACCCGACCTCTTGGCGGCCCGAAGCACTCACCGCCTGTCCAAACAAAGTTAAAGAGGAGCGCGACCCGCCGAAGCGGCGCTCCTCCTTGTTCCCGTCATAGCGTTCTCTGGTCGACGGCCTTTTCTAACCCCAATGCTCACATACCCTCGTGAAAAGCCGTACTTAAGGACCTTCGCTATTGCTCTGTATATATACAATATTTTGGCGCGGAACTCAAACCTTCCGCGGCGCCTGCCGCACGCCCATCGGTTAACGCGGCGCGCGGCGCGAGGCGGGCGAGCGGTCAGCCCTGGTCGCCCTTGCCCGGATTTGTGCTGAAGAACTTCTCGTACTTGTCCGCGACCTCGCGGAAGTTGTCGCTGTCGGCCGGCGCCTCGCCCTTGCGGGTGATGTTGGGCCAGGAGTCGCTGTAGTCGCGGTTCAGTTCCAGCCACCGCTCGGCCTGGGGATCGGTGTCCGGGACGATCGCCTCCGGCGGACACTCCGGCTCGCAGACGCCGCAGTCGATGCACTCGTCGGGGTGGATCACCAGCATGTTCTCCCCCTCGTAAAAACAGTCGACGGGGCACACCTCGACGCAGTCCATGTACTTGCACTTGATACAGGCCTCGGTAACGACATAGGTCATGTTCTAGGGCTCCTCACAGCCTTTCGCCGGCGCGGTCTCGCCGCCGGTTTCGTTCTCCTACGCGCCTCTCCGTCAGCCGGACCGTTCGAGCCGCGCCAAGGCGCGCTTGCGGGCCTCGCCGCTGTCGCGGTCCGACACGTGCACCAACCCGGCCAGACGCCGCATCAGGTTGGCCTCGTAATCATCCAGTTCGCCGTCCGCGTAGACCACCTGCCACAGCATCTCGATCAGCTCGACGCGCTCCGCGGCGGAAAAGCCCTGATTGACCACCCGGGTAAAGCCAAACAGCTGGGACGACTCGGCGATACGGCTGTGCGCCGTTTCCAACAGAGCCTCGGTCTCCGCCTGGCTGAGGTCGAAGCGCTGCTTGAGCATGGCTTCGATGTGCTCCCTTTCCTCCGCGTCGAAACGATCGTCCATCGACGCGGCCTCGACCAGAAGCGCCGCCGCCGCGACCTGGAGCTCGTTGTCGTGAGCCTCGCCGGGCCCGTGGAGCGGGGTCGCGGGGTTGTTCAAGAGGGCCTTGATTGCCTTGATCATGGCCTTGCCTATCACGCCCGAAGCGGGCCGTTCAACCCTTGCCGAATTGGGGATTCCCGACTTGTGCCGCCGCGCCGGCGACACCACGTCGAGATCATGGCAGACGAGCAGCGACCGGAGACGGCGGCGGAGGATCTGCGGCTTTTCGCCCCCGCCACGCAACGCAATCGGGTCCCCATCCTGGATGTGCTGATGCGCGTTCTCCCGGCGCGGGGTCTGGCGCTCGAGGTCGCCAGCGGCACCGGCGAGCACGCGCTCTGGTTCGCGCAGAATCTTCGGCCCCTGGTCTGGCAGCCGAGCGATCCCGATCCCGAGATGCGCGAGAGCATCCTGTCCCACTGCAGGGGCGCGGAACTCGCGTCCCTCAGGCCGCCGCTCGACCTGGACACGACCCGCCGACCCTGGCCGATCGTCGAGGCCGACGCCGTGGTCTGCATCAACCTGGTGCACATCGCGCCCTGGTCGGCGACGCTCGGCCTGCTTGAGGGCGCGGCGGCGATCCTGCCGCCCGAAGGGCCGCTCTTCCTCTACGGGCCCTTCCAGCGCAACGGCGGCCACACGGCCGAGAGCAACGCCCACTTCGACAGCAGCCTGCGCAGCCGCAATCCCGAATGGGGCGTGCGCGCGCTGGAGGATATCGCCGCCGAAGCGGAGAGCTTCGGCCTGTCGCTCGCGGAAGTCGTCGAAATGCCGGCCAACAATCTCTCAGTCGTGTTCCGACGGCGCCCGGCCGACGTCTAGGGAGCAAGCGGGCCTCAGGTCTCGCCGAGGCGGTCCAGCGCCCGACGGTCCTTCTTGGTCGGGCGGCCGCTTCCCGGCGCCCGCCTGGGCGCGGTGTCCGGCGGCAGGCGGTTCTCCGCGCTCGGCGGCTTGAGGTCCTCGTAGAGCGCCTGGGCCTCAGGCGCCGGCCCGCGGCGCGAGGCCAGCGCCAGAACCTTCACCACGCGGATGTGGCGGCCCTGGGGAAAGGTCAGCACATCCCCGACCTTGATCTGGGCATGGGCCTTGGTGACCGGAGCGCCGCCGAGCCGTAGTTGACCGCCGCCGCAGACCTTGGCGGCCAGGCTCCGGCTCTTGAAGAAGCGGGCGTACCATAGCCACTTGTCGACGCGCAGCCCGGCCTCGCTCACGGCGTCACCTTGAGGTCGCGCAGCTTGGCGAAGGGGGAGTTCTCCGACGGGCTTGCGGCCCGCGCAGCCGACCGCCGGCGCCGGCGCCCTGGCTTGCCGCCGTCCTTGCCGCCCTCCTTTCGCCCCCGGCGCGGCGTGAAAACGAGACCGGCCTCGCTCTGCTCCGAGCGGTAGCCGAGCGCATGAAGCGCCGTGACCAGGGCCGGCTCGGAGCCCTCGACCAGACGCAGCAGGGCCGCCGTCGCGGCGAAACCGCCCTGGCCGGACAGCTTCCGGGCGTCGCGCGCCAGGCGCTCGACGGCGTCGATGCGCAGCGCGACCGCGGACCGGCCCCGCGTGAAGCGGTGAAAGCCGAGCGCCCAGAGCGCCTCCTCGTCGGCCGCCGCGGCGCGCTCGACCGGCGGCAGCGCGGCCAGCGACGGGTCCGGCAGGGGCCGGGCGCGGTAGACCGACCACAGGAGAGCCCTGAGGGCGAGCGAGCGCGCGGCGAAGAGTGTCGGGAAGTAGACCGCGGCGACACCGAGCCTCAGGCCGAGCTTGGCCAGCGCCTGGCGGTCCGCGCGGCCGAGCGCGCGGAGCGCCTCGGCGAGGCTGCGGCGCGGCACGGCGCCGAGCGCCTCGGCCACCTGGAAGAGGATGCCGCGGACCGCCGGCCCGCTATCGGCCTCGACCGCACGGTAGAGCACGGCGAGTCGGCGGCGCAGGTAGCCGTCGAGCCAGAGCCCGAGCCGCTTGGCGATGCGGTCCCTCTGGGCGCCGTCGAGCCATTCGCTCGGCAGCGGCTCGGCGCGCGGCGAGAGCGGGCCGCTGCCCTTGGCCAGGCGCGCAACCGGCGCGCCGCGCCAGGTGATCTCGCCGCCCGGGCCCAGGGCGAAAGCCTCGGACGCGTCATCTTCCAGGCGGCGCAGCTGCAGCGGGATATGGGTCGCCAGGGCGCGCCGCGCCGCGGTGCGCAGCGCCTTGGCGTCGGCGCCCTCGGCCTCATCGTCGAGCACCAGGCGGAAGCCGCGGAGCCGGCCGATGAACTCGCCCTCGACCAGGACCTCGCCCGACTTGCGGATCGCCCCGACCAGGGGCTCGCCGCCCTTGAGCCGCCGCACCAGGGCCGCCGTGCGCCGGTCGACGAAGCGCTGCGCCAGGCCTTCGTGCAGGGCGTCCGACAGGCGGTCCTCGATCGCGCGGGTGCGCCCCTGCCAGTGCGCGGCGTCATCGAACCAGTCGCCGCGATGGGCGATGTAGGTCCAGGTCCGGATGTGCGCGATGCGCGCCACCAGCGCGTCGATATCGCCGTCGGTCTGGTCCAGGTGGCGGATCTGGCCGTCGACCCAGTCCTCGGGCAGGATGCCCTCGCCGTCGAGCAGGTGGCGGTAGACCCGGCGCAGCAGCGCGACGTGCTGATCCGTCAGGGTCTTGCGGAAATCCGGGATCCGGCAGACGTCCCACAGGCGGGCGACCGCCTCGGGATTGCCGGCCCGCTCCAGCACCTCGGGGTCGCGGCCGAGCGCGGCCAGGGCCTGCTGGTCCTCGGCCCAGGGCGCGCGTGCCAGAATGCGCATCGGCGGCGCCCGGTCGAGGCTCTTGAGCAGGGCCTGCGGCGAACCGTAGTCCAGGTCGCGGGAGCGCCAGTAGAGCTGGTTGAGGGAGTCGAAGCTGTGGCTCTCGACCGCCTCGACCAGTTCCGGGGCCATGGCGCCGAGATCGCTCGTGGTGCCGAAGGTGCCGTCGTTCATGTGGCGCCCGGCACGGCCGGCGATCTGACCGACCTCGGCGGGGGTCAGGTCGCGCGGCGTCCGCCCATCGTACTTCCTGAGCCGGCTGAAGGCGACGTGGTCGAGGTGCAGGTTCAGCCCCATGCCGATGGCATCGGTCGCCACCAGGTGGTCGACCTCGCCGGACTCGAAGAGGCCGACCTGGGCGTTGCGGGTGCGCGGAGAGAGAGCGCCAAGGACCACGGCGGTGCCGCCACGGTGGCGGCGGATCAGCTCGGCCAGGGCGTAGACCTCGGAGGCGGAGAAGGCGACCACCGCGGAGCGCGGCGGCAGCCGGGTCAGCTTGCGCGGCCCCCCGTAGCTGAGCACGGAGAAGCGCGGCCTGGAGATGATCTCGAGTTCCGGGATCAGCGCCCGCAGCAGGACCCGAACCGTGTCCGCGCCCAGCAGCATGGTCTCCTCGAGGCCGCGCGCGTGGAGCAGGCGGTCGGTGAAGACGTGGCCGCGCTCGCGGTCGCCGGCCAGCTGGATCTCGTCGATGGCGAGGAACTCGACCGGCCGGTCGAGCGGCATGGACTCGACGGTGCAGAAGAAGTAGCGCGCCCGCGGCGGCACGATCTTCTCCTCGCCGGTGATCAGCGCGACCTGGGCGCGGCCCTTCAGCTTGACCGCGCGGTCGTAGTTCTCGCGCGCCAGGAGGCGCAGCGGAAACCCGATCATGCCGCTGCGGTAGGCGAGCATGCGTTCGATCGCCAGGTGGGTCTTGCCCGTGTTGGTCGGACCCAGGACCGCGGTGATCAGGCCGTCGCGCGCGTGGCTCATGACCAGAGAATCGAGACCCGAAGAGGATTTTGCAAGGGCCGCCCCCGTCAGTCGGAGATCAGCGGGACGAAGGCGACCGGCAGCACCGAGCGCCGCGAGACCTCGTCGCGACCGCGCTTGACCAGCAGCAGGAGCTCCTGCTCGCGACGCCCCGTCAGCACCCGACTCCAGAGGCCCGGCCGTTCCACCGGGATCACCAGGCGACCGCCGACGGCGAGCTGCTCGAGCAGCGCGGGCGGCACGTCCTCGTAGGCCGCCGCGGTGACGACGACGGCCTGGTAGGGTGCCTCCGCCGGCCAGCCCAGGCTGCCGTCCCCGCAATGCACGGTTACCTTGCCGTAGCCCAGGCGCGCCAGGCGGTCGGCGGTGCCCTCGGCGAGCGCGGCGATCCGCTCGATCGTGACCACCTCGGCGCCGAGCTCGGCGAGGACGGCGGCCTGGTAGCCGCAGCCGGCGCCGACCTCCAGGACCTTATCGCCCGGCCGGATCGCGGCGAGTTCGCAGATTAGCGCGACGATGTAGGGCTGGGAGATGGTCTGGCCGTGGCCGATCGTGAGCGGGCGGTTCTCGTAGGCGAAGGGGCGCTGGGCGGGTTCGACGAAGAGATGGCGCGGCACCTCGGCCATGGCGGCCATGACCTCGGGACTGAAGGCGTCGAACCCGGTCCACTCGGCGGTCTCGCGGGCCTCGTCCGCGATGGCCTCGACCATCGCCCGGCTGGTGGTTCCCGCCGAGGGCGGCCGTTCGGTCACGCTAAGGCCCCGTCGTTCCGGGGGTTGCAGGAGACAGGGGCCCGGCACATATTTGGCCCGACCACCCATAACGCGGGGCACAAGGTCTCGGGGACGGGTGGACCCATGTCAGACAAAGTATTCGCGCAATCAAAGGCCATGACTGAAGAGAAACTCAGCTTCCAAGCCGAGGTCAGCCGTCTCCTCGATATCGTCGCGAACTCGCTTTATTCCAACAAGGAAATATTTCTGCGCGAGTTGATATCCAACGCCTCGGATGCCTGCGACCGCCTGCGCTACGCGGCGATCACGACCCCGGCGTTGATCGAGGGCGATCCCGACTTCGCGATCACCCTGACGCCCGACAAGGCCGGCGGCACCCTCACCGTCTCGGACAACGGCATCGGCATGAATCGCGACGAGCTGGTCGCCAACCTCGGCACCATTGCCCGCTCCGGCACCGCCGCCTTCGTCCAGGAACTGGAGGACAAGAAGGGCGACGTCAGCCTGATCGGCCAGTTTGGCGTCGGCTTCTATTCCGCCTTCATGGTCGCCGACGAGGTCGAGGTGGTCAGCCGCAAGGCCGGCGACGGCCAGGCGTGGCGCTGGGTCTCGGACGGCAAGGGCGCCTTCACGGTCGCGGAGGTTGCCGGGGATGAGGGAGGGGAGGCTCCGGCGCGCGGTACGCGGATCACCCTCAAGCTGCGCGGCGACGAGAAGGAGTTCCTCGAATGCGGCCGACTCGAGCGAATCGTCAAGACCTATTCCGACCACATCGCGATCCCGGTCCTGTTCCACGACGCGGGCGCCGAGAACGGGGCCGAGGAAGCGCGTCTGAACAGCACGGCGGCGATCTGGACCCGCCCGAAGTCGGAGGTCACCGACGAACACTACAAGGAGTTCTACCACCACGTTTCCCACGGCTTCGACGAGCCTTGGCTGCGGCTCCACTTCAAGGCCGAGGGCGTCATCGAGTACAGCGGGCTGATCTTCATTCCCTCGGCCAAGCCCTTCGATCTCTTCGACCCCGCGCGGCGCCACCGGGTCAAGCTCTATGTGCGGCGGGTCTTCATCACCGACGAGTGCGAGGATCTGCTGCCGCCCTATCTGCGTTTCCTGCGCGGCGTGGTCGATTCCGAGGACCTGCCGCTCAACGTCAGCCGCGAGATGCTGCAGAACAACCCGCTCCTGACCAAGATCCGCACCGGCGTGGTCAAGCGGGTGCTGGGCGAGCTGAAGAAGAAGGCCGAGAAGGCGCCGGAGGACTACGCCGGCTTCTGGGACACCTTCGGCGCCGTCCTGAAGGAAGGGCTCTACGAGGATTCCGATCAGCGCGAGGCCCTTTTCGAGCTGGCGCGCTTCCACTCGACCGGCGCCGACGGCCTGGTCAGCCTGGCCGACTACCTCGGCCGCATGAAGGAGGGCCAGGACGCGATCTTCTACATTACCGGCGACGACCGCGAACAGCTCGCCCGCAGCCCGCAGCTCGAGGGCTTCGCCGCCAAGGGGGTCGAGGTCCTGCTGCTGACCGACCCGGTCGACGAGTTCTGGCTGCCCTCGGTCGGCCACTACGCCGAGAAGCCCTTCAAGTCGGTCACCCGCGGCGGCGCCGATCTCGGCAAGATCGGCGGCGAGGCGGAGAAGGACGAGAAGAAGAGCGACGAGGCCGAGGGCGCGGAGGACACCAAGGGACTGGAGGCGTTGATCGCCTTCGTCCGCCTGACCCTGAAGGACGAGGTCAAGGACGTGCGCAGCTCCGAACGCCTGACCGAGAGCGCGGTCTGCCTGGTCGCCGACGAGTCGGACCTGGACATGCACCTGGAACGCATGCTGAAGCAGCACAAGCAGCTCGACAGCGCCTCGAAACGGATCCTCGAGGTGAACCCCAAGCATCCGCTGATCCTCAGCCTGGCCGAAAGGGTCGGCGGATCGGGCGCCGGCCAAGACGTCGAGGAGGCGGCGCACCTGCTGCTCGATCAGGCGCGCATCCTCGAGGGCGAGCCGCTGCCCGACCCGGGCAGCTTCGCCAAGCGCCTGTCCCTGGTGATGACCAGGGGGCTCACGGCCTAGCCGGTTGCCGAAAGACTATTGAGCTCTTGATCACGTTGATCCTTCGACAGGGAGGGTAGCCCCCTGTCGAAAGGTGACGGTGCCGGCTAGGCACTTTGTCAGCAGTACGCTAAAGCAGGTTCAGGATTGATGGCATTCCATCAGCCGCGGAAAATCTGCCCGAGAAAGCCGATAGCGATGCGGAAAGGGTCAGCTCGGCCCGTTCAGCGCCAGCATGGCGGCGCCCAGAACGGGTCCCTGGACGCCCTGCTGAATGATGACGGCGCAGCCGTCACGGCCTGCCGCGTCCGTCGCCGCCATATCGCGCGGGATCTCCATGGCCTCGCCGTTCCAAGCGCCGATGCGGGTCATGCTGCGCACCACGTTGTGGTACTTCAGCGTCCGGCCGGCGTTCTCGCCGCGGGGGATCGAGGTTTCGTGCGCGCTGTCGAAGGCGGCCAGCCAGACCGTGGCGCCTTCCGTCGGGGCCTCGCCCGCGGGGATGACGACCGTGCCGCGCTCCTGGTCGAAGCGGACCTCGACCGATTTCCGCTCCCGCGCCGACTTTTCGATCACGTCGAGCACGGCGCTGCGCCTGAGGCCGGCGACGTCGAAGCGGCCGTCGACCACCATCTGGGGCGTATAGACGTAGCGCAGTCCGAGATTTCTCGCGTATTCGCGCTGCCGGCGCGTCAGCTCGGGGTCCGCATAGGGATCCTTCCAGCCGATGTAGTCCCAGTAGTCGACATGCATGGAGAGCGCCACCACGCCGGGATGCTTGGCCAGCTCACCCAGCAGGTTGTCGGCCGGCGGGCAGGAGCTGCAGCCCTGGGAGGTGAAGAGCTCTACGACGATCGGCGCCCCCGGCGATTCGACCGAGAGGTCCACTTCGGCGACGGCGCGGCCGGGCAGGATCGCGTCGGGCGCGACCAACAGGGCGATCGCGACGCCGATGAGCGCCGCCAGGCACCAGTGCTTCGATCTATACATGGTGAGGAAGCTGCCCATGCGACGGATCAATAGCGAATCACTTTCGGGTGAGAGCGGCATCAGCCGGCGGTAACCTTAACCTCGACCGCCATGTCGATGAAGTCTTCGGGAGCCCCGAAGTAGCTGCCCTGCAGCGGCAGCGCCTGCGCCGGGTCGCGCGCCACGGCGACTCGGATCAAGTTGGCGCCGCCGACCAGGCCGTTCGTCGGGTCGAACTCGACCCAGCCCGCGCCCGGCAGGTAGACCTGGACCCAGGCGTGGGTATCGCCGCCGCCCTTGAGGCTCTCCTGAGCCGCCGCGCTGTCCACCGCGGGATCGTAGAGATAGCCGGAGACGAAACGCGCCGCCAGGCCGAGGGAGCGGGCCGCCTCCATCATCAGCAGCGCCAAGTCGCGGCAGGTGCCGCCGCCCAGCTCCAAGGTCTCGACCGGTGTCTGCACGCCGACGGCATAGCGCCGACGGTAGGCGAAGGACTCCATGATCGCGCGGGTCATGCGCGCCAGCAGAGCGGTGGTATCCACCTCGCCCGACGATCCGTTGACGAAGCCGCGCGCCCAGGTGTCGACCCTGCCCTCCGGATCAGGGTAGTGGCGCTCGATGGTGCGGCCGAGATCCGGGATCTCGTCGCTGGAGTAGCTGAAGGGGAAGCGCCGCGCCCAGGACTCGATCGGAAAGTCGGGATCCGAGAGACCGTAGTGCTCGATCACGATCTCGCTCTCGAAGCGCAGCGTCTCGGCCTGGCCCTCGAAACTGGCAATGGCGATCGAGTTGGAGAAGACGTCGTGCATCCAACGGACCTGCGCCGGCGGCTCGATCACCAGCGAGGACTCGAGCAGCCGCAGGTCGTGGGAGTCGCGCGGCCGGAACATCAGGCGATGCTCGCCGAAAGCGACCGGACGACGGTAGCGATAGGTCGTCACGTGGCTGACATGCAGGCGGGTCATGACGGCGCTTTATCGGGGATCCGCGGTTGCCCGATCGTTAACCTAGCGAAAAGCCGAAACCCGAGACAGAGGCAAGCTTGTGGTTCGGCCCGCCGCGAACCTATTCTCGCGACCGAACGAGAAGAGAGCCCGAGAGACGCCGATCCATGATCCACCTGCTGCGCCACGGCGAGACCCACTGGAACCGCGCGGGCCGCCTGCAAGGGCAGAAGGATTCGCCGCTCACCCTGCGCGGCATCGAGCAGGCGCGGCGCAACGGCGAAAGGCTGCGCGCCTTCGTCGGCGACCTGGAGGGCTATCAGATGATCTGCAGTCCGCTCGGCCGCGCCTGGCAGACGGCCACGATCGTCGCCGAAACGCTCGGGCTGGAGTCCCGCGTGATCTCGCTGGAGCCGCGGCTGATGGAGATACACTTCGGCGTCTGGGAGGGCCTGACCCTGGCCGAGATCCAGGCCCGCGATCCGGAGGAATGGCGCTCCCGCTTGGGCGACAAGTGGCACCACAGGGTCCCCGGCGGCGAGAGCTATGCGCTGGTCGCCGAGAGAGCGCGGACCTGGCTGAGCGAACAGGCGCCGGACGAGCGAAAGATCGTCGTCTCCCACGGTCTGATCGGCCGAATTCTTCGCGGACTCTACGCCGCGCTTAACGAAGCGGAGACAATCGCCCAGAGCGAGGCGCACGGCTCTTTCTGGCGCCTCACCTCGGGCGTGGTGCAGGAATTCGACGACCCGGACTCTCCGCCTTGACCCCGACGGGCCGGATCGCAATCTACAGAGGTCACGTGAGCGTAGAATCGGCAGTCTTCACGGGTATTCCCTTGCAGTTCATGGTCCACAGATTGGCATCGGCCGCTCTTCTCGCTCTCGTCGGCCTTGTGCTTCTCGCCCCGCCCGCGGCCGCGGAGCAGCAGGTCAGGCTGCTGGCCTTCGGCGACAGCCTGGTCCACGGCTACGGCCTGCACCAAGGCGACACCTTTCCAGAGCAGCTCGAGGTGGCCCTGAGAGAGCGCGGCTATCCGGTGACCGTGATCAACGGCGGCAACTCCGGCGACACGACGGCGGCCGGCCGGGCCCGGCTCGACTGGGCGCTGGCCGACCGCCCGGACATCGTGCTGGTCGAACTGGGCGGCAACGACATGCTGCGCGGGATCGATCCGGTGGAAACGCGGCGCAACCTCGACCACATCCTGGCCCGTCTCAAGGCCGAGGGGCTGCCCGTGCTCTTCGCCGGCATGCGCGCGCCGGCCAACATGGGTCCCGCCTACATCGAGGCCTACGACAGCATCTTCCCGGAGCTCGCCGTGAAGCACGACGTGGCGTTCTACCCCTTCTTCCTCGACGGGGTCGCCCTGGAGCGGGACCTCAACCTGCCCGACGGCCTGCATCCCAACGCGGCCGGTGTCGCGGTCATCGTCGAACGCATCCTGCCGTCCGTCGAGGCCCTGATCCGACCGCTTCTGGCGGCGCGCAACAGCTGACGGCGCCATGACGGCGGACCAGGAGACCTTCAAGGCGGCCTGCGCGACCGGCGCGACCTGGCCCGAGGCGGCCCAGCGCTGCGCCGAGCGGCTGCTGCCGACACCGCCCGGGGCCAACCTGGGCTTCCTCTACGCGACCGGCGAACTGGCCGACGACCTCGACGCAATCCTCAACTTCCTGCGCGAGCGCAGCGGGATCGCCAACTGGGTCGGCACGGTCGGCGCGGGCGTGGCGGCGAACGGTGTCGAGCACCATCACGAGCCGGCACTCTCGGTCCTGGTCGGCCGTTTCCCGGATGAGGGCTTCCGGGTCTTCGCGCCGGTCCACGACAGCCTGGAGACCTTCCGCCGCGAGCACAAAGCCTGGGTCGAGCGCGAGGCGCCGCTGTTCGGCGTGGTGCACGGCGATCCGCGGAATCCCCACCTGGTCGAGATCCTGGAGGACTTCGCCGCCGAGACCTCGGCCTTCCTGGTCGGCGGTCTTTCGGCCGCCGACGGCAGCTTCCCGCAGATCGCGGGCGAGGTCAGCGACGGCGGCCTGTCCGGAGTCCTCTTCCAGGGCACGCTGCCGGTCGCCGTCGGGCTCTCCCAGGGCTGCACGCCGATCGGCGCGGTGCGCGAGATCACCGAGGCGGAAGGCAACGTCATCAAGGAGATCGACGGACGCCCGGCACTCGAGGTCTTCAAGGAGGACATCGGCGAGCTCCTGGCCCGCGACCTGCGCCGGATCGGCGGCTACATCTACGTCGCCTTTCCCATCGCCGGCACCGACACGGGCGACTACCTGGTGCGCAACATGACCGGAATCGACCTAGAGCGAGGCTGGATCGCGGTCGGCGAGAATGTCGAGGCGGGCCAGCCTCTGATGTTCTGCCGGCGCGACCACGAGGCGGCCGCCCAGGACCTGCGGCGCATGCTGGGCGACCTCAAGCGGCGCGGCGGCGAGCACCCCAAGGCGGCGGTCTACTATTCCTGCATTGCCCGCGGCCCGCATCTCTTCGGGTCGGACTCCGAGGAGCTCAAGATCATCCGCGAAGAACTGGGCGACTTGCCCCTGGCCGGCTTCTACGCCAACGGCGAGATCTCGAACAACCGGCTCTACGGCTACACCGGCGTCTTGGCGCTGTTTCTCTGATCCTTGCAGGCCGCCCGGCTCCCGGACGGCGCTCGAAAATCTTCAAGGGGGACCCATGGAATTCCGCAGGCTCGGCCGCACCGAGATGTCGGTCAGCACGATCTGCCTGGGCAGCATGACCTGGGGCGAGCAGAACACTCCGGAGGAGGGCTTCGCCCAGATGGACAACGCGCTCGACCAGGGCGTCAACTTCATCGAC
>JAAUYK010009289.1_pt1 | contig 15585 bp, 13 predicted proteins | sample 7278021 | NCBI WGS metagenome assembly JAAUYK01 (sample SAMN14350223, study PRJNA611818) | marine sediment metagenome | isolation source: surface marine sediment (1.8m) | place: French Polynesia: Moorea | collected 2018-08
CAACTGCAATTCCCTATGAGGAAATGTAGTTTAATTCTTGCACGTACAGGCATTCAAATTTCGTCTGTAATGCGGAAACATTAACGACCGTTATGGTATGTACTGTGCTTTGTCCCTAGCTCTCTCCGAGTCTGTCTATCTAGCTCCTCTGGGGATTATCCTGTTTTCCCCTTTCGCGGTTTACTCGAGCTCAAACTCATTTCCCCCTCTGCTCCAAGCTGGCTTGAACGTGACGACGTATGCAGGAGACAATACGAGGGAATGTGAGTTCCGACTTACATGAAATCCATCTGGCAACACGAGCAGGCAGTGAGTGCCCCAAACATTATTCCGTCCGATGATGATGGCCGGAAAATAGTTTTCTATTCAGGCCTCAAGAGAGACAGAGAGAGAGGATGAATCGAGCGGCGGGCTCTGCGCCACTACTACTGAGAAGCTCGCCCGCTAGATGATACCTACCTCTGAATGAGAGAAAGCCAAGACTTGCCAGTATTGCCAGTTTTTGCGATCTTCTGAACCTTTATACAGTGATACTAAATTGCACAGGCAGCTGTTTCTGCTTGATTTTACAACCTGTCGTCATAGTCCCCGCGTGCCAGTAATCATGCGCCATTCGCATGCAGAAACATTTGCATACTAATTGGCGCCTTTTCCTCCTTCACACCCGGGGCTCCCCCGCACAAAGGCCCGTGTCATCACCACCACCACGGTTCGATTCTCTATAATGAACTCCGCAATGCTATCTCAACTTTCAGGTATGTCAGAAGCGTCGGAACTACGGAGGCGTATATGGATTTTTCGTATGTACTGTATATGCAGACCTGCGTCTGTCTGTCTGTCTGTCTGCCTTCTCTACCGCTACCCCCATAAATCTCCGGCGCGAGTAACTTTCTTGACTCTTTCTCCTAGCTAGCTAGCTTCCTTCCTTCCTTCCTTTCTCGGGTAGCAAAAAAGCGCCGAAAGTATGATAAACGATCGATCTGTCAGCGCTGCGTTCTTTTCCCGGACCGGCCGGCCGGCCGACCCCATTCTCGCTCGGATAGCTTCGCTTTTGACGGACGGACGGACGGACAGGCGGACGCGCGAGTGCATTGAAGAGCCAGATGCACAGCAGACGGAGAAATCGTCCGGCCAGACTTTTGTCTAGCTGGAGGTTGTCCTCTTTAATAGCGACGGTCTCTCTCTCCCTCTTTGCACCTCCGTCCAAGCCCCATTTTCGATGCATAAAGGGTCGAGGGGCAATTTCCTGGGATTATGCTAGGCGCCTAGTACGCGTACGGAAGCACTTTCAAATTTCCTGAGCACACACATCCATGGGTCTCACAACAATCGAGTATGGATGGAAAGCCAGGTTGTCTACCCAACGTCTAGCTAGTGTGATCTGCAGTGGGCAGCTCCCCTCCTTCCGCGGATGGGGACTCTCTCTAAGGAAGACGTCTGTCAAAACTTTCTCCTGATTGCATCAGCTAGAGCTCGGCCACTCAGGGATTCTACGTAGGTGCCTCTATTCAAAGGATCGCCTATTGTCCACCTTCCATAAAGTCATGTCGCAGTTTGGCAACCCCGCGCCGCCCTCTGTCGGTGACCGCGCGCGGTGACAGCGCCCCAACTGTCGACTAGCTCCATTTTTTGTCGGTTATCTGCCCCTCCTTCCTTCCTTCCGGCCGCCGCTGCAACTGCAATCTCTGTACCCGACCGAGGACCGAGGTCAAAGTGAAGGCTCGGCTCGAGCGCTCCTTAAAAACATCCACTCCTGCAAGGAAGCAGGCAGCACGGCCTCTCCATTTTTTAATCCTCTCTCCTTCCCATTTTGCGCTTTTGGCAAATTGCTCCCACCGACTAGTTGGTTGGTTGGTTGGGAATCGAGCGAGCGAGCGGGTTGGAGAGAGAAGAAGTAGGGCCTCGATTTTCCAGCTGCTTGGATCGCAACCAGAGCCACCATTAATTGAAAACGGACTATGTTTGACTTCACGGAATGAATGCTGTGAAAAGAGGTAAAGAGACTGAACTTTCTCCTCTCAGTTTGGGACATGTTTTCCGGTTGGATCCCCTGCAGCCGCCAGAGTCAGGAAAGTAGGCAGTCACAGCAGGGTTCAGAGTTTCTTTTTTGAACTTAGTCAGATGTTAGGTGCACTTTCTTTTGTCTTTTGATCGTTTTCATTACAAGGTTGGCTTTTCGATCGTTTGCAACCCTGACCCAAGTCAGGCAGGCTAGCAGGCGGCCAATGGCAGCAGATACCAGTGACGATATCATCAGCAATTTCGTCGTCCAGTCTCTCCACCAGCGAGCGAGAGCGCTCTCTCCCTCTCTCTCTCTCCTCCTCCGCCAGCAGCCTCTATCTTTCCCTTCCTTCTCTCGCTCGCTCGCTCGCTGCTATGTCTCGTATGTCCGTCCATTCTGATCCGATCGAAAAGGGAGGAGGAGGAGGAAAAACCGAAAAGGAAGGACGGCGGCGACGACGACAGAAGCCACTTGCCAATGAGACAGATAGATTTTACGGTTCGAGGTCCGTCTTCCAAGAACGAAAACCGCAAGTCCACCTCGATATTTACACTTTCTTCTCGACTTTACTAAGCCGTGGATTTGTATCGCCGTCCCCTGCAAATCTCCTTTCTTGACTACGCACGTAGCTAGGAGTAGCGCCACTCAAAAATAGTCTTGCCGTGACACGTAGTGGATATAGGGCCGGCCGACAGACAGACAGACCGAGTGTCAGAGGAAGCCAAGAAGGAAGGAGAAAGAGGTAACTCTCTCGCTCGCTCGCAGAGGTAAAGTTCCTGCCTGCCTTTCCTTACCCAGTTCTTTCCGTCCGTCGGCCGCCATCAAAGCGTCGCCGCGGCGGCGGAGGCAGTCTTCATCAGGTGCTGCCCTGAGAAGTGCCAATTATGTTCTACTTAAACACATGTAAAAATGTTAGACACCGTAAACTGCAACACACATTTCCCAGATAATTTGCAATCAGTAAATAATATGTGCTCCCCTGAATGTGGGTACGAGCACGTGGCCCAAGTGAGAGAGTGAGAGGGAAGGAAGGAGGGAAGAGGGAATGTTGAGAAAAGTTTCCTCCACCTCTCTCTTCCCCCCTCTCTTTCTTGCCCCCTCCTCTCCTTCCCTTTTCTCGCATTCTATGTGCTAGCTGGGCATATTCCATTTGAGCTGTGGCCGACGCCTTTGACTTCTAATGCGTGCTCGCGTCCGGCGGCTGCATGCAAGTTGCGAATCAGCCTTCCGGCGACGTAGCTGTTGGTGACAATCTTGAACGCTTTTGAGAAAAATCTTTTGAAAATCTTGGCTAAAATGATCACCCTAGTCTAGAATGTACTTGCTTCCCTCACCTCTCCACGCTGGCTGGCTGGCTCCGACTAATTAGGAGCAACTTACTGCGTCAAGAGAGAGGAGGAAGAGAGGGAAGCGGGCGCCCCGCACTTTGGAAAAAACCTTTGATCGTAAGGACGGGCGGGCGGACGGCCGACCGAGAAGGAGACCTCATTGCTCATTTTAGTAAGACAGCTCTCGTGTGTTTTTGAGGAAAACCTGTAGTACGGTTAGGCCGGTTAGTTCGTTCGAGCCGTCCCCCTATCCTCCCCACTTTGTTTCTCCCCTTTTACTCTACGTACGAGCGGCATTTCTGTCGCAAATAAGCAAATGCGTAGAGCACATATTCCACGGCTATTGCGGCATGTGCGGCCTGCTGGCCGGCCGGCCGGCGTATGCCCAGGGGACACGCGCGCTTGCATTATGGGACGACCGAGATAGACGTGGGCATGGATGAAGCTCTAGCGCCGTATAGCGCACTCCCCTCGAATATGCGTGCCCTGCATGCGTCCCCTCCCCTGCCAGTTGTCTCATCCCCCACGTTGCTCGTTCCACATTTCAGTTGCTTATAAAGTGGTTTGGCTTATTCCACGCGCGCTCGCTCGCTCGCTCGGCCGTCGGAGCCGGAGCGAATCGCCGGTTGGCGTCGTCATGCAGAGAGAGAGCGAGGTTGGTTGATAATAAAAAAATCTCGAGAAGGAAGGAAGGAAGGACGGAAGGACGGGACGGACAAGGATTAAAAGCAAGATCCGCCATTCTTATTCAGCTTTCTTTAAAGGGCGGTGGTGGTGGGGAATTCAGTCCATATAATTGCTGCACAAGGGTATGCCGCAAAGGCTCTGAAAATTAAAATCGGAAAATCTGATCGAGGCTGCTGTAGGCAAAGTTTGGCCACGCTTCTTGTAACTATGATCTTTCCTCTCCTCTGGCGGGCTTAATGCGCCATGCAAGTTGTAAAGTGTTCCCAGCTGGGCAATTCCCTGTTATCAAACAGAACACCCCATGCCTTTACATATATTGCCGAGATGTTTGTTGCTTATGAGTTGATCTAAATTAAATCGCTCGTGGTCACCCTGATCACAGGCTGGCAGAGGACAGCAAGAAATTCCGCCGTCCCTCCCTTCCCTAGCCGACCGAGCAGTCGTCATTGCCGTTCATAACTTTATTCCTCTTTTATTCGTGAATCTCTCTTTAAGCCGAGCTGCCGCTTCTGCGCACAGCTCACTCGACTCAAGATTCTTCTCTCAGGTCGATCTTTTCGATTTAAGCAGTTTGAAATTCTCCCGTAGTATAAGACTTCTTGGCAACAACTCGATCCCGGGCCGAGGTCAGGCCGACGTGAGTCCGGAGGAGGCTTCATTTCCTCTCCCATCGCTCTCTCCTCCTTTCTCCTCTCCTTCCACTTTCTTCTTGAGTTTTGTTTCATGGCTGCCGTTTTCGCCAGAGTGGCTCCAGTTATGTCGCCGGCGTTGGAGTCATTCTCGAGCCGCTCTCAGCCTCAGCTCCTGGAGAGAGAGAGAGAGAGGGAGAGTGAGTAAGAGGAGAGAGGAGTGGGCTGTAAAAAGGCTGCATGCATGCAGACCGGCCTCTTGTTCCCTCGCCGGACGACCGGCTGAAAAATCGCCGCCATTTCCATCGACAACTATCAGAGAGAGAGGATGCTAGGTCAGGGTTGACATATGTCAAAAGAATTGTGTTTAGAATATCTCAAAATGTGAGGCGGATTTCAAGCAGTTGCATTTAAGGGTTAGAATGCAGATTGCTTTCGCCTTCCTACCTCTCCTCCCTCTTTCATCCTAGTCTCTTTGACCTGAGCTGAGGGCCGATGCCGATCTGAGCAAAGAAACCGGGCGGGGCTAAAACAGAAGGGGAGAAAGGAGACATTTTAGCAGAAGAAATAAACAAGATCTTTCTCTTCGATCTTTTTTGCTCTTTCCTTCCTAGCCTAATTAAATTATCATTAGATTTGCATGTACGAGTATAATATGTTTGATTATTTTCGCGACTACCGTCTCCCCTCCATCCCCAACAGGACTTTCTCTTTCCATCTCCCCATCTCCACTCTCTCTCTCTCTTTCTCTTTCTTCCTCCACTGAAGATGTTAATGGGGCAAATTTAACGTAGATAAATTGGACTGGATTACGGATGGCCTTTCTTGCCTAGCTGCCTCCGCTCCTCTCTGCCGCGCGCTCTCTCTTTGTTTCCTTCCCCTTCCTCTCTCCCACTCCCGGCCCTATTTCACGATGATGGCGACGACTGCATCTGGGGGTAGAAAGAGTTGGAAGGATGAGAATGCCAGGAGACGGCGGTATATGATAGGTATGGGAAATTTGCATATGCGTATTGGACTATTGTATCATTAATTTCTTAAACGAGCCAACCTCAAATGGCATTTTCAGCCTTATTTGCAGGAAATTATATACGGAAGAACCCTGAACTCTGTCGATCCTACATCGCCTGGTTGGCAGCTAGTGACGTGGGGAAGGAGGGAGGTCCCATACAATTTAATGTTCGTGCCACACTTGGGACGGCGTGAGCCGGAGCCAATCCGAGCCGCCCTTGCATTTTGAATTCGAAACGAGGCCGGGACATTCATACATAGGAAAATTTGTCTTTGTAAAAAGCCGAGAATACATGTAGGACATCTGGTTCTACGTATTGTTGCAACGTGTAACCGCACAATTTTGTCCGTCTCTATACTTTCTTTCTTTGCTGTCTCCGCAGCATCGTTCCCCGAGGAATTACACGTAGGCGCTTGCTTGTCAGCCGTCGAGAGAGGGAGAGACAAGCGGTATACCTACGTGTGCGTCGCGTTGGTCGTTAGGAAATCCAAAAACTCGGCCGGTATACTTCGATAGCCTTATGGGCTCGTCCATCCGACCGCGGAGAAAAGGCGAGCGAGTAGTTCTCCCCGCTCGTTAAATATTCATGCGACGATTCGTGCCCTGGCTCTCTCTCTCTCTCTTCTCTCCCCTCTCCTAGAGTCCTCCTCCCTCCTCACCCACTCACATCCATCCTTTTGTTTGTGGTCGGCCGTCCATCCGTCGCGTCCGTTCCTTCGCTCGCTCGCTCGCTCGCTTTGACGGCGCCTGTCCATCAAAGAGGCAAAAATGTTCTGACCCCTCTCGCCTCAAAAGTTCCCCGACCGACCGACCGGAGCGGCCCCATGGCGTACGTGACGTGACCGCTCTGGCTCCTGCCCGACAGATCGACAGACGGGAGCTGTATGTACTAAATTCGCGGCTCTCCGTGATTGCAGCTTGTTTTTCTCAGTGCGCTGCAGGGAGCATATCGCAATGAAGAATTCATACCAGTGAGCATTTAATGGAGGCTTTATCTTTGGATGGCGTTGCCAACTGCAAGTGTTGAATCTAGCTGGTAGAAACTGGTTTAATTATCTCGGTATAGCTCCGCGTCCCTGTTTCTCTGTCTCCCTCCCTCCCGCTGGACTCCTCTTACCGTCGTCACCTCGCCTTCCCCGTCCGCCGCCACCCGGGGGACCATTAGAGACAGCTAGCCGAGGTTATGGTTATGTGCATGTAACACGTAATTGGTTTACTTTGGCGCGCCGGGGAGGGATGAGCTGCATGGGACGGATAACAACTTGTCTTGTTTTCCCAAGGTTTCGCTTTAGCTGCACATTCAGACCAGACCGAAAGCAGACAACTTTTTGCCCCTCATATAAATGAGCCATTAGCAGATTGGCTCAAAACTGCCGCCAGTCCGTCTGTCTCAGTTCTTGACCATTTGCAAACGCTTCTTGTTGTCGCGTCCGTCCGTCAGGAGAGAGAGAGAGAGAGACGGACGAGCTGCAATGTGGCTGAAAGCCTTTCCCTGTTTTGCGCTTTCCATAGTGCAGAACGAACGGACGGACGGACGGAGGGAAGAGAGGGAAGGAAGGACATCCAGATATGAAAAGGATACTACTCTCCGTAAGAAGGAAATAAATTAGCCTCTTTGGATTCAGAGCGGCGGCGACGGCGGCAACGTTCCCACACACTGTCTTCGATCAGGGTTCCAAAACTGAGCCTGCATATATTAGGTTAATTTCAATGTAGATTTTTGTGAGTTGCTTGCTTGAATTTTGATATTCAGGCCAGGCTCGATCAATGAATGGGAAACCCCAAGTCCTTTTTTCCTTCTTCCACCTTTTTCTGTCGCGATGATGATGAAGAGCCTCTCACTTCATCGCCGCCGCCGCCGCCGCTGCCATCCATATAGTACGAGTATATCCGAGCACGGGCAGATTTCCAGGGAGCAGCTGGATTGACCATGTGTATTCCAGGCCGCCGTTGGCTGCAAGCACGTATGCACATTTCCGTACCTTAGCTCCGCTCCCTCCGTACGTTCCATGTTTCCCATATCCTTCCCGAATGAAGACAAATGGGCGTTTAGATCGGCACTGGCGGCTGCGAGTATGACGGCGGTCTGGCTGGCTGCAAAGGAAGGAAGGAAGGAGGGTTGGGAAATGTGCCTTGCGTAATATCTTGATACCGCCGAGGGAGGGAAACCCCGATCAGCAATGTGTCCCATGCCGGCCTCGATCCCTCCCTCCCTCACTTGACTTCATCATGATCGTCAGAGGGAAGGAAGCAGCATATCAATTCGGCTCCGGCCTTGAAGGGAGCGGGGATGGCGACACAGAGAATATTCATAAGCAAGAGAGAGGACGAGAAGAAAGAGAGCACGTACTACAAGAAGAAGATGGCCGGCCGGCCGGCTCTCAAACTCGGACAGACTGCAAATATGGGAGACGGATACTTCTTGGGATTTTTGGCTGAGACGTGCAGCTACGTGGGTGGTCTGAATTTCTTTGAGCCGACGATCGGAGAGCAGGCGGTGCAATAATCTAATTACCATTTGAATCCAGACACTGCGAATATGCCGCCGTTGGCTCTTTTCCGCGTCTTCATGACTTTTGCTAAGCGTTGCCAAAGATTGGATAGTATGCCGGGCCTACAAGCTACAACCAATTCAAAGGGTAAATTAGTTGGAATTGGAAATGTTTAGCCTTTAACATAAGTTAAATAACTCACTGGCAACTCGATCAGCTCTCGTCTCTCTTGTTGCCGACGATTGGTATTCAGTACGACTGGAAGCGGGCGCAGAAAGAGGTCTGACCTCCTCTCTCTCATCCTTCTTGCGCGCGTACGTATGTGTGGTGGGTGAGTGGGAGTAACTTAGCGGGGCCGAAAACACCGGCAGGAATACAAAATAAACGTGCCGCAGTGAGTGAGTGAGTGAGAGTCCGTCGCAGCAGCAAAATAAGACCGCTTTATTTTTCGTCTTTCAGGTATGTTCTACAGCTCCGTCCGGTCCGGTCAGTCAGGCTTTTGAGGTCGGATCTCGAGACGTCAAATTGTCAGAAGCACTTTTCCAATTCGGCCTGTCTGTCTGTCTGTCCGTGATGATGATCCTTTGGGCTCTCAACACGCGCGCCCGTGTCAGCATCGCGGCGGTGGTGGGAAAGGAGAAGGAGGGAGGGAGGGGAACATAGGGGGGAAACTTTTTGCACGAGAGAGCTCTCCTGTCTTTTTTGCCCCGTACGCCAGCTGAAGTATGGGAAAAGTAGACGGATAGACACCGCCGGCCGGATGCTGGCCGAGATGGATGGATGGATGGACGGTTGGCTATACGCGCCCGGTTATCTCATTATCCGCTCATCGACTTTTAGGCGCGAATATTCGAGTGCCGAACCCTCGTTCTTCGCATTCCTGGCCATGTCGTCAGCATAACTCGATCTTGTCCGTTCGGCGACGACGGACTAATTGTCTGATAAAGATTGAAGCTAACCCAACTGCTTTCTATCCCAGCTGGTGCTATGAAGACAGCAGCTAGTTTCTAGCTAGCTCCGGCCGACCGCCCGTCCGCGTCCGTCTGTCCGGCCTACTTTTCTCAAATTTGCATTCAGCCTCTCCGCACCCGGCGGCCGGCCGACCGGCCATGGCCCGGCCGACCCTCCTTTCTAATTCGAAACTAAGCCGTAAGTTCTGGATTTGGCCTCCGCCGTCCCTGCCTCCCTCCCTCCTCGGAAGGAACGAACACATGCGAGTCGGAGCTAGAGAGGAGAGCTACAAATCTGCCCATTTACTTGTTGCTTCTTCTCCTCCCTCCCCCCATCCGAACTTTGTTTCGCCTCCTCCGCAGAACTTTCCGGCCAGTGTATATTATGCGTTCCGTGCAGAGCTCTTTGAAATCATTTTCACCAGCGCTGCCTCCGTCTCCCCTGCTGCGTGCGTTTCTCTCAACTTTCGATAAAAGCTGCTGGCAGCTTGAGGGGGAGAGAGAGAGGGAGCTAGGCGCTAATGATTTCCCAACAGCTATAGCCGGATAGTTGCTAGTCATGCGAGGAAAGGGAGGCGGACGCGGTTGTGGAAGCTAGACGGAAGGAAGTCTCCTCGCGTGAAATTTATCGCCTTATCGAACGCTGCCAGTTCGTTAATTTGTGAGGAGGCGGGCGGGCGGCGGGCGGACGCGCCAATTAGCGGCGATTAATCTCTCGGACAGACGTTCGGCCTTGGCTGCAATCGTTGCACCGTGTTCTAACTCGATCGCATTGCCGGAAGTTAATCGTCTGTGTCGCTGCCGCTGCTGCATGGTCCTCTATCTGGGCGTTTTAACACCCCGCCGACGACGGGCGAAGAAAGATTTATGCTGACGCCCCGGCCCGGGCCGGCCCGGCCGCACTAATTGAAAAGGAGGCCGCTCTAAAGTCGGGCCGGCGGAGGAAATTGCGGCGGGTACGTATCGGTTTCGCATTACCCACATCAGGATATTGGACTAGCTGTGGGGCGTCGCGTCGGCGGAGTCGGCATTACCTAAATTGAGCACTCGAAATTCCAATCGCATGGTGGCGCCATTTCCCGCCTCGATCCGCCCACCCGCCCTCTCGCCTGCAATGCATATTGAAAGAAATAGGATCGATCGTAGCTAGGAGGCAGCGGCTTGCATTGAGCTGCTAAGCCCCACTTCTCTCTCTCTCTCTTTCGATCGCGCTATGCACATTCCGTTCGTCTGAGAAAAGCTAGGCGGAAAAGTAAGAGAGAGAGCTACTCCTCCAGCCACTTAAAGTTATTGCCTCCGTGGCGGACGGGGCGGGGGCATCGATGCAAGGCAGGATTTTGTTCGAGCCGCGGCTTTCTCTCCTTGCGCGCATCTTTGTTGTCTGCCATTTGGAAAAAGAACTAGTTTTCAAGCCCACAATCAGCCCATTTTGACGCCGGCTGTCCGGCCGTCTGTCAGCCGATCGGATTTCGAGAAAACGCAACAAGGGGGGAGAGGAAATCCCACCTCGTACTATATTTGAAAACGACGCCCAAGCTGGCAGCGACGCAATCTAAAAGCGTTACTTGCGCTTTCCGCCCGTCGTCTAGCATGCTCTAGACTCTTTTGTTCTAGCTAGCAGCCTTGGCCGGCCAGCCGGGCGACAGTGGCTACTTTGTTGAACAAACAACGTTTTAATACTGTTTGGATTGGCCAGCGCCTCCCTAGCTCGTTGTTCTGGACGTCGGTCGGTCGGGCCGCGCCATTGGCCCATTTGCGCATTGCTCGCCCGCTCCGCTCCGTTCCCTTTCTTTGCCAGAGGCCGCGAAGCGGAGGCGAGACTCATCGACAGCTCCTCCGTTCGCTCATGGTCGAGGATGGATGCCTTCAATGTTCGCAAAGCGAGCGAGGCCGTTAGTAGTACGAAGACCGATAATAAGAAGACCCTCGAACGAAATTCTTCGAACGCTTTCCCGCGGTTACGTGAAGCAGCAGCAGCATGAATTGTCTTCCTCCCCTCCGATTTGTGAGCTGCCGGCCGGTCGCCAAGTCGTTAATTTGCCATTAATCTTCCCCTATATGCACACTAGCTGCGCACTGCATTTGCTCGCTCGTCAGTCAGTTCGATCGTCCCTCTCCCTCCCCTCGGCCGAATTAAATAAATTGCGTCCATTTCCGGTCGGCTGGACGCAGAATTCATTAGTCGGCCAACGCACGCTTTCGTCGGTCGGCCGGTCGGTCGGCCCCTACAGCTAGGCCGGCCTCCCCATTGTAGTAGTATGTGTGCGTTTGTGTACTTTCCATTATTTGGGGAATTGGAGAGGAGCCGTGGGGCCGTAGCGTCGTCGCGATGCACGCACGTCGTCGAAAAGGACCCGGATAGGGAGGAGGTTGCGGAAGGTTATCACTGCTTTGAGTTGAGTTGGACACCACCCTCTTTTCAGTAATCATAATGACCGTTTAGACGCAAAAGAACAAGCTACGAGTAGTTTCTCCTTCCGCTCCGGCTATAGATGATGCGCGAGGATGCTCCTTCCTTCCTTCCTTCCTTCTTTCGTTGTACGCATGTCGATGTGTTTTTCCAATATTTGCTCCTCGCTCGTTCTCTCCACACCTCGGTCGATCCTGCGCAATTTGCCGGCCATGGTATTCGACGACGGTGACGGCTTGCCGCATTCCCGTACCTCATTCATGGCCGGACAGGGGGAGGGAGAACGGACAGACGGGCAAAGAGCAATGATAGGTCCTGTACTATTTAAGTGCATTTAAAAGTTGAATTTAACTCCCTACGTATGTTCGACGGCCTGAATGGACATAGACTATGTAGCTGCTAATCCCCGCCGCCGGCGCGACGCATTCGAGTTGCTTCAAGAATTCGACCGGCCGGCCGGCGACCCGCCCAAATTGTTGCCCATTCTGCCGGTCGGCCGTCCACGCCTCCCAGGGGAGGGAAGGGAACGGATGAGAGCTATTGTAACTACGACTACTACAGCCTTGATGACCCCAGCTGGCTGCAGCGAGCTAGGATAGCTATAGTAGCTAGACAACAACGGACCTCTTGTCTGCCTTGTAGTTTTAGCTGGACAATCAAGAGTCATGAATACGTTTCTTTAAAAAATTAATGTGTACGAGCAATACTTCAAGCTCATGACTATTAGTCGAGATCCATACATCCAAGGGCGTTAGCGCTTTTATCTCGCTGAAATCGGTTCTCATACTCCACCTTTTCTTTCTGTCCGTCCCTCTGTCTCTTCCCCTCTCCCCTCTCTTCACTCTCTCACGTTGAAGCAAAGTTGAGTCGACGACGATCGAAGGAGGGAGCGCCAAGTAGGCAAGTAGTCAGTCAGTCGACTGACTTCAGCGAGCGGGCAAGCGGCCGGCAGACGACAATGTGTCAGAGCGTGATGTTTTCCATGTGTAACAAATGCCGCGCCCGCGCCCGCGCCCGCTCGCTTACTCGCTCGGACGACCGACCGATCCAGTTCCTTGTTCGAACGTGAAGCTCGTACATATTCCCTGGGAGCAAGGTCATGGAGTACTTGGGAGTCCGAATAGCAATATTCTGCTTACTGAACTGCATATCTTTGGTGTTTCTTTTGAGTTCCACCCCAAAAGTGAGCGAACGGCGAACAGCCTTCGATGTTTCCTCCTTCAGCTCTCTCCGTCTTGAAGCCGTTAACTTTTTGCTCCCGCATCGATCTGCGGTCGGCAGCTAGCCGGCTATTCCATTTCGCGCCGCCGCCGGAAAAGAAAGACGTATCCGGAATTCTCTCTCTAGCTCCTTCACCTGAACGGAACTCTTGTTCTTCCTCCTCCTTGGCAGTTTCTCGTTTCCTTCCAGTACTGTGGGTGAGGAGAGGAGGATTGATTGATATCCCTTTTTCTCTCTCCATCACTCGTTCGTTCGTTCTCCCCGTCCTGTCGAAGCCGGCTTCGAAGAGGACTCGGATGGACAGACAGGCAGACTGACACTTTCGATACTAGTTGTCTGGAGGTGGAAATTGTGCTTCTAAAAGTACGTACCCCTGTATCATTTGTTGATCCTATACGGAAGCTTTTTCGCAGTCTGTCGTAGTAGTGGGCGGATGAATGCCCGGTCCATTCCCAGCTAGCCTGCTCGAGTGCCGCATTGACGTAGGTGTGATCGGCGGGGCAAAAAAGTTGACACCGAGCCTGATTAATGTGGCAAAAAGTGTCCGGTCGGTCGGTCGCTGATATCGAGTGGTCATTAGTCTGCAGCTCGTAGGAGTTGGCCGCGTTTTTTGCTCGTCCAGGAGTTGGTTGTGCGACCGATCGGCGCCGGCGCCGGCGAGTGAAAACTTTTGTAACACGATAAAGAGTAGGCGAGGTGAAGAAGGAGAGAGAAAGGGGCGATCAAGAGAGGGGGCTTTCAAGTGCTTTCTAATCAGCCGATGGAATGGTACGTATTTCGTCCTTGTGTCAGACTCTCCCACCTTCATGTTGCCGTTTTCTCTCTTCTTCCGTCGTGTCGCCACCTAGTTTTTGCAGAGCCCAAGAAAGAAACTTTTATGACCGCTGGCTGCTGCCGATCCCCCGGCCGCGCTCGTCCATAAAACGTTTCCACGAAGGTGGCCGAAGCAGTTGCTAAAACCTACTGCAGTATATTAGCGTGTTTTCTTCAGTTTGTTTAATGAGGGTAAATTCTCTCGGGTTATAACACATGGCAGCCCTGATTGCAGCTAGTACGCGCTCCACATACATCTTCCAACTAAGGTAAATAGTTGCCTTGCCAGTTGCTTGCCAGACAGAGGGAGTGAGGTGGGCATAACTAATGTCCGCGATGCGAGGCGCGATGGCTGCCATAACTCGTGCAGAGAAGAAGCGCGCACGCACTGTATGTACTCTTTGCTCAGCATTGTCTTGGAAGTTTACGGGCGGGCGGGCGTCTCCACTCCATGCAGTGCCGTTTGAAGAGCGAGTGAGCGAGAGAGGCTGTTTGAAGAAATTGGTTCTGTACGATGCCGTCGTCGGCCATTCGATGTCGCCTCCTCGCTCGCTCGTGTCGACAATGTGGAATGGAGGGAAGGGGGCATCTAAACAGGCTCGTTCTGACCATTCGAGAGACGTTTCCATTCAATGAGGTGCCCCGCCCGCTCGATCTCTAGTACTAGTATTCCCCCATGAAGGCCGTTTTGCCATGCGGACGGACGGACGGCGCTCTTGAATGGGCGGGAAAAGCCGCAATAATCGGGCCGCGCGCGCACCATCCATCGAGGGCTTTCAATTCCCCCACCGACGATCCTAAGCGTTCCCCCCGCTCTCGTCTCTGAAGGCAGTATAGCCTCCAGGTCATGCGTTCAAGCCGTTTGTTGTTGCATCACGTACACTATCGGTCGGTCGGTGGGAAAATGAAACTCTCGTTAAGGCATCCGACCGACAGACGGGAAAAAGACGGAGGCGTTCAATTGATTCGCCCGCTATATCCTCCCTTCCTTCCTCCGCTTTACTGCCATCAGTTGCTGTTGCACATCCCAGTTTGAAATGGCCTATAGTACGAAGAGAGGGGGAAAGAATACCGTCTATGCATTTCAGTAGCGTTCTAGTTCCTGCTTCCACGTTCTTTAGCCCAACTAGCTTTCTGTCCCTATTGCTCGATTGCCTTCCTTCCTTCTTTCCTCGGCTCACTAGCCAGATGCGTTTCGGCCTACGGGCATCCTCGCTACAAAGCCCATTACCGCATGTACGTAGACAGTACGATCAGAGATCCCAACTGTAAGAAAAAGTTCAAAATTCTCATGTCTAAAGGCGCCATGCATTGATGGGAATCTTATTTGAACGTTTTGTGACGCTGACGTAATTCATTGCCGAAGTCAGTCAGGAAAACATGGGCTATGAGTAGAACGATTGCTCACGGAAAAGGCGGGCGGCCGTTTGCAGTATCAATTACCCGCTCATGCAGCCCAGCTATAGCTCTCTCTCTCTCTCATCCTCAGCTATGGCAGCGTGTACATACCGGACGAAGACGCAGTTGGCGTGGGTCAAGTCCGTTGGGAGGAAGGAAGCTAGGGGGCACCAGATGTGTTGCCATAACAGCTAGGCGTACGTTGATCCCGCGCTGGGCCCTTATTCTTCTAACACTGCACTCTTTTTGTTTTCAGGTAAGGCCATTAACGACCTGAACCTACGATTTAATCGGTGAAGAGCTGCTCATGTGACCGGTTTCCCAATATCGTAGCTCCTTCCCCGCTTCTCGCCCCCTCTCTCCTTCCTCCCCTGGAGAGAGCGAGAGCTCGTAATGGTACTTGGAAAGTACCAGGCCAAATATTTGCATCAGAAATTGCTACCGCCACCGCCGTACGAACGAAGGCTCCTGTATACTACGTAGCTGCTTGCGTACAGGTACACAGCTAGCTGTGGATGTAGCATCATACAGGGACACCTCCTCTCAGATCCACACTTCCAAATCACTTGTTCGATCTTGTGACTGGTTGCTTTACTCCAAAATGACTGCCAAAGCCCTCCCCTTTCGTCCAGCTATGTCAATG
>JAAUYK010018606.1_pt1 | contig 15581 bp, 19 predicted proteins | sample 7278021 | NCBI WGS metagenome assembly JAAUYK01 (sample SAMN14350223, study PRJNA611818) | marine sediment metagenome | isolation source: surface marine sediment (1.8m) | place: French Polynesia: Moorea | collected 2018-08
GTCGCCGACGTTATCCGCATTGATCTGTGAAAGCTTGCTGTAGCGCGTGTTCGCATAGTCCATCGTGGGCATGACGGACCACGCCGGATTGTCCTGCATCACCAGCAGTTCGTCGTTCGCCGTCGCAGCCTGCGGTACGAGCATTGCAGCCGCGGCAGCGAGACAAACGCTGCTAAGGACCTTCTTCATGGTATAACCTCCCAATTGGTCACCTTTACTTTCGTCGTCCTGATCGCTCCCCAAGCCGCGGAAGTCGGTATCAGGGTCGCCTCCGGACGCTCTATCCAGCTCTCGGTGTTGCCGAATGGACCGGACTTGGACCGGTTTTGGGTCAAGGTGCAGTCAGGCTGCGCGTCGCCGCCCACACCTTCTTTGGCGTTTTGATTCTGGGGTTTGGTCTGGTCTTGGGCCTCCCCGTGTTGCGGATTCTCATTCACCGCAGGCTTTTTTCATTATGGTTAATGGTAGTAGAGGCGGAAAATTAGAGCAAGTCTAAAGACTACCGCAGGCGGATGGTGTCGTTGCAAGCTTGCGGGAATGCCTCGTCGATAGCAGTCTCACGCGATCTGGGCACTTCAATCCAAGGGGAGAGTCACCGGGGCGCAGGAACTCGGACCGGAAAAAAATGCGAAGCGGGAGGCAGGGATGCGCAGAAGACCAAGTCATGGAAAGGCAAATCAAGGCTGGCGCAGCAAGCGTCCGGACATGCGGCGTATCGCGGCCTGGGCCGCCGCCGTCACGCTCGGCCTGCACTCATTGGTGACAGGCGCCAGCGCTGCCGAAATCGATCGCGATGCATTGTCCCAGCTAGTCGCCAACAGCACCGGAACCGAACCCGCCGACTTGACAGAGCGGGATCTCAGCGGTCTCGAACTTGCCGGCTTCGACTTCAAGCAGGCCGATCTCTCCGCCGCGGACCTCTCCGGTGCCGATCTGTCCGGCGCCAACTTGCAGGGCGCGCTGCTCAAGGGCGCCAAGTTGACTGGTGCTAAGCTCAAGGGCGCCAACCTCGACCTCGCAATCCTGCGCGGCGCCGACCTCGCCGGCGCCGATCTCAGCGAGGTCAGCGCTTTCTCGGCGGTTCTCGCGGAAAGCAACTTGAAGAATGCAAACCTCTCGGGTGCCGCGCTGATCTGCAATCTGAACTACGCCAATCTCGAGGGCGCCCGGCTCGAGGGTGCGAAGATGGCCGCCGACATGAAGAATCAGCCGATGGGCCTGATGCGGGTCTCGCTCAAGAAGGCCAAGCTCAAAGGCGCCAACCTCAAGGGGGCTGACATGGCCCGCGGCTACCTCGAATTCGCCGACTTCACCGACGCCGACCTGACCGGCGCCAACCTGATGCGGGTCGAGGCCGCCGGCGCCGACTTCTCCGGGGCCGACTTGAGCGGCGTCAACCTGCGCAAGGCCGACATCAATGGCGCCCGCTTCCAGGGCATCAAGGGACGCGACGAGATCATTGACCTGGACACGGCCAAGAACCTTCGCGCCGCCCGCTTCGACTAGGCGTCGCCGCCGATTCGGCCTGACGGCGGCGGGCCTGCTCGCCGGCGCAGGGTTGTTCGGCGCCGCAGAGCTCGCTGCGGCCGACCCGCTGCCGGTGACCGAGGTGGCGCCGGGCGTGTTCGTGCATACCGGCGCGCACGAGGAGGCGACGCCGGCAAACCTCGGCGGCTTCGCCAATATCGGCTTCGTCGTTGGAGGGGACGCCGTCGCGGTGATCGACAGTGGCGGCAGCTCGGCGCAAGGCGAGGCGCTACGCGCGGCGATCCGAAAGGTGACGGAGCTGCCGATCGCTTACGTCATCATCACCCATGGCCACCCCGACCATATGCTGGGCACTGCGGCCTTCGAGGCGGAACGGCCGAAGATCCTGGGGCACGTCAAGCTGCCCGCCGCCATGGCTGCCCGCGGCCCCTTCTACCTGGAGCACCTGAAGCGGGTGCTCGGCGACCTGGTCGCCGGCACCCGGATCCTGCCGCCCGAGGAAACCGTCGCCGACACCATGACATTGGACCTCGGCGAGCGCCGCCTGCGGCTGACCGCCCATCCGACCGCGCACACGGACAATGACCTGACAGTCCTCGACGAGGCGACCGGCACCCTCTGGGCCGGCGACCTGGTGTTCATGGAGCGGCTGCCGGTGGTCGACGGCAGTCTCAAGGGCTGGCTCGACGTGCTGGCTTCGCTGCGCGAGGTCGAAGCGGTCCGCGTGGTGCCCGGCCACGGCCCGGCCGCGGCGCCCTGGCCCGAAGCCCTCGCGGCCCAGCAGCGCTATCTGGAAAGCCTGCTGACCGAGACCCGAGCAATCATCGCCGGGGGCGGCCGGATCGAAGACGCCATCGAGCAGGTCGGTCGCGCCGCACGGCCGGATTGGCAGCTCTTCGAGGACAACCATCCTCGCAATATCGTGACCGTCTTCACCGAGCTGGAATGGGAGTGAGCGGCTCGCCTCCGGCCGGGGGCTCTGCTAAGCTCGTTCTCAGGTAATAGGAATTCAGGCCCACCGCGAGAGATCCGACGCCATGCAGCCAGTTCCCCGCGCCGCAGCCTTGGCCCGCCGTTTCGCCGCAACCGCCACCGTCGCGCTCGCCGTTTCCGCCGCGCCGGCTCTGGCCGCGGGCGAGGAAGACGACCCCTGGCCCGATCTGCGCGAAACCCTCTTCGGCGAGCGGCCGATCGCCGAGGGTGCCGGCGTGGTCAGCCTGGAGGCACCCTACCGGGCCTACGACGCGGCCATCGTGCCGATCACCATTGCCGCCGAAATTCCACAGACCAACGAGCGCTACATCAAGGCCTTGACCCTGATCGTCGACAAGAACCCGGCCCCGGTGGCGGCGATCTTCAACCTGACCCCTGAGATGGGCACGGCGACGATCTCGACCCGAATCCGGGTCAACGAATACACCAACGTCAGGGTCATTGCCGAGACCAGCGACGGCGCCCTGCACATGGCCGAGAAATTCGTCAAGGCGGCCGGCGGCTGCTCGGCGCCGGCGCTCAAGGACATGGCGGCGGCTGAGGCCCGAATCGGCAAGATGAAGCTGAAGCAGAGCCGGCCCGCCGGGGCCGAGCTGCCCCAGGAAGTTCAGCTGCTGGTCAGCCACCCCAACTACACCGGCTTCCAGATGAATCAGCTGACCCGCCACTACATCCCGGCGCACTTCGTCCAGGACATCAAGGTGTCCTACGCCGGTCAGATCTTGATGACCGTGGAAGGCGCGATCTCGCTGAGCGAGGACCCGAGCATCCACTTCAGCTTGCTGCCGCGGGAGAACTCGGACGAGCTGTCCGTCGAAGTGCGCGATACCGACGGCGCGGTCTTCAGCCGAAGCTGGCCGATCGGCTCCGCCGGCGACTCCTGATCGCGATCAGAAGCAGCGGATCTCGGCCTCGGCCTGCGCCCGCCTGAGATCGGCCAGGGTCTCCTTGGCGATGGCCGTATCCCGGAACATCACCGTCTTCTCTCCACCGACCTGGCGCATCCGCACCACGGTTTCGGCCGCGACGTAGCGGTCGTAAGGCAGCAGCGAGGCGATCACGTCGATGCTGCAAGAGCAGCGGTTGAGCATTTCCTGCGTCTGGCCGTTACTGGCCATGCAGCCGAAAACGTAGTCTGCGCGGGCTGCGGTCGGATAGTCGTTGGCGGCGACCGGAGCGACGATCAGAACCAGCGCCGCAAGTGGCGCCAAGCCGGTGCAGAGTTTCGCGAGAACCTTCTTTAGCTTCATCCGGTCTCCTCCCCGGTCCCGCCAGAAGGGACCCATCTTTTCTCTCGATCTTAACACCATCGTCCGGCCAGGCTTCCATGCGACGCGGGCGACCGGCCGCACTGCAAACATTGCGCGGCACCGGTCCCAGTGCCAGATTGCAGGGGACGCGATCATTACCGAGACGTGCGATGACGACAAGCGTCGAAGCCTTGGTCCTGCAACTCTTGACGGCGATCACTTCGATCTCCGGCTATTCCATGCCGGAACGGGCGCCCGAAGTCGCGTTCGTCTCGCAGAGCTATCTCGAGTCGAGGGCCTGCAATCGGCCCTGCGACGTCCAGGGCTGGTTTCCTCCGGGACGTGTCGTCTATCTCGACGACCGTCTCGACCCGCAGAACGACGTCTGGGAACGCAGCATCCTGCTCCACGAACTGGTCCATTATCTGCAGCAGGAGGAAGGCGTCTTCACCGAAACCGTCAGCTGCGAGGTCTGGCTGAAGCGCGAAGCCGAAGCCTACGAGGTGCAGTACCGCTGGCTGGTCGCACAACAGGTCTCGCCGCGCCTGCTCCGACGCATCAGCCGGCCTTTCCTGCGACTCGGTTGCTAGGCGCGTTCCGCGAACGGCATTCGCCGGATTCGATAGCAGCAATCATTAGAATGATTACAAACTTCTTGCCTGCGTGTTTTCGATGCACTATAGATATATCAGCCACGGAAGGGTTTTGGGGCAAAGTCTTGCTGAACGCCCCGGTAGTCTTACGGACCGGCCCGCGGATGGTGGGCCTGTTCGGCAAAGACTGAACTGTGGTCGCGAAACAGCTAGGCTTGTCCGAGGGAGGTAGAGCAAATGCTTTGGACGACTCCGAAAGTTGTTGAGGTTTCTTGCGGTCTCGAGATCAATTCCTACGTCCGCGCCGAGCTTTAGGTTCCGGCGAGGCACAGACCGCAGACAAGTTTAGGTAAGCGGCCCCGCCCAGGCGGGGCCGTTTCCGTTCCTACCTGGAGATATTCTTGAGCAGAGGCTCGCCGCAGCTTTGCCGGCGCCGAGAGAGTCGGTCATGAAACAGCGTGTCGTCATCACCGCCGCCTCAGTTCCCAGCCTGCCGCGCGGCGTCAAGCTGCGCTTCGACAAGGCGCGGGATGTCTGGGTTCTGCTCGGGCCCGAAAGGATCTTCAATCCCAATCCCATCGCTCTTGAAATCATCAAGCGCTGCGATGGCACGGCGACGGTCGAGGCGATCGTCGACGACCTGGCCGCCACTTTCAAGGCAGACCGCGGGGTCATCGAGCAGGATGTGACCGCCCTGCTCCAGGATCTGGCAGACAAGGGGATCATGGCCGGATGAGCTTGCCGGAACCGCCGATCGCCGTCCTGGCCGAGCTGACGCATCGCTGTCCGCTGCAATGTCCCTATTGCTCCAACCCCTTGGAGCTCGAGCGCGCGGCGGGCGAACTCGACACCGAGGCCTGGCTGCGCGCGCTCGAAGAGATCGCCGAGCTCGGCGCCCTGCAGATCCACTTCTCGGGCGGCGAGCCGACGGTGCGCAAGGACCTCGAGACCCTGGTCGCGGCCGCCGCACAGGCCGGCCTCTACGGCAACCTGATCACTTCCGCCGTGCTCCTCACCGAGGCCCGGGTCGAGGCCCTGGCCGAAGCCGGGCTCGACCACGTCCAGATCAGCTTCCAGGACACCGAAGCCGGCAACGCCGACCGCGTCGGCGGCTACGCCGGCGGGCACGAGAAGAAGCTGGCCGCGGCGCGCTGGGTGCGCGCGACCGGTCTGCCGCTCACGCTCAACATGGTGGTGCACCGGCAGAACCTGCAGCACCTGCCGCAGATGTTCGAGCTGGCGATAGAGCTCGACGCCCACCGGATCGAGATCGCCCACGTACAGTACTACGGCTGGGCCTACGAGAACCGTGCCGCCCTGCTGCCGACACGCGCGCAGCTCGAGGATTCCATCGCGGTAATCGAGGCGGCCGGCAAGACTTACCCCGGCCTGGCGATCGACTACGTCGTGCCCGACTACTACGCCCGCCGCCCCAAGGCCTGCATGGGCGGCTGGGGCCAGCGCTTTTTCAACATCACGCCGACGGGCCGGGTGCTACCTTGCCACGCCGCCGAGACCATCACCGGGCTCAGCTTCGACAGCCTGCGGGACAAGAGCCTGCGGGAGATCTGGGAAACTTCGGAAGCTTTCCAAAAGTTTCGCGGCGTCGACTGGATGCCCGAGCCCTGCCGGTCCTGCGAGCGGCGCGAGGTCGACTGGGGCGGCTGCCGCTGCCAGGCCTTCGCGATCACCGGCGACGCGGCCCAGACCGACCCGGCCTGCGAGCTTTCGCCCCATCACGGCGTGATGGCCGAACTGGCGGCGGAGGAAACCGCGGAGGCGCCCCCCGAGTTCCGCTATCGCCGCTACGCCAACGCGCCGGAGACCGCGAAGCTGGCCCAACCGCCGGCGGCGGGCCGCGAGGCCGACGCCGACCAGCCTGCCTCCTGAGCCTTCGGCTCAAATCTCGGCCAGGCCAAGGTCCGCTCCGATCACCTCTGTGATCGCAGGGAGCCACCCCCTCAACCTCTCCGACTCCCTCACGTCCGAAAGCGCAATCGCCAGGATTTCGAATTTTGTGCGCAAGCCGGTCAGGCTGTCGCGGGCCGAGTCGGAGCCCGGCCCAGTCATCAGCCTTGCAAAGCGAGCCAAGTGGCAAATTTATATCTTTTGGTTTAGGCCGAAAGATTCGTAATTCGTTAATTTCCTAGGTCTAGCGTCGCCACACCAGAGCCAAGGTGTCACTCCCTCACGCCCAAGGAGTCACCAGATGTTCAAGGTCTTGATTCTCGTTTGCGCCGCCGGCTTGGCGCCGCAAGACTGCAAGGCGAGCAACGCGCTGGAGGTCGTTCAGGGTCCGGAGGCCCGCAACGAGATCGCCTGCGCCCTGCAGTCTCAGGCCTACTTCGCCCAGACCGCGCTCGGCCGCGACCTACAGCCCGGTGAGTACGTCAAGATCCGCTGCCGCCGCACGGCGATCGGCAAAGGCAACGTCGGCTGATTTCCCGATCCTGTCCAACACCCAAATCCGATTGAACCCGGCGCCGCCATTCCAGCGCGCCATGTGAGGAACGGCCGGATTCGATTGCTGCGAGCGCCCCTCGTTCCTATCTGAGTTCTGGACACAGAATGAGGTAGGTGATGGATCCGCAGCGTCTTCTCGAACAGTTCCTCGGTCCCGATGCTGGCCAGAGCGCCACCGGCGCGGCACAGGCTGCAAAAAGCAAACTGTCCGGTAGCGGCCTGGGCGGCATAGCTGGCGGCCTGGCAGCCGGCGGGTTGCTGGGCGTCCTGCTCGGCAACAAGAAGGCGCGCAAAAAGGCCGGCAAGCTGGCCGGAGGCGTGGTCGGCTACGGTGGCGCCGCGGCGCTCGGAGCCCTCGCCTATCGCGCCTACAGCAACTGGCAATCCGGTCAGCAGACACCTCAAGCTGGCGCCTCGGCTCCGGTCGCAGCGAAGGCCGCGACGTCGGCTCCCTCACTGCCCGCCGAGTTGCCGCCTCCGGACTCCAAGTTCCTGCCGGCCGCGGCTCCCGCCCGGGACGGCAAGCCCTTCGAGCTGGCCCTGGTAATGGCGATGATCGGCGCAGCGAATGCCGACGGACACATCGGGCCCGAAGAGCAGCGCAGGATTTTCGAGCATGTCGGCCAACTGCCCCTCGACGCCGAAGACAAGGCCTTCGTCTTCGACAAGCTCAGCAGCCCGCCCAGCCTGCAGGATATCGCGAACCTGGCCGAGGGACCGGAGCAAGCGGCCGAGCTTTACCTCGCCTCGCGCTTGGCCATCGATCCCGATCACCCGGCAGAGCAGGTTTACCTCGAGGCGCTGGCCGCCCGCCTCTCCCTCCCTGCAGACCTGGTTGCGCATCTGGAAAGCGAGGCCGCCGTCGAGGCATAGGCCCGGGGCGACGCGCCTATCGCAGAGCTCAGGTCAGTCCCGCAGGAACGGAAGGCCCTTAAGCTCAGCGCTTTGCGAGAGACCCAAGGCCAAACTGTATAGCGCGGGTTCTTTCAGCAAGCGCTTGGCCAAATCCAGGTCGACATCCGGCAAGTCATAGCTTGGCGGACAAACGGCGCGAAAGGCGGCCACTGCCGCCTCGTCTCTGTAGTCGACGGAGCGGCGTTGGGTCCACTTGTCGATCGGTAGGCTCCCCCGGCGCAGACGTTGCAGGACGCTGTCGCTGTCCACGCCAGGGCCCGCGGTGCAGAGGTCGGGCAGCACGCCGCGACCGGCGATCGCGTAGCCCGACGAGGCGTAGTAGAGCGCCCAGGTCAGGGCGATCTGACCGCCGTTCGGGAGGCGCAGGACGGTCTGGATCGTGCCATGGCCGCTTGACGCGCTGCCGAGCACGACCGCGCGACCGGAGTCCTGCAGCGCCGCGGCGACGATCGACGCCCCGCCCGAGGTCATGCCGTTGATCAGCACCACCAGGGGCCGACCGTCCAGCAGGTCGTCGGGGGTCGCCGCGAAGTACTGGAGGCTGTCGGGATGCCGTCCGTCGACGGAGACCAGAAGCCCGTCGGTCACGAAGAGGTCGGCAACCAGCACCGCGATGTCGAGCAGCCCGCCCGGGCTATTGCGCAGGTCGAGAATCGCGCCCTCGAGCGGCCGCCCGAGATCGTCCTCGGCCTGTCGAAGTCCGTCCGCCACGGCACCCAAGGTCGCCGAGCCGAAGTTCATGAGGCGCAGGTAGGCGATATCACCGAGGAGACGGTAGCGGACCGGCCGAGACTCGACGACCGCGCGGGTAATCGTCACCGTCTCCACGACGTTCCGTCCGACGCGCGTGATCGTCAACTCGACCTCGGTCCCCGGATCGCCGCGCAGCAACTCGTAGAGGCCGCGCTTGTCCAAGCCGGCGACGGGCGTCCCGTCGATGCGCCAAATGTGATCGCCGTCTGTGAGCCCGACGGCATCGGCAGGGCCCGCTTCGGTCACGCCGATGATCCTGGCCCCGTCGTGAGCCGTCCGCAGGGCAACACCGATGGCAGCATCGAAACCGGATTTCTTGCCTTGCAATTCCAGGAGTTCGTTCGGCCCCCGGTAGTATGACCTGCCGTCGAGTTCTTCAAACATGCTCTCGAGGACGGCGTCGTTGATCTCGGACCAGGCCACGGCTTGCAGCTTCTCGGAGCGGCGGCGCCCGGTTTCCATGGCTGCGGTCATAAGCTTGCCCCAGGCCTCCGCGTCCTCGCGCGGCGGCGCGACGAAGCCGACGGATTCGGTGCCGGGTACGGAGACCAGGATCTTTTCCCCCTGTCGCCGAACGTCGAGGCCCGGCTCGTGACTCTTCAAGGTGCTGAGCCCGACCAGCGCCAGCTCCTGCAGCTCAATCCTCTCGAGGTAAACTTCGGCGATGTCCTGGTAGACCGTCCGAAACAGCTTCTCGGTGCCCGCGCGCTCGGCCTGTTGAGCCGTCCCGCAGGCCGTCAACAGCATCGCAAGGCCCAGAAGCGAGCCAACAGCCGCTGCTGCCGGTCGCCGATGCTCTCCTGGCGACACGCCGGGACACTCCTTCAGCGCGCCGCAGATAAACGATCCATCCATCGCTTATTGCCCCCGACCTTCTAAGCCCCAGCCACAACAATCGATCAGACCGCTGTGTCGCGCAAGCGGCAAGACGCAGCACCGCACTCCTCGGGTCCAACCATGGCCAGACGCGAGCCGCTTCCAATGGCCCGAGCATGACGCATGTCAATTGAGTCCCGAGGCGTTGCGGCTATTGTAAGCCCACGCCAAGAAAAGCGTTACTCTGCAGGGGATCTCAATGCAGGCTGTCGGTGACAGGCATCTGGAAACAGGGCGTCGAAGCCCCAGCGCGGGCGACCAAGACTCGTAATGATCGCCGGACTCCGTTCACTCGCGACGCTGATCACCGGAACCAGCCGGGACCTCGCGCCCATCGTGCTGGTCGTCGCGTTTTTCCAGGTCGTAGTCCTGCGCCAGCCCTTTCCAAACCTGGCCGATACCCTGGTCGGCCTGATTCTGGTGATGCTCGGCCTGGGGCTCTTCATCCGCGGTCTCGACTTGGCGCTGTTTCCCTTCGGCGAGTCCCTGGCCGGCGCCTTCGCCCGCAAGGGCAGCGTCTTTTGGCTGCTGGCTTTCGCCTTTGGCCTCGGCTTCGGCACCACCGTGGCCGAGCCGGCGTTGATCGCGGTCAGCGAAGAGGCGGCTCGGGTCATGGCGGGCGCGGGCGCAATCGCCGCCGAGGAGAGCGAGCAGGCGTACTTCGCAACGGCGCTGCGCTACACCGTAGCGGTCTCGGTCGGCACCGCCTTGGTGATCGGGGTCTGGCGTATCCTCAAGGGTTGGCCGATCCAATGGTTGATCATCGCAGGCTATTTGATGGTGGTCGGCCTGACCGGCTTCGCGCCGGAAGAAATCGTCGGAATCGCTTACGATTCCGGCGGCGTCACCACCTCGACCATCACGGTTCCTCTGGTCACAGCCTTAGGCGTCGGGCTTGCCACCGTGATCCGCGGCCGCAACCCCATGATCGACGGCTTCGGCCTGATCGCCTTCGCCAGCCTCACGCCAATTATCTTCGTCCTGATCTTCGGGATGGTGGTTTAGGGACATGGAAGCAGGCTGGATCTCAGGCTTGGCGGAAGCGCTTTTCGGCACCTTGCTCGACGTTCTGCCGATCGTCACGATCATGCTGATCTTTCAGCTCCTGGTGCTGCGCCAACCGATCCCCAATCTGAAGCGCGTCGCGGTCGGCTTCGTCTACGTGGTGCTGGGCCTGGCCCTGTTCCTGGTCGGCTTGGAGCGGGCGCTCTTCCCGCTCGGACGGACCATGGCCCAGCAGCTGACCGATCCCGATTTCCTGCGCGATGGACCGGACGACGTCCTGGACTGGGCCGACTACTACTGGGTCTACCTCTTCGCTGCTGCGATCGGATTCGCCACCACCATCGCCGAGCCTTCGCTGATCGCGGTGGCGCGCAAAGCCAGGGAGGTCTCGGGCGGAACCGTGGGCGAATGGGGCCTCAGGATCGCCGTGGCCGTGGGCGTTGCGCTCAGCGTTGCCGTCGGCGCCTTCCGGATCGTCAGCGGCACGCCGCTCTACCTCTACATGATGGCAGGCTATGTGATCGTGGTCGTCCAGACCATGTTCGCGCCGCCGATGATCGTGCCCCTGGCGTACGATTCGGGCGGCGTCACGACCTCGACCGTGACCGTGCCGCTGGTCACCGCCCTGGGCCTGGGGCTGGCCGCGACGGTCCCGGGGCGCAGCCCGCTGCTCGACGGCTTCGGCCTGATTGCCCTGGCCAGTCTGTTTCCGATGATGACCCTGATGGCCTACGCCCAGATCGGCACCTGGCGCGAGCGCCACAGCCTGCCCCGCAACACGCAGGACGCAGCGAGGGACCCGCCGACCCGCGGCGGCGGAAACTAGGAGGGAAGGATGAAATTCAAGCTCATCGTCGTGATGGTCACCGACGAGAAGACTTCGGAGATCATCGACGCGGCGCGCCAAGGCGGCGCCACGGGCTGCACCGTCATCGGCAGCGCCCGCGGCGAAGGACTCGACCCGCCGAAGACCTTCCTGGGGCTCACCCTGGAAGGCCAACGCGACGTCATCCTGCTGCTGGTCGAGGAGCACCTCAGCCGGAACATACTGGAGAGCATTGCGGAGCGCGGCAACTTCGAGGAGCAACCGGGCTCGGGCGTGGCCGTCCAGATCGACATCGAAGATGCGGTCGGCCTGGGCTCGCAGATCATGACCATCCAGCGAGAGATCGAGGACGAGATATGACCAACGGGACGGCGCAAAACTACATCCGGGTGCGGGAGGTCATGACCCCTGCACCGCGGGTGATCGAGGGACTGGCAACGGCGCGCCAGGCGGTCAAGTTGATGCGCGAGCACCACGTCAGCTCCCTGATCATCGACCGGCGCCACGACGGCGACGAGTACGGCATGGTCACCGTGCACGACATCGCCGGCCAGGTGATCGGCCCGGACCGCTCGCTCGACCGGGTCAGCGTCTACGAGATCATGTCCAAGCCGGTGCTGACGGTCGACGTCGAGATGGACGTGAAGTATGCGATCCGCATCCTAGCGCGCTTCCGCCTGAGCCGCGCCCTGGTGACCGAGAAGGGCACCATGGTCGGCATCGTCACCTTGCGCGACATGGCGATCCGCTATCCGGACCGCCGCCCGGGCGGAGGGGATGCCGGGCAGTAGACTAACGAACGCGAAACGCGGAGATCGATACCCATGCCCGAGCGCGGAGGTTTCGAAGGGTCGCTGTGCGAATCCCGGCGGCCTCCGGAAGCCGCCGCACCCTGCCCGCCATCCGCCGAGCGCGCCGTGGCCGCCCGCGCGCCGCAGCCGTCCGTTATCGCGCGTCTCGGCTGGGCCGTCCTGTCCGTCGCGCTGGTGAATTTGGCAAGCGTCGCCTTCGGGCAAAGCGACCAGGAATCGATCACCGTCACAGAAGATGTTCGGGCGGCCTATCGGTATTTCCGGGAAGCGAGGGAGCCGCTGTTCTTCGCGCTTTCGACCGACGGCCGGGGCTTCGGCCTCACCTTCTGCCCCACGCCTCGGCCCTGTCGGCGCGCCACGGCCCGGGCCAATGCCCTCCGTCTCTGCGAGCGGAACTCCGGCGGCACGCCTTGCCAGGTCTACGCCGATGACCGCCGCATCGTCTGGACCGGTCCACCTGTGATCGGGTTGAGCGAAGGCTCCGCGGAAAGTCCGAAGAATTGATACCAGAGCGCGAAGCTGGACGCCCAAGGGCGAAGCCACAAGCAGGGGGCCGGGAATCCCGGCGCCGGACGCGGCCGCCAATCACCCCTCATCTTCGCGTCGCGATACCAGGGCCGGGTATCCCATCGCCCGCAGCCAGGGCTGCCAGGCGATCTCAGCGGCGCGCATCCAGGCGACCATCGGGTTCATCATCGAGGCGGCCGTGAGCGCGGGCAGCATTGCCTTTGCGGCCGCGTCGAAGGAGGGCGTCGCCCGCAGATGGATGGTCATCGCCTCGGCGCGGGCTTCCGGGAGCTCCCGCCGGCGGATCTCGATCTGCAGGTTCGGCAGATTGGCCGTGATCTTGGTGTCTTCCATGGCACGCTCGGTTCAGACGGATTGAAGTGACGGCCCTCTTTAGCACCCCGAGGCAGTCGACGCGAGAGGTGGTGGCGGCCCGAGGATCCACCTCTAGCGGACAGCAAAGCTCGGCAGCGGTCAGGAATACAAGCGGCTCTTCCGGCCGTCGCCGAGACTCTGCGCTCAAGCCGCCCGGAATTCGCGCAGGGACCAGGCTGCCCGATCGGCAGCCGGCCACCTGCCCGCCCCCGCAGCAACTTCCGCCTCGATCCGGTCCATGCGCGGCTTCATCCCCATGCCGTTGGCCACCTGGATGGCCAGCCCGGGCCGTGCGTTGAGCTCCAGCACGAGCGGTCCCAGATTCTTGTCGAGCACGACGTCGACGCCGAGGTAGCCGAGCTTCGTGACCTCGTAGCAGCGCGCACCGAGGTGGATCAGCGTTTCCCAGTGCGGCACCGCGATGTCCGCGAGCCGGGCACCGGTGTCGGGGTGCTCGGTCACCGGCCGATCGTATTGCACGCCCCTGAGGGCGCGGCCGGTCGCGATGTCGAGACCCACGCCGACCGCGCCCTGGTGCAGGTTCGCCTTGCCGTCGCTGTCGCTGGTCGATAGCCGGGTCATCGCCATGGCCGGGAAGCCCTTGTAGACGATCACCCGCACGTCCGGCACGCCCTCGAAGCTGAATCCGTCGAAGCAGTCGTCGAAATCCACCATGTCCTCGATCATCGCCACGTCGGGTTTTCCGCCGAGCGAGAACAAGCCGCTCAAAGTGTTGCTGATGTGCCTGCCCAGACCGTCGGCGGTGACCCGCGAGCCGCTCGGCTTCAGGTAGTCATCGCCATCGCGACCCGTGACCACCAGGATGCCTTTGCCGCCGCTGCCCTGGGCGGGCTTGATGACGAAGCGTTCGTGCGCCTTCAGGAATTGCCCGAGTTCCTTGATCTGCCCGGTCAGGCTGACAACCCCGATCAGTCTCGGCACCGCGATGTTGCCCTTGATCGCCAGGTCCTTGGTTTTCAGCTTGTCGTCGACAAGGGGATAGAGGTGGCGCGGGTTGTTCTCGGCGATGTAGCGCACGTTGCGCCGGTTCATGCCGACGATCCCCGCCGTGCGCAGCCGTCTGGGGCTAGCCAGGCCGAACATCAGACGTCTCGCGACAGCGGCTCGAAGCGACGCAGTTCGCTCAGCCGATAGCCGGAATACTGTCCGATGGCCAGGATAATCGCCAGAACCACGAGAAGGAGCTCGGGATAGGTGAAGACCAGGAAGCCGACATGGCGCTCGGTCATCACCAGGTAGGCGATGATCGCCGTGAGCAGGCTGCCGCCGCCTTGGATCAGGACCTCGCGCGGCCCGTCCTCTTCCCAGAGGATCGACATGCGCTCGATCGTCCAGGAAATGATGATCATCGGGAAGAAGGTGACCGAGAAGGCGGCCGTGATGCCGGCCTTGAAGCCGACGACGCTGAGCGCGACGTAGGTCGTGATCACGACGATCAGGACCGCGGCGATTCTTGGCACAAGTAAGAGATTCAGGTGTGTCAGATAGCTCCGGATCACGAGGCCAACGCCAACCACGGTCAAGAACAGTATGAGTCCGGTCACGAGGGTGGTCTGCACGAAGGTCACCGCGATCAAGATCGGCATGAAGGTGCCCGAGGTCTTGAGGCCAACGAGGTTGCGCAGGATCACCACGACCAGTGCGCCGATCGGGATCAGCAGCAGGGTCGCAAAGGTGTTCTGTATGTCCACGGGCAGGGTATAGATGGAGAAATCGATCACGCCGGCACCCTGAGCCCTTCCCAGGTTCAGGGCGACGTTCCGCGCCGCCAATTCGTCCTCCCGCACCGAGAAGCCGATCTCCGAACTTTTGCCACCCTCGACCTCGAAAAGGGCCTGCTCGCCCCGCTGCCAGGGCAGGAAGAACCAGGGCATTCCCGTGTCGCCCGTTCGCGGATCGACGACCTGCCAAGCCTTGCCGTCATGCACCTCGATGAGCTCCACCAGGCTGGAGCGCCGGCCTTCTTCGCCCAAGTCGATCCCGCGCAGAGGACGCGCGGGAATCTCGGCACTGTGAAGCAGGTCCAGCAGGAACTGGTTGCGCTCCGCCTGGCCCTCGGTCTCGCGCAAGAGCGACGACACGTTTTCATCGGGATCGCTGCTGATGAACTGGCGAATCAAACGCACGGCCAGAGTCACGGCATCGGCGGATCGAGCATGGGCATCTGCGAGCACGGCGTCGGCGGCGGCGGCGCGCCTTTCAATGAATAGAGGTCTTTCCGGCGGCGGTGGCGCTTCTTCCCCGTCCTCCAAATCGCGCGGCTCACCGGGGCCGCGATAGATTCGGGCCTGGTAGTACAGCGACTGCCGGCCCGACGGCGCGCGCGCCGACCAGACGCCGCGGGTCTCGCTTTTTCCTTGCTCGAGGCTGAAGCCGAAGCCCGGTGCGGTCGCGCCCGATTCGACGATCACGAGGTCATTCGTGTCGTCGGGCAGGTTCAAGGTGACTTTTGCCGGCTCGCCGGTGGCATCGAAGCGAATGCGCGCCTGTACGATCCAGATTTCCTCCTTGGCGCCGGGGAGCATCGGAAACCCGAGCGTCAGATGCTTGTAGGCCGTGAGGCCGAGGCCGAGGGCGACGAGGACGCTCATGATGAGGTAGAGCTGCAGCCGTGCGCTCATTGTGACTTCTTCTCTTCGTCGGTGGGCGCACCGGGGGTTTCCTGCGTGTAGCTGAGCGTGACGTCGACCACGGCAAGGCCGGA
>JAAUYK010124020.1_pt1 | contig 15581 bp, 10 predicted proteins | sample 7278021 | NCBI WGS metagenome assembly JAAUYK01 (sample SAMN14350223, study PRJNA611818) | marine sediment metagenome | isolation source: surface marine sediment (1.8m) | place: French Polynesia: Moorea | collected 2018-08
GCCGAGCTGGAGCGCTTCTCGAGCGCCGACGTCGAGGGCTACCGGCGCTTCTACGCACACAGCGAGCGTGTCTTCGACGCCGGCTACCGGGGGCTCGTGGCGCAGCCCTTCCTGCGGCTGCGCGAGATGCTGAAGGTGGTGCCGCAGCTGGCGCGCCTGCGAGCCGACCGCTCCGTCTACCAGGCGGTGTCCCGCTTCGTGCGCGACGAGCGCCTGCGCCAGGTGCTGAGCTTCCACTCGCTGCTGATCGGCGGGAATCCCTTCGAGTCGAGCTCGATCTACACGCTGATCCATTTCCTGGAGCGGGAAGAAGGCGTCTTCTTCGTACGCGGCGGCACCCACGCCCTGGTGCGCGCCCTGGCGGCGCGCTTCCAGGACCTCGGCGGCGACCTCCGCCTCTCCACGCCGGTGCGCGGCGTGCGGGTCGGCTCCGACGGGTCGCACCAGGTGCGCGTCGATTCGGGCACCGAGCCCTTCTCGGCGGTGGTGTCGAACGCCGACCTCCACCACACCTACGCGGTGCTCTACGCGGGCGACCCGCGGGCCGACCGCATGCGCCGCCGTCTCGAGCGCATGACGTGGTCGAACTCGCTCTTCCTCGTCTACTTCGGCACGAATCGCCGCTATCCCGACACGAGGCACCACACCATCTTCCTCGGGCCGCGCTACGAGGGGCTCCTGCGGGACATCTTCCACGGCTCGCGTCTGCCCGAGGACATGAGCCTCTACCTGCACACGCCCACGGTCTCCGACCCTTCCCTGGCTCCCGAGGGCTGCGAGTGCTTCTACGCGCTGAGCCCGGTGCCGCACCTCGGCCACGCCCCGATCGACTGGGAGCGCGAGGGGCCGGCCTACGCCGACCGCGTGCTGGCCCGGCTCGAGCGCTTCCTGCCGGACCTGCGCGAGCACATCGTGGTGCAGCGCACCTTCACCCCGCTCGACTTCGAGCGCGAGCTCGGCGCCCACCACGGCTCTGCCTTCTCGGTGGCGCCGATCCTCACCCAGAGCGCCTGGTTTCGCCCGCACAACCGCGACCCCCGGATCCCCGGCCTCTACATCGTGGGCGCGGGGACCCACCCGGGCGCCGGGGTGCCCGGTGTGGTGAACTCGGCCAAGGCCACCGTGACGACGCTGCTGGAGGACTTCGGGCGGTGAGCCCGCCGCCGCTGCGGGAGGGCTTCGGGCGGTGAGCCCGCCCCTGCTGCGGGAGGACTTGGGGCGGTGAGCCCGTCGCCGTTGCGGGCGGTGAGCCGCCCGCCTTCGCCGGCCCCCCGCGACGCCTGGGCCGAGTGCCGCAGGGTGATCGCCCAGCACTCCCGCAGCTTCCACCTGGCTTCCCGTCTCTTCCCGCCGGGTCGCCGCGACGAGGCCTCGGCGGTGTACGCCTGGTGTCGCGGCTGTGACGACGCGATCGACCTGGCGCCCCGCGACGAGCACGCGACCGCCCTGGCGGGCCTGCGCGAGCGGCTCCGGTCCGTGTACGCGGGCGAGCCGCAGCCCGACGCGGTGCAGGCCTGCTTCCAGGAGGTGGCGGCTCGGCGCCGGATCCCGATCGAGTACCCCCTCGAGCTGCTCGAGGGGATGGCCATGGACGTGGAGATCGACTCCTACGAGTCGGTGGACGACCTGCTCCTGTACTGCTGGCGGGTCGCCGGCGTGGTGGGGATGATGATGTGCCACGTCATGGGCGTCTCCGACTCGCGCGCCGCACCGCACGCGGCCCACCTCGGCGTGGCCATGCAGCTCACGAACATCGCGCGAGACGTGAGTGAAGATTGGGAGCGAGGCCGCGTCTACCTGCCGGCCGAGTGGCTCTCCGCCGAGGTGGCGCAGGAGCTCCGCGCGAGCCGGGGCGGGCCGCTTCCCGGGAAGGCGGGCCCCGAGCTCGCCCAGGCGACCCGACGCCTGCTCGCTCTGGCCGATCGCTACTACGCGTCGGCCGACGCGGGCATGGGCTACCTGGAGCCGCGCTCGGCGCTGGCGGTGCGGACAGCCCGGCTCGTCTACGCCGAGATCGGCGCGAAGATCGAGGCCCGCGGCTGTGACGTGCTGGCGGGCCGCGCGGTGGTCTCGACGGGCCGCAAGCTGCGGCTGGCCGCGCGTGCCCTGCTCCGCTTCCTCGCCGAGCGACGCCGCTGGCCGCCCACCGAGCTCGCCGCGCCGTCCGAGATCCTCGACGCGTCCGAGGCGGTGCGGCTGTGATCGCGGGCTCTCGGAGCCGGGACGGGTCGCTGCGATCGTGAACCCGGCCCTCGTGCTGCTCGCCCTCGGCCAGGCGGGGCTCGGCGCGCGCGTGTTGACCCGCTTCGTGCGCACCAGCGGCGGCAGGCGCATCGAGGCGAGCGACGAGCCCAGCGCGGAACGCGTGTCGATCCTGCTGCCCGTGCTCGACGAGGAGCTCCGCGTAGGAGCCTGCCTCGAGGCGGCCATCGCCCAGCCCGAGGAGGTGGCGGAGATCCTGGTGGTGGACGGCGGCTCGCGGGACGGCACCCGCGCAGTCGTCGAGTCCTTCGGCGCGCGCGATCCGCGCGTGCGCTTCGTCGACGCCAGCCCCGTGCCGGAGACCTGGACGGGGAAGGCCTGGGGTCTCCAGGCGGGCCTCGACCGCGCCGCAGCGAGCGACTGGGTGCTCTGCCTCGACGCCGACGTCCGCGTCCGGCCCTCGCTGGTGCGCTCGCTGCTCGCGCACGCCCGGCGCACCGGCCTGGACGCGCTCTCGGCCGCCACCCGCCAGCATCTCTCGGGAAGCCTCGAGGCGCTGCTCCATCCCGCCTTCCTGGCCACGCTCGTCTACCGCTTCGGCAGCCCGGGCGGCGCCACCAGCGACCGCTCGCGCGTGCAGTGCAACGGCCAGTGCTTCCTGGCGCGGCGCCAGGTCCTGCTGCGCACCGGGGCCTTCGCGGCCGCGCGCAGCTCGCTGTGCGAGGACGTGACCCACGCGCGGCGGCTCGCCGCGTCGGCCGTGGCGGTCGGCTTCTACGAGACCGCCGAGCTCGTGGAGGTCGACATGTACGGGAGCTGGCGCGAGACCTGGCGCAACTGGCCGCGCTCGCTTCCCATGCGCGATGCGTACTTCGGGCTGCGCGAGGGGCTCGGATTGCTGGAGCTCCTGGCCGTGCAGGCGCTGCCGCTCCCGCTGCTGGCCCTGGCGCTCTTCGCGGGCGCTCCGCCGTGGCTGCTGGCCCTGGAGGGACTGCTCGTGACGAGCCGGCTGGGCGTGCTGGTGGGGACGCGGCGCGCCTATCGGGACCCGCCGCCCGCCTTCTGGCTCTCCCCCCTGGCGGACCTGCCCGCGGTGCTGCGAGTCCTGCGCTGCGCCGTGCAGCGCCGCCACGTCTGGCGCGGCCGAGCCTACGTCCGCTCCCGCGACGGCGGCTTCGAGCTCGACGGAACTCAGGGCCACACGCGCGGGCAGTCGGGGCCGCCCAGCGCATCGTGATCGCGGACGTGGTCGTGGTGCGGCTTGCGCGGCGCGCCGGGGCGCACGAGGTGGCGCGCGTCGTCGCCGCAGTAGCGAACCGAGATGGCCCGGCGCCGCCGGTTCGGCGAGCGGTTGCCCGGGGCTCCGTGCAGCGTGCGCGCGTGGTGCACCGTGAGATCACCCGGCTCGAGGGAGAAGCGCAGGAGCTCACCGTCGTCCCGGAAGGTCTGCGGGGCGTGCTCGCCCTCGGTGCCCGGGATGGGCTGCTCCGACACGAAGAGGTTCGGCCGGAAGAGCCTTCCCGACCGGTGGGAGCCCCGGACGAAGACCACGGCGCCGGTCTCGGGGTCGACGCGGTCGAGGGGACACCAGAAGGTGCAGAGCTTCTCGCCGGAGACGTGGAAGTAGCCGGCGTCCTGGTGGAAGGCGGTGGGCTCGACGGTGCCGGGCTCCTTCACCAGCACCGAGTCCTCGTAGAGGAAGACCTCGGTCGAACGCAGCAGCGCGGCGGCGATGGCCGGTAGCGGCGATTCCGACGCGAAGGCGCGGAACGCCGCGTCGTCGCGCCAGTGGTCGGTGCCGCCGTAGAAACGGCCGCGCGGCCCCTTCGCGGTGGCGCGCAGGGCCTCTTCGTCCTCGAGCACCGAGCCCCCGCTGCGCGCGATGGAGCGAGCCATCTCGGTCATGTCGGCGCTGCGCTCGCCCAGCCGCGCGGCCTCCACGGGCGCCTCCATGCGCTCGAGCCACGAGAGGGGCAGGACGCCGCGCAGGCAGACGACTCCGTCGCGCTCGAAGGCGGCGATCTCCTCGGCGGTGACGGGGCGCGGCGGGTCTTCGCAGGACACGTGGGCCTTCGCTCGCTGCCAGTCTAGACCGTCCGGGTCGGTGGGGTAGGATCGCCCTGAGCCATGACATGCTGGGCGTCTCGCAGCTTTCGGGCTCTGGGCCCGCTGGTGCTGCTCGTGGCCGGAGCCTGCGCCACGGTCGCCAGCTACGAGGCGCGCGAACAGGCCGTGCGCGCCGACGCGCGCTACGACGCACTCTTCCCCTATTACGTCGAGCTCTGCGCCGTCACCCAGATCCGGTCCAACTTCGCGCCGCACGGCGGCACGCCGGGGCACGCGGCCATGTACCTGAAGGGCGCCTGCCGCGACGACGCCACCGAGTTCCCGACGCTCCGGGTCTGCGACGACGACGTCGACCTCAGCGATCCCGAGTCGGGCTCCGGGGTGAGCGTCAACAAGATGCTGCGCAACGTGAACTGGATGACGACGCCCGGCCGGGAGCTCTTCTACTACGGGGACCTCCAGGAGCACGAGGTGCTCGACAAGCAGAGCGCGATCGCGGCGATCTACGCCGCGGAGGGGGCCGGCGTCTTCCAGGGCGTCGAGATCCACGGCTCCTATCTGCCGCCCGAGGGCGACGAGGAGGCCAGGCTCTACCTGGCCGCGGCCGAGACGCTCGGCACCGACTTCGCGCTCAATTTCGGTCGGACGGTCTACTGCGCGCGGCTGCCCCTCGGGCGACGCCAGCTCGAGGACGTGGTCGACTTCCTGAACGACCTGAACAAGGACTACGCCCGCGGCGGGCGGGACTACAACTGGAGCGGCTACAACGACAACTGTAGCCATTTGCTGCACAACGCCCTCGCCGCGGCCGGCGTCTGGAAGCCGAAGACGATCGCGAGCTTCCGCCTCGGCCAGCTCGCGAACCTCTCCGTGCCCGCGAACGAGTTCGCCGATCTGGCGCTGCTCATGACCAGCTTTCCCGTCGACGACTTCGACGCGGTGCTGCGCGACCCGGTGCTGCGCGCGAGCCTTGCGCGGCACGACTGGCTGCCGACGCGCCACGGCGCGCTGATCCAGATCATCCCGGTGCACCAGAAGAACGAGCTCTACGAGACCGAGGTCGCCATCTTCGTCTTGAGGAGTCCCTTCCTGCGCGGGAAGAGCCACCAGGTCGTCGACCTCTTCGACCTTCCGGAGTACACGGACCTGGAGGCCAACCTGCTCCACTTCCAGGAGCTCTACGGCCGGGTCCTGGCCGAGCGGCCCGCCGACTGGGAGGCGGACGTCTCCGCGGACGCGAAGAGCACGGCCCGGACCCACTACTACCGCTACATCGAGGCCCAGCTCGAGGACGTGAACGCCAAGCTGCGCCAGCTGCGCAGGCTCCCCCAGCCGTAGCTGTTCGACTTCGCTCGCCTTCGGCTCGCTGCGCGCCCTCCGGGCTTGCTGTTCGACTTTGCTGTCGGTGGTAGAGTTCGGGTCGCGCGAGCGAGTGAACGGAGCCCCCCGTGAAGATCGGCCTCTGCTTTCCCTACTGGAACGACCGCCAGCCCCCGAGCCGCGAGCTCTTCCTGAGCTGGTGCCGTCTCGTGGATCAGGGCCCCTTCTCGAGCCTCTCCTGCGGCGAGCGGATCAACGGCCCCTCGCTGGAGATGACGGCCTCGCTGGCCGCCGCTGCCGCCCTGACCGAGCGGGTGCGCATCGTGCCCACCCTCTACGTGATGCCCCTGCACCAGGCGGTGTGGGTGGCGAAGCACGCGGCGACCCTCGACGTCATCTCGGACGGGCGCGTCACCGTGACGGTCGGTGTAGGCGGCGGGGTGAAGGACAAGCTCGCGCTCGAGGCGAGGGTGGAGCGGCCGCAGGCCCACATGGAGCGGCAGGTCGAGATCATGCGCCGGGTCTGGCGGGGCGAGCCACCCTTCGAGGGAACCATTCCGGTGGGCCCGAGCCCCGTCCAGGAGGGGGGGCCTCCCGTCCTGGCCGGCGTGATGCAGCCCCGGGCCGTGCGCCGCGCCGCGCGCTGGGCCGACGGCGTCTACTCCTGGTCGGGGAACGGCGAGGCCCGCGAGATCGCGCCGCAGCTCGAGCTGGTTCGCAAGTCCTGGCTGGAGGCCGGCCGCGCCGAGGCCCCCCGCCACGTGGCGGGCTTCTGGTTCTCGCTCGGGCGCGATGCCGAGCGCCGCGTGAAGGAGTTCGTGCAGGGCTACGTCGGCCTCCACGACGCGAAGCTCGCCCGCAAGATGGCCGAGCGGATGACGCGCTTCACGCCCGACGCCGTGAACGAGGCGCTCGACGCCTATCAGGAGCTGGGTGTCGAGGAGTGCATGCTCAACCCGTGCAGCCGCGACGCGATCGAGGTGGAGCGCCTCGCCGAGATCGTGGCGAGGCGGGGCTGAGGCCCTTCGTCGTCGAGGGCACTGCCGATGGCCTCCATCCGACTCTCCTTCGTCGCGCTGGCCTCTCTGGGCCTCCTCCTGCCCGCCTGCGGCGAGGAGGTCGAGGCGCCGCCCGAGGTGCTGCGCTCGATCAAGACGGTCACGGTCTCGAAACGGCCCACCGGACGGCAGCGCCGCTTCTCGGGCGTGCTGGCCGCCACCGACAAGTCGGAGCTCTCCTTCCGCGTGGGCGGCCGGGTGCAGGCGGTGGCCGTCGAGGGTGGCGTGCGCGTGCGCGCCGGCCAGCTGCTCGTCTCCATCGACCCCCAGCCCTACGTGCTCGCGCTGGAGACCGCGATCGCCGATCTCCAGGCCGCCCGCGCCCAGCTCGACGAGGCCGAGAAGAAGCTCGAGTCCACCCAGCGCCTCTTCGAGCGCAGGATCGCCTCGCAGCAGGTGCTCGACAGCGCCGAGGCCTCCTTCGAGACGGCCGAGGGACGCGTCCAGGCCGCGGACGCCAGCGTGAACATGGCCCAACGCGACCTCGACGACACGATCATCGTGGCCCCGTTCGCGGGCACGATCGCCCAGCGCAAGGTCGAGCCCTTCCAGGAGGTGGCCGCGGGGCAGCCGGTGCTGTTGCTCACGAACGAGGGGGCCATCGAGGTCGACGTGCGCATTCCGGAGGGGCTGATCCACGAGGTGGCCGTGGGCCAGCCGGTGACGGTGCGGCTCACCACCGCCGCCTTCCGCAACCAGGCCTTCCGCGGCAAGGTCACCCGGGTGAGCGCCAGCGCGCTCGAGGCCAATGCCTATCCCGTGACCATCACCGTCGAAGATCCCGACTCGCGCATGCGGCCCGGCATGACGGCCCGGGTCGACTTCACCTTCAGCGGAGCCGCCGACGCCACGGGCTGGCTGCTCCCGGCGAACGCCGTGCTGCCGGCGGACGAGGCGAGCGAGAAGCCCTTCTTCGAGCGCGAGGTCCACGTGTTCGTCTACGAAGCCGATACCGGCACGGTTCGTAAGCGGCCCGTGCGCGTCACCGGCATGGAGGACCGCTACTTCGAGATCTCCGAGGGGCTCGCCGAAGGCGAGGTCGTGGCCATCGCGGGCGTGCACTTCCTGCGCGACGGTCTGCGCGTGACGCTCTACGACGAGGGCGCGCCTTGAACCTCACGGAGCTCGCGCTGGCGCGGTCGCACTTCGCCGGCGTGGGGGTGGCGGTGCTCCTCCTCGTCGGGGTCGTCCTCTTCGTGGGCTATCCCAGCCAGGAGGAGCCCGACTTCACCATTCGCGAGGCGGTGGTCACCACGCGCTTCCCGGGGATGTCACCGGAGCGCATCGAAGACCTGGTGACCCGCCCCATCGAGCAGGAGATCCGCGGCATGCCCGAGGTGGAGCACATCACCTCGAGCTCGCGCGCGGGCATCTCCGTGGTCCACGTCCACGTCTACGACCGCTACTTCGACCTCGACCCGATCTGGAGCGACCTGCGCAACCGCATGGAAGACCTGGCACCCGAGCTGCCGGACGGAGCGCAGGGGCCCTACGTCAACGACGACTTCGGACGCGTGGCGGTGGCCACCATTGCGATCACCGGCGACGGCTTCGACCTGCACGAGTTGCACGAGGTGGCGAAGCGCCTGCGCCAGGAGCTCTACGTGGTGCGCGGCACCAGCCAGGTCGACCTCTTCGGCGTGCAGGCGGAGCGCATCTTCCTCGACATCGACCCGATGCGCCTGGCCGAGTTCGGCGTCGGCCCGTCGCAGATCTTCGATTCCCTCGTGAAGCAGAACGTGGTGCTGCCAGGGGGGCGTGTCTCGGTCGACGGTTACGAGTTCCTGGTCGAGCCCAGCGGGAACCTCGAGAGCGTGGACGAGATCGGCGAGGTGCCGATCCGGCTCCCCCGCGGCGGGGTCGCCTACATGCGCGACCTGGCCACGATCGAGCGGTCCACCGTCGACCCGCCCGAGGCCCCGGTCTTCTACGACGGCGAGCCCGCCATCGCGGTCGGCGTGTCCATGGTGAAGGGCGGGAACGTGGTCGAGTACGGGGGGCGGCTTCGGGAGGCCGTGGAGCGCTTCGAGCGGGGGCTGCCCTGGGGCTTCCGGCTCTCGCTCGCCACCTTCCAGCCCGACCGGGTGGAGCGCAGCATCTCGGACTTCGCGATGAACCTCTACCAGACCGTCGGCGTCGTGCTGCTGGTCGTGATCCTCTTCCTCGGGATCCGCACCGGGCTCATCGTGGGGCTGATCGTGCCGCTCACGATCCTCTCGGCCTTCCTCTTCATGAGCCTGCTCGAGATCCCGCTCCACAGCGTGTCGATCGCCGCCCTCATCATCTCGCTGGGCCTGCTGGTGGACAACGGCGTGGTCATGGCCGAAGACGTGCGGACGCGGATGGAAGCCGGCGTCGAGCGCCGCGAGGCCGCCCTCGCGGCGGGGCGCGAGCTGGCCATGCCGCTGCTCACGTCGTCGCTCACCACGATCCTCGCCTTCATGCCCCTGCTGCTGGCGCAGAACTCCGCGGGCGAGTACACGCGCTCGCTCTCCCAGGTGGTGGCGATCACGCTGCTCTGCTCCTGGTTCCTGGCCCTCTACGGGACGCCGCTCTTCTGCACCTGGTTCGTGAAGGTGGACCCGGCCCGGGGCGGAGAGGAGGCGCTCTACTCGAGCCGCGGCTACCAGGTGTACCGGCGCCTGCTCGGCGCCGTGCTGCGCCGCCGGCTCACCTTCCTGGCCGCCATGTTCGCGGTCTTCGTCGCCGCCATCCTCTCGTTCCGCTTCGTGACGCTCCAGTTCTTCCCGAGCTCCACGCGCGAGCAGTACCTCGCCTACTTCGACCTGGCGGCCGGTGCCGACATCCGACAGACCGCCGACGAGGCGGTGCGCTTCGCCACCTGGCTGCGAGACCCGGCCGAGAACCCCGACCTCATCGACCACATCGCCTACGTCGGGAGCGGCGGGCCGCGCTTCGTGCTCAACTTCTCGCCTCCCGATCCGGGTAGCCACCGGGCCTTCTTCGTGGTGAACGTGGCGCACGACGCCGACGTCGACGCTGCGCTCGGCCGCGCCCGGCTGCACCTCGCCCGGCACTTCCCGGGCGTGCGGGCGCGCGTGCTCAAGCTCGGCACGGGGCCTTCGCAGCCGGGTCTCGTGGAGCTGCGCGTGAGCGGGGACGACCGCGACGAGCTCATGCGGATCGCTCGGCAGATCGAGGACGCCTTCTACGCCCTGCCGGGCGTGATCGAGATCCGCGACGACTGGGAGAACCGCACCCGCAAGATCGTCGTGCAGGTGAGCCAGGCGCGGGCGCTGCGCTCGGGCCTCACCTCCGAGGAGATCGCCTACAGTCTGGCGGGCGCCTTCGAGGGCAGCGAGATCAGCGCCTACCGGGAGGAAGACGAGAGCATCCCGATCGTCGTACGTTCGCGGGAGAACGCGGCCGCCGGCTTCAACGACATGCGCACGCTGCCGGTCTACTCGAACACGCTGCAGGCCGCGATTCCGCTGCTCCAGATCGCCGAGTTCGACATCGTGTGGGAGTACGGGACGATCCTGCGCCGCGACCTCGAGCGTACGGTGACGGTCGCAGCCCGGCACCCCGTGTGGAAGGCCGCGGACCTGGCGGCGGCGCTCGAGCCCGCCCTCACGGCCATCGACGTGCCAGCGGGCTATCGCATCGAGCACGGCGGCGAGCTCGAGGCCTCCTCGGACGCCAACACGGCGCTCTTCTCGAGCGTACCGCTCTGCGGGGCGGCCATCGCGCTGCTGCTCGTCTGGCAGTTCAACTCGGTGAGGCGGCCGCTGATCATCTTCCTCACCATCCCGCTCGCGCTGATCGGGGCCGTCGCGGGGCTCATCGTGACCGGCGCCCCCTTCGGATTCATGGCCACGCTCGGGCTCCTCTCGCTGGCCGGCATCATCATCAACAACGCCATCGTGCTGATCGACCGGATCGACTTCGAGATCGCGGGGGGCGAGGATCCCCATCGAGCCATCGTGCACGCCTCGATGAAGCGCCTGCGGCCGATCCTGATGACCACCCTCACCACCATCTTCGGCCTTCTGCCCCTCATGCTCTTCGGAGGCGAGATGTGGTACGGCATGGCCGTGGTGATTGCCGCGGGGCTGGGGGGAGGTACCGTGCTGACGCTGGGCGTCGTGCCGGTGCTCTACGCGCTCCTCTTCCGGGTGGGGCCGCCGGCGGCCCACGAGCGGGAGGCAGAAGCGTGACGAAGCTCCGAGATCGTGCCGGCGCGTGCCTCGCGCTCGCCACCCTGCTGGTGCTGGCCGCAGCCGCCGAGGCCCGCAGTCCCCGCGTGTGGATCGCCAGCGGCCCTCCCGGCGGCTCCTATCGCGGGGTCTACGCACGCGCCCTCGAGCGCGGGCTCGACGACTTCCTCGTGCTGCACCGCACCACGTCGGGATCGGGAGAGAACCTCGATCTGATCTCCCAGGGCAAGGTGGCCGTGGCCTTCGTGCAGGCCGACGTCTTCGCCGCCCGTCGCGCCGCCGACCCCGAGCGCTTCGCGGAGGTCGACGTGCTCGGGCGCCTGGCGGACGAGTGCCTCTACGTGGCAGGACGGCGCGGCGGCCGGGTGGCAAAGGTCGACGACCTCGAGGTGCCGCCCAAGGGGCGTCCCTACGAGATCGCGCTGGGCGAGCCCGGCGGCGGGACGAGCGGCAGCTGGAGCTACCTCGTGCAGCTCCGGCCGGCGCTCGCCGAGGCGAAGGTCTACAACGTCGGGGGTCGCCTGGCCCTCCAGCGTCTCGCCGACGGCACCTTCGACGTGGTGATGTGGGTCACCGACCCGAAGAACCTCGACCACCGCATGCTGCGGGACACGCGCAGCAACGAGGCCATCGAGCTGCTCGAGGTGCTGGAGGAGGGCGCGCTCGGAGGGCTGCTCCCGGACGGCACCCGCGTCTACGACGTGCGGAGCATCGTGATCGAGCCGGGCGACGCCCCGCGCCGGGTTCGCACCGTGTGTACGAGCGCGCTGGTGATCGCGCGTCGCGACGCGCCCGAGAACCTGGTGAAGCGCGTGCGCCAGATCTTCGAGCTCCCGCCGGTCTCGCCCGGCGGGAGGAGCACGGCGCCCGGGCCCTGAAGGCTACGCCGGCTCCGACGTGTCGGCGGCGTGGTGTCGACGCAGGGCGAAGGCCGCGGCTCCGCCCACGGCCACGGCGAAGGCCGTGCGCCAGGCAAGCTGGAGCAGCGGCACCTTCCGGGGCACGAAGGGGCCCGCGACCTCGTAGGTCGTGCCCGGGCTGCGCTGCGAGCTGAAGTACAGGCGCGATCCGTCGGGGGACAGGGCGGGGCCCGTGACCTCGGTGCCCGTCTGCCCGGTGATCTGGACGACCGGCTTCACGTCGCCAGCGGCCGTGAGGGCCACGATCTGGAGGTTCCCCGGATCCTCGGCCACGTACACGTCGCCGAGGGGGGACACGGTCACGTTGTCGACGTTCACCAGCTCGGGATCCGACGTCGTGGCGAGATCGTAGAGGATCTCGACCGTGTCGTTCACGGTGTCGACGATCCAGACGCGGTTGTCGCCCTTGGTCGAGAAGTAGACGAGCCCCGATTCGAACCAGCAGCCCTCGCCGCCGTCGAAGCTCGTGGTGTCGGGAACCTGATAGCGGGTCGCGCGCTCCTCGAGCGTCGGGTGGGCTTCGTTCTGGATCCCGCCGTTCGCCGGGTTCGGTTCCGGCACTCCGTGCCAGGCCAGCGGCCGCGCCTCTCCGGGCCGGATCGCGCCCGCGCCGAGGACCTCGGCCACCTCGAGGGCCCCGGAGCGGAGGTCCGGGTAGGCGTCGGGCGTGAAGCGGTAGAGGAGCCCATCGGGCTTGTCCTCGGTGAGGTAGACCTGCCGGTGGGCCGGGTCCACTGCAGCCGCCTCGTGGTTGAAGCTCCCGAGTGCGGGCCGGACCACGCCCTCTGGGCCCGCGGCGAAGGGGTCGCACTCGAAGACCTCGCCCGCGTCCACCTCCTCGCACGAGAGCCACGTGCCCCAGGGCGTCGCTCCGCCCGCGCAGTTTCGCCGTGTGCCCGTCAGGATGCGATAGGCGTCCACGATGCCGCCGTCGCCGGCGAAGCGGATCGCCCCGACGCCCCCGTCTCGGACCCCGCTCTCGCTGTTCGAGACGTAGATCCAGCCGCCGTCGCCGGTCGCGAAGGTTGCGCCGCCGTCAGGGTTGGGGTGCCAGAGATGGGAGGTCGCTCCGACGGGCTGCTGGCTCACGGCGACCACGCGCGACGTGAAGCCCGGCGGCAGCATGAGGCCGTTGGCGTCGGGGGGCTGGAGGGGGCCGAAGGAATCGGCGCCGCCGCTCGCGGCATGCGCCACGGGAGCGAGGGCGGGCGTTCCCACCAGGCCCAGGCCGAGGGCGCCCGCGCTCCGGAAGCCATGGCCCAGGAAGGAGCGGCGGGAGAGCGCGGGAAGGGAGAAGGGGTTCGAGCGACGGCGCATGCGGTCCCGTCCTGCTGGAGCTTTGCTGCTCACTGCACCAGCCATCGGCCGGCCGCCGCATCCGTTTGACCGCTCAGTGGATCCCCGCCGCCTCCGACCCGGGGCGCGTCGCCCGCACCGCCTGCCGGGTCGCCGACGCCGTCTCCTTCCCCGCCTTCCGGGCGCGCTTCCCGGCACGGGAGCGCGCCTTCGGCTTCTCCCTCGGAGCGGGCCGTGCTCTCGCTGTGCGCCGCTCCATGTAGTGGCTCACGGCGGCGCTGCGCAGCTCCTCGAAGGCGGCGCCGACGTCGCCGACGAGCAGGCGCAGGTCGGGCACCAGCTCGTAGTCGGCGTTGAAGCCCCAGCAGAGCTTGCCTTCGTAGCTGAAGAGGGCGACCCCGAGCCCGCAGCCTGGCATCAGGGGAACCACCGGGTACATGCCCAGCAGCTTCGCGCCCACCTCGTAGAGCGGGAACTGCGGCCCCGGCACGTTGGTGACCATCATGTTGGCCGGACCCTGTGCGAGCGCCACCCCGCGCGCGATCACCGGGGGCGGCAGCCACTCGGCGACTCCCATGATCGTCTCGAGGCCGAGGGCGGCACCCGACGCCTTGAGCGCCTCGGTGCGGCTGCGGATCGCGGCGAGCGCCGCGAGGGGGTCCGCCTCGCCGAGGGGCAGGCGCACGATCCACGAGGACACGTGGTTTCCCTGCCGGCGCTCGTGCTCGTCGCGACGCACGCTCACCGGCGCCGCCACGCGGAAGTCGAGGCCGGCGGCGTCGACGCGGCGGCGGAAGAGGTAGCGTCGCATCGCGCCCGTCACGGTTGCGAGCACGACGTCGTTCACCTTGCAGCCGAGCACGCCACGCAGCTCGAGCACGTCCTGGAAGGGCATCGTGAGCCACTCGAGTCGCCGGTGCGGGCTGAGCTCTCCGTTGATGGGGGTCGGCGAGGCCGGCTGGAGCCCGAAGCCCACCAGCTCGGCGACGGCCCGCGCGCGCCGGGTGAGCTCCGAAGCGAGGCTCGACTCGCCGGCGGGGAGCCGCTCGCGTGCGCGGCGCAGGGCCTGCCATGGCAGCTCGGCCCGGGTGCGCAGGGCGTGCCCCGCCAGCTCGATTGCGCTCGGCGCCGGCCGCGGCATGTAGGGAACGGGCTCGGCCGGCTCCGTGGTTGCCGACGGCGACATGAGGATCTGCGAGAGGTCGGCGCCCGCCGCGCCGTCGATCATGCAGTGGTGGATCTTGTTGATCACGGCGAACTGCGCGCCGCCCTCCAGCCCTTCGATCAGCCAGACCTCCCAGAGGGCCCGCGAGCGATCGAGATGCCGGGAGAGGATCCGTCCCGCCAGCTCCTTCAGCTGCTCGAGGGTGCCGGGGCGCGGCAGCGCGAGGTGACGGATGTGGTAGCCGATGTCGAAGTGGCGGTCGTCGATCCAGACGGGCCAGTCCTCGATGGGAGTCCAGGCGAGCTTCTGCCGATAGCGCGGGATCCAGTGGAGGACGGCCTCGACGGCCCGCCTGTAGCGGGCGATGTCGATGCCGCCCTCTTCGGTGCGCAGGGGCCCCGACTCGAAGACCGCCACGGCGCCCACGTGCATGGGCTCGTGCTCGGTCTCGGCCCAGAGAAAGCTCGCGTCCTGTGCCGAAAGCCGCTCGTAGGCGTAGCTCGCCATGGACCGTTCCTCCGCGGGGAGCAGCGAGCAAGTTCGATGCCAATGGCGAGCCGCGTCGAGGTCCGTGCCCAAGGTCGCACGCCGTGCGCTGCGGCCGCGCGTGCCTGGATGCTGCCGCCGGCTGCCCACGAGACGGGCATCGCGGACCGCGCCGACTTCCCCGCCGCCGGCCGCCCTCAACGCAGCAGTGCGTCGACGCGTTCCATCACCCAGCCGCGGACGCGGGCCCGGCGCGCGGGCAGCTGCGCGAGCTCGGCCCGGGTTGCGACGTCGCGGCAGGCCTTCACCAGGCCGTCGGCGAAGCGCGGGTCGGCGCAGGCCCCGTGGCCGAGATCGATGCAGTAGACCCTGGCCCCGGGGATGTGCAGCGCGAGCTGCATCTGGTCCTCGGGCCGGATGGCCCGATCGCGCGTAGTGACCACGACCGACGTCGGCACGTCGATCGTGCGGAACCAGCTCTCGGCGCTGTAGCGACCGAGGGCGAGCCCGGCCTCCATCACCATGCGGGCATCGTGGCGCCCGACCTCGGCAGCCGCCCAGGCAGGGCGCATCGCCGGCGGCTGTCGATCGATCAGGTCGATGAGCGGGCGACGCAGCGCGCTCGGGATCCCGGTGGCGAGCTGCCCGATCCGGGTGGTGCCCGCCGCCACCGCCATGGCGGAGCTGAAGGCGGCTCGGCCGACCCGGCTCCCGCGCACCGGGCGGTGGGAGGTGGCGCAGAGCACGAGTCCCGCCACGCGCGAAGGGTGGCGGCGCCACAGGAGCTTCGCGATCGGGCCGCCCATCGAGTAGCCGACGCCGATCGTGGACTCGATTCGCAGCGCGTCGAGCACCGCGGCCACGTCATCGGCGCAGTCTTCGAGACGGA
>JAAUYK010034810.1_pt1 | contig 15574 bp, 12 predicted proteins | sample 7278021 | NCBI WGS metagenome assembly JAAUYK01 (sample SAMN14350223, study PRJNA611818) | marine sediment metagenome | isolation source: surface marine sediment (1.8m) | place: French Polynesia: Moorea | collected 2018-08
AGGCTCTCGGTCAGGTGGTGGTCCAGGGTGGCGGTCAGCGAGACCGCGTTGATGCGGTTGTCGTTGTCGAACGCGCTCGGCGTCATGTCCTGACCCCGCAGCCACTCGGCCCGCACCGCGAAGCCCGTGCTCTCCGTGATCGCATAGCGCGAGGCCGCGGCCACGCCGAAGTACTGGGGATCGCCGTGGCCTATGCGTGGTGTCCCTTTCTTCCGGTCGTTCTTGGTCCACAGGTATCCGAAGTTCAGCCAGGCCGAGAGGCGATCGGACGGGTCCCAGGTGACCACCAGATCGACGATCCCCGACTTGTCGGAGTTGCGGCCCGCGCCGTCGGGCTGCGCGAAGTTGCTGTCACCGCCGTAGAGGCCGTTGACCGAGATGCCGATCGTGTCCGAGACGTCGTACGCCACGCCCCAGAGGAACACCTTGTCGTCGTCGGTGTCCGTGTTCTGGTTCAGCAGGGAGTCGTTCGCGACGCCCACCAGGATCGTCGCCGGCCCGAACATCGCCTCCGCCTTGAGCCCCACGTGATTGATGGGCTGGACGTTGTTCCACACCAGGCCGCGCGAGATGTTGTAGTTGTAGACCGTCTCCACGACCTCCGCGCCGATGTGGGTCTTGAAGCGCCCGCCCTTGAACTTGATCCCGTCTGCGACCGGCGCCAGGTACTGGACGTAGGCCTGATACAGGTTCGAGAGGTCGCCGTTGTTGCCGTCGCTGGGCGTGCCGGTGTCGTCGGTGCGCTCGGAGAGGACGTCGGCCGTCTTGCCGAAGACGAGATCGACCCCGAAGCCGCCCCGACTCTCCTCGCTGACCGGCTTCTCCATCGCGAACCACACCTGGTCCACCTGGAAGCTGTTGTGATCCGGATGGAAGGGCATGCTCCGGATGTTGCCGTCCGAGCGGCCGGTGTTCGCCCCGGGACCGGATCCGTTCTTCGGATCGTTGGTGTTGTACCAGTAGCTGCCCGCCACCCAGCCATCGAACTCGGTCTGCTGCAGGAAGCGCGACAGCGCCGAGAGGGTCCCTTCCTGCTTCGCGAGGCCCGCACGCTCGATCACGGTCTGTTGGCTCTCCACGCGCCGGTTGGCGGCGTCGAGCTGGTCGTTGGTCGCCTTCAGCTCGTCCTCGAGCTGGTTGAGGCGTTCGTTCATCCGCTGCAGCTGCCGGTTCACGTCCTCCTCGGCCAACGCCAACGGCGCCAGGAGCAGTCCTGCCGCCAGGGCGGCGAGGGTCCTCCCCATGGATCGCATCGCGATCTCCCTCCCATCCGGCGGAGGCCTCCGGTGCCCACCTGGACGGGTCCCGTCGCCCGGGACCGCGCGCGGAGGCGCTCCGAGTCAACACCCTTCTGGGGGGAAGCTTCGGGGGGAAGGCACGTCCTGGATGCGGCAGCGCGAACCCGATCGGGGCTAGAACGATCGGGTCCAGACCTGCGCGCATCCCTGCCCCGCGGCAGCAGGCCGGCCGGCGACGCAGGGGGCGGAGTGCGCGCTCGAGAACGCCTCGCCGGAGCCGGGCCTCGTCTGAACTCGCCGGGCGGATCCGGGCGCAGTTCTACCGCTTCCCGGGTCGCTTCGCCAGCTGTCAAAAAGCTGACGGGTCGGATACTTGGAGCCTATCACCTCACATGGCACCAGAGCCCGTGGCGGTCCGCGAAGGCCAGGGTCCGGGGACACTCGACGGCGGCGCCGGAGGCACGCGCCTCGGCGAGCCAGCGCAGGTCCTCGATGCGGTCGAGGTCGAAGCCCGTCGCGAGCCGCTGCGCCCGCAGGCCCGCGCGGCGTGCGTTCGCCAGCGTGTCGTCGAGCACGCGTTCGGTGCTCATCGGGTGCTCGAACAGACCCGGTGCGGGAGCGCGCAGCCCGACCAGGTTGTAGCCGCCGTCCCGATCCGGCCCGAGCGCGAGATCGTGGGTCTCGAGAGCGCGGACGGCCTCGACGATCTGCTCGCGGCCCAGCGCCGGGCTGTCGCTGCCCCGGAGCAGGATGGGCCGCGACCCGGCTGCGGCGGCCTCGCGGACCGCCCAGTCCATGCGCTGCGCGAGACCCGTCCCGCGCTGCGCCACGACGCGGAAGGGCGGTGGGGCCTGGCGGGCCAGTGCCGGGACGGCCCCCGCTGGATGGACGGCGAGGACCGGGTCGAGCCCGAACGCGTGTGCCGAGACGACCGCGCTCTCGAGCACGTCGGCGAGCATGCAGGCGTAGAAGCGAGACGCCAGATCGGCGGCGAGCGGCGGCGTCAGCCGCGTCTTCACCGCTCCCGCGCGCGGCTCCTTGGCGAATACGATCAGCACGCCCCGGCGGCCGATCACCGCTTGCGTCTCGCGCTCGCCCCCGCCGGCGCGTGCCCGGTCACGAACCTTTCGCGCAATCCGGACGCACGAAGGGCAGCGGCGCCACGCGCGCTGGAACGTCGCCGATCCGGACGGGGGTGCCCGGCGCGTCGCCGGGAACGCGCACGTAGCCCAAGCCGATCGGTCCAGCCGCGGCGGAGTGGCACACGCTGGTCAGCTCCCCCACCCGTGCGCCTTCACGAAACACGTCGGTGTCGGGCTCGGGAAGCTCCCGGTCCGGCGCCAGCTCGAGCTCGAAGCCCACCAGGCGGTGGTTCACGGCGCCGCGGGACTCGATCCGCGCCACGACCTCCTGCCCGGTGAAGCAGCCCTTGTCGAGCGAAACCGCGCGCTCGACCAGACCCGCCTCCGCGGGGAACACCTCCTCGTCGAGCTCGGCGCCGAGCCGGGGGACCCCGGCTTCGATCCGCAGGATCTCGAGCACTTCCGCGTCCCCCTCGACCAGCGCATCGCCGCCCGCGGCACGGAGCGCCGCAGCGACGGCACCCGCCTCGGACGCGCGGACGAAGATCTGGCAGGCCGGCGCGCCGCTCCATCCGTAGCCCGCCAGCGTGACCGCGACACCAGCCAGTCGGACGTCGGCACAGGCTTCGGCGGCCGGTGCGACGGCGGGCTCGAGCGTGCGAGCCAGGACGGCGGGAGCCTCACGACCCTCGACGGACAGGTGGGCCCAGGCTCCGCTCTCGTCCGAGAGCCTCACGTCGTCGGCGACGACGTACTTCTCGAGCCGCTCCCGCAGGAACCCCGCCGCCCCGGGCTCCACGTCGAGCCACAACGCGTCGCGACGGGGAATCAGGAAGGCGTCGGCGACGATGCGGCCCTTCGGGTCCAGCAGCAGCGTATAGGCGCAGTGGCCTGCGCCTCCCCCCTCGAGAGCCGCCACGTCGCGGGTGAGCATGCCGTTCAGCCAACGCACCCGGTCCGCGCCCTCGACGACGAGCAGTCCCCGGCCCTCGAGGTCGAAGAGCCCCGCTCCGCGTCGGACCGCGACCGCGCGCTCCGCGGCCGTCCGCGTCACGCCTTCGGCTCCCCGTGCGCCGACGCGGAAGCGAGCGGCGGAAGTGGCAGCGGACCGAAGCGCTCCTCGGCGCGCCCGAGCTGTGCCTCGTACCACTCCGAGAAGCGCGAACGGGCCGCGTCGAAGTCTGCCTCGTTGTCGATGTCGACGCCGCAGCCGCCGAGGTCCGTCACGACCGTACGGAAGTCCGTCCGCAGGAGCGTGCTGCAGCCCTGCTCCACCCGCGAGAGCGGGATCCACCGGCGCACCCGTTCCGCGATCGCCGTCCACCCCCGCCGATCCGCGATGCTCGCGATCTGGATCAGCAGGTAGTAGCCCGCCAGCACCAACCCGCCGCGCTCGCTGCGGATCAGACGCCAGACGAGACCCAGGATGCTCCCGAACTCGCGCTGATAGCGCAGCTCGTACATCTCCTCGATGTAGAAGCGATTCCCGATGCGGGCGGGCCTGATCAGGTGCAGGTTGCTCTGGCGGAAGCGCCCCTCGCGGAGGTTGAAGTAGGCCATCCGGATGCCGGGCTCGCCCAGGGCCGCCGGATAGAACATCTGCATCGACTGCTCGGTCACGAGGCCGAACGCGTAGTCGCAGTCGAGCTCCAGCCCCCGGCGCGTGAACTCGGAGATCTCCTGGGGCGTGGCGAAGGGGAGGTCCGCGGAGAGGTAGAGCACCGCCTGGTCCGCGTCCTCCGGGCCGGGGTCGCGGCCCTCGGGCCCCGCACCCGGAAGCAGGCGCCGGTAGGTCTGCCAACCGTTCTCGAAGAGGTTGCGGAACTGCTTCATCACGTGGAGCGGCTTGCGCAGCTCCCGCTGCAGCTCGGGCTGGCCGAACACCCGCTGCAACCGCTCCTCGTTCCCGACGACCCAGACCTCGGACACCTCGGGCACGCGCTGCAGCGCCGCCACCGCATGCGCGACCAGGGGCCGCCCGTCGATCTCCAGGTAGACCTTGCTCTGTCCGTGAACCGCCCGGGACGCGTGACCGTCTCCGGCAGTGACGATGGCGGGAACCGGCATTCAACCGCTCAATTTAGTGCGCGCTCCGCGCACGCGACAGCCCGGCGCAGCTTCCCCTCAAGACGGGCGACGGGTCGACCGATTTCCGGGTCTCGATGCGGGTGCTCTTCCTTGTGATCGGACCCGAGGCGGAGCCGAGCAGTCGCTTCCGGGTGTACCAATTCGTCGAGCCCCTGCGCGCGCGGGGAGTCGAGGTCGAGGTGCGGCCGCGGGTCGGACGGCGCTACTTCGAGCTCGGCTACGGTCTGCGCCGGCCGCCCTGGCCGCTGCGGATCGCGTGGGTCGGAGGCAGCTTCGCATGGCGGTCGCTGCGGCGCCTGCGCGACCTCTGGGATGCGCGCCGTTTCGACGTCGTCGTGTTCCAGAAGGAGACGTTGCCCTTCGGCGGAGCCCGGCTCGTCTCGCTGCTCGGCCTGTGCGCCGTCTACGATTTCGACGACGCCGTCTACGCCAGGCCCGCCGGACCCGACGGCCTGGGCAGAGCCGTCCGTTGGCTCGCCGAGCGGGTGATGTCGCGCCAGCGGTCCCTCCCGGACCTCCTCTCCCGCTGCGATTCGGTGCTCGCCGGGAGCAGGGTGCTGGCCGAGTACGCCGCCCGCCACAACGATCGTGTCGAGATCCTACCCACGGTGGTCGACACCGAAGCCTACGCGATGCGTTCCGCGCCGGTGGGCGGGCCAGCGCGGTCGCGGCCGCGCGGTCCGGTGAAGATCGGCTGGATCGGCGCCCCCGCGAATGCGGTCTACCTGGAGCCCCTCCGCCCGGCCCTCCGCGAGCTGGCCCGACGGCACCCGATTCGTGTCGTGGTGCGCGGGACGACGCGCTTCGACTGCCCGGGCGTGCCGGTAGAGCTGCGCGGATGGCGGCACTACCGCACGCGAGAAGAGGAGACCCGGGACCTGGACGACCTCGACATCGGCATCATGCCGCTACCCGAGGACTCCTTCGCAGCCGGCAAGTGCGCCCTCAAGGCGATCCAGTACATGGCCAACGGGATCCCCGTGGTCGCGAGCCCGGTCGGGGCCAACGTGGACGTGATCGAGGACGGCGTCACGGGCTTCCTCGCCCGCACGCCGGAGGAATGGGTGGAGCGCCTCTCGGAGCTCGTGGTCGACGAAGCCCTACGGGCCCGCATGGGTCGTGCGGGCCGGGCCCGGGTGGAGCGCCACTACTCGATCGCAGCGGCGCTCCCGCGCCTGCTCGATGCACTCGGGGGCGCCGCCCGGCGGGGAGCGGACCGCGGCGCACGGGCCTCGGGCAAGCCCGGGCCTCCGCCGCCGGGCGCGCCGGAATTTCGTCACAGTTCAGTGTAGGAAAACCGGCCGCACGTTGCAGCCTCGCTGAACGAGCTGGGGCAGCCTGACCCGACATCGCGCCCCACCATGGACCATTTCACCTCACCTCGACGAGCGAGGCGCGCCGCGCGCTGCCGAATCGAACTCGCGGTCAGCCCCAATGACGGCCGTTCACAGGTTCGGGACCTCCTCCTCTCCGAGCGCCGGATGGGCCTCTAGCGCGCGGAGGAGCCGTTGCACGGCAGGACCAGGCCCCCTCGACGCAGTGACTCGTAGTCGCGCTGCTGCCTGGATTGCAGCTGCGCGCGGGAATCGATGGCCGTCCCGAGTTTCGGCACGAAGCCTGCAGCGAAGAGGGGCTCCATTTGCGAGCCGGAGATCGACCGCGTGAGCGCGTAGGGATTGGCTGCGGCAGTTCCTCGAGACCCGGAACGCCTGACACGATCAGATCAGATCAGTCCAGGATCAGATCAGACCAGAGAAGGAACAAGACGTGGACAGCAACAAGGCCTTTACCCTCTACGCCCTACTCATCATCTCCCTATTCGCATCCGTCATCACGGCATCGGTGATGGCGGGCATGGCGGCGCTCCCCACGCCGCTCGGCTTCATCGAGCACGTGGGTCTGAGCCTGCTGATCCGAGCCGCCTACAAGAGCCTCGACGGTCCCTACCCGCTGCTCGGTTTCCTCTCCCCGGCCAGCGAGCCCGCCGAGACTCACTCCGGCCCCACCGTCGGCGCGACCAGCTAGCCCATCGTCTGATCCGCAGCCGTCTGAGTCCGCAGCCACAGGCCCGCGACGCGGCGTTCGGGATCCCGAGTCCCGGACGCCGCCGTCGCGTGCACCTGCGTTCGGTCGCCGGCATCCGCCGCAGCCGGCGGGACGGGGATGCTCCGCCCCGTGCTAGGGTGGACGCATGCGCCGGCGACTGCTGGGAGCGCTCGCCGCCCTGCTCGCCACCGGGGCGTGTTTACCCGAGGCGTCCCCATCTCGGAGCCGGAGCGTCGTGCTGGTGGTCGTCGACACCCTGCGGGTCGACCGGCTCGGCAGCTACGGCGCCGAGCCGTCCCGGACCCCCGCGCTCGACGCGTTGGCCGCGCAGTCCGTTCGCTTCGAGCGCGCCTACGCGACCGCGCCGTGGACGATGCCCTCGGTCGGCTCGATCCTCACCGGTCTCCATCCCCACCGTTTCCGCAACTCGAAGCGACCCTTCGCCGCGCTCCCCGAGCGCGTCGTCACGCTCGCCGAGCGCTTCGCGGAGGCAGGCTACTCGACCGGCTCGGTCGTGAGCCACTTCCTGCTCGGACGCCAGTTCCGGTTCGACCAGGGCTTCCAGGTGCTGAGCGAGGACGAGGCGCAGGGCCACGACTACGTCTCCACGCGAGGCGTCACCGACTTCGCCCTCACCCTGGTCGACCGGTTCCTCGAGATCGGGCGGCCCTTCTTCCTATTCGTCCACTACTTCGATCCCCATTACGAGTACGTCCGGCACCCGGAGCTCGGAACCGCGCCGGCGCGAGCGGGGCGCCTCGAGGGCGGCGTGTCCATCGAGGACCTGCGAGAGATGCTCGGATCGCTCTCCGAGGAGGAGCTCACCTGGCTGCGCCAGGTCTACGACGGGGAGGTTCGCTTCACGGACGCGGGCGTGGGTCGACTGCTCGACGGCCTGCGCGCGCGCGACCTCGACGACGCTACGGTCGTGGCGTTCACCGCCGACCATGGGGAGGAGCTCGCGGAGCGGGGCTGGCTCGGCCACACCCGGACTCTGTACGACGAGCTGGTCCGCGTACCCCTGCTGCTGCGCGCCCCCGGACTCACGCCCCGCACGATCTCCACCCCGGTGTCTCTCGTCGCACTGGCCCCGACACTGCTCGAGCTGGCGGGAGTCGAGGTAGAAGGACGTTCGTTCGACGGGGCCTCGTGGGCCGCCGCCCTCGCCTCGGGCTTCGGCCCGGATCCGGTCCCGCTGCTCCTGGAGGTGGATTTCCGCGCCAGCGCGCCGCACGATCGGGTCAAGAACGCGCGCAAGCGCGGCATCGTGTGGCAGGGACACAAGCTGGTCCACGACCTCCAGACCGGGGAGGTCTCGCTCTTCGATCTCGAGAGCGACCCGAACGAGCGTAGCGATCTGGCCGCGAGCCGGCCGGACCGCAGGCGCGCCCTCGAGCGGATTCTCACCGACAGCCGACGCGCCGCGCAGCCGGCCGCAGGGTCGCCCGCCGCCATCGACGATCTCGACCCCGCCTCCCGAGAGCGACTGCGACGGCTCGGCTATCTCGCGGAGTAGGCGTCGACTCCGCGCGTCGAAGCGCGGTGGATTGCCGCGACGATCGTGTGGATGACCGTGTCGGATCGTCGATGGAAACGTCAGCGCATCGGAACGACCCTGTCGGTTCCGAGCGCGGCGGCCGAGCTTTTGCCAACATACGGGCGGTCGCGACGGGTTGCGCATCCCGTCTCCGGACCCCGAGTCCCGGAGCCGCTCGATCCGCGATGCGTGCCGACGAGTTCGACGAGTTCGACGAGTCCGACGAAACGAACAGGAAGGAGGGGACCCCCCATGCCCGCGCAGAAGAAGTCCACGCAGCGCAAGAAGGCCGCAGCGAAGAGCGGTGCGGTGAAGAAGAAGGTCCACAAGGTGGCGGCGCGGGGCGGCGCGAAGAAGGCGGGATCGAAGGGTACGCCGAAGGGTACGCCGGTCGGCTCCGCCGAGTCGGACGCCGTGCAGAACGCCGCTCGCGCCTTTGCGGCCCGCCATCTCGTCTGAGCGCGCCCTTCGAGCGGATGGCGCCCCCACCCAGCTCGGGTCTTCACCGGAGCGATCCGAATCGAGCGGAGGGCGCGCCACCGCTCAGCGCGCGTAGCCTCGCTCGCGCGGGCGCTCGAGGTCCTCCGGCGGGAGATCGACCCGACCTTCGCGGTCGGGCGCCCGTCCCCGCAGGCGATCAGGCGATCGGCTCGCAGCGTGCGTGGCTCCGCGCCGACGTTGACCCGCCGCGTCCGCGCCGTGTAGCGTCTGCGCGACCGCGCGGCCCCGCGGAGCCGTAGGTGGGGCGAACATGGAAGCCGGCTTCTGGATCTACCTCTTCTGGGCGGTCGCGATCGGGGCCATCAGCTCGGCCTCCCTGCCGTTGGGCTCGGTGGCCGGGCTCGTTGCGCGCTTTCGGCCGCTCACGCTGGCACTGCTGGCCGCGTTCGGGGCCGGCGCGCTGATCGCCGCGCTGGCCATCGAGCTGGTGGCGCCGACCGTGTACGCGCTGGAGCACGGCGGTCGGGTTCCGGGCCGCGGCGACGCGCACACGGACTTCGCGGCCCTCATCGTCGGTGCCGCGCTGGGCGGGGTGCTCTTCGTCAGCCTCGACCAGGTGGTGAACGCGCACGGGGGCTTCCTGCGCAAGACCGCTTCCATCATGGCCCACTTCCGCACCAGGAGGCGGACCCGCGTCGAGCAGCTGCTCGAGCGGGCGGCCGACGTCCCCTTCCTGCGCAAGGTCCCGCCCCACGACGTGCAGCGGCTCGTCAACGTGGTCCGTCCCTGCACGTTCACGAACGGCGAGCCCCTGTTCGAGAAGGGCGACCCGGTCGAAGCCCTTCTCTACGTCCGAACGGGATCGGTGCGGATCGAGGACGACCGGCACCAACTCACCGAGCTCGGCGAGCACTCGCTGATCGGGGTCATCCCCCTGCTCACGGGAGCCGCGCACCCCGCGACGGCGATCGCGATCGGGACCGTCGAATGCCTTCGCATCCCGAAGCGGGACTTCGACGAGCTGCGGAAGACGTCTCCCGAGTTCGACGAGGCGTGTCGAGAGGTCGCGAGCGAACACCTGGAGATCCTGAAGGACTTCCACTCCCGCAGGACCGAAGAGGCCGTGCGGTGGGCGGATGATGCGCTGCACTCCCTGCGCATCGGGTCCGAACCGCCCTCCGTCATCGAGCTGCTCGCCGCCCGGAAGCGACACCCTGGAGCGCCGCTGGCAATCTGGCTCGGCATCCTCCTCGACGGCATCCCCGAGAGCCTCGTGATCGGATTCGGTTTCCTCACCCTGCTCGGCGACGAGCTGTCCGCCACCGGCGGCGTCACGTTCACGGAGGTCATCCCCTACACGCTGGTCGCGGGCCTGTTCCTCTCGAACTTCCCCGAGGCGCTCTCCAGCTCCGCGAGCATGCGCGATCTGGGCTGGCGCTCGGCCAGCATCTTCCAGCTCTGGTTCTCGCTGGTGGTCGTCACGGCGCTCGGTGCGGGGATCGGCTTCGTGGTGGGCGATTTCCTGCCTCACGCCTGGCTGGTCCTGGCCGAAGGCCTGGCCGCGGGCGCGATGCTCACCATGATCGCCTCGACCATGATCCCGGAGGCCGTGCACTCGGGAAACCCGCCGGCGGTCGGACTGGGAACCCTCGCCGGCTTCCTGGCCGCGATCCTCTTCAAGCTCCTGGAGTGAGGACCCTCCTCGGATCGATCGGGTGCAGCCGCAGTTGCCGGCGGCCGGCGCTTCCTGCGACGGCACGCCTACTACCACGAGTTCCTGCGGGGGCCGCGAACGCGGAGCAGCGTCGCTACCTCGCCTTCTCCGCGATCCGCAATCCCCTGGACGAGGCGGTCAGCATCTTCTACCGCGAACGCAGCTAGCCGTCGAGAACCGCTCCCAGGGCAAGGAGCGTCCGTTCCTCGACCACTACACCGCGGAGACCCGCGACCTGGCCGTCCGCGTCTTCGGACCCTTCATGCGCAAGTGGGGCTATCCGCTGCCGGCCGAGTGGGGCCCGCGGAGCGTGCCCCTGCGGTGCCGGCTCCAGTTCCGTGCACCGGGCGTGCTGAGACGGCTCTACTGGCGCCACGTGGCGTGCGACTCGCCGCTCGCCAGCCGGCTCGAGCAGCAGCTCCCCTGAACGCCCGTGCGAGCCTTCCGCCCCGTACCGCTCGTCGCGCTCGCGCTCTGCGTCGCGCAGGTCTCGGGCTGCGGGCGCGAGCCGAGCGGTCGCGAGCAGAGAGGGATCGAGTCGGGACCGGACTTCTCCGCGACACCCCTCGGGACGTCCTACGCCCTGTTCGATCTGGGCGTGGCGGACGTCGACGCGGATGGCTGGCTCGATCTCTACACCAGCAACCACAGCGCGCTCCAGCAGCTCCGTCTCGGCCGGGCCGGAGGCGGGCTCTCCGAGGATCGCCTCTCGGCGCTGCGCCTCGATCAGGATCCCCGCTTCCCGGGACTCGAGGTCGCGGACCAGGAGCCCGCACTCGACGCACCCGGCATGTACGTGTTGTTCCACCGCAGCGTTCTCGCGCTGCTCTCCCACGCCCTCCCCGAAGGCGCGGTACGGCGCGGGCGTATCGAGCTCCCCTGGCGCGTGGTGGCCGCGGCGCGCGGCGAGCTGGGGTTCGACCTCGACCAGCGGGACGACGCGCGCGGCGTCACCCGCGCCGTGATCGGGCTGCACCGGTGTCTCCCGGGCCCGCTGTGTCGGGGACGGCGCCTGGTGCTGTCCCGGATGCGGCGCTGGCTACCCGGGCTCGCGCTGCGGACGGGCCTCCAGGCCCCCGACGCGTGGTCGCTCGCCCAGTACCGGAACCGTTCGCCGCGCGGACACTGGCTCCACGTGGACCTGATCGGACCTCCCGGGAACCGAACGGCCCTCGGCACGAGCGTCAGGCTGCACGCGGGTGGGCGGATGCTGCTCCGGGTCGTGGGACAGGCCGAAGGCGCCCACTTCTCCCAGGGCCAACACCGTCTCTACTTCGGGCTGGGCGAACTCGCCCGAGTGGACCGCCTCGAGGTGCGCTGGAGCGACGGCCGGATCCAGACGCTCGCATCGCCTCCCGTCGACCGACGCATGCGGGTACACCATCCGTCCTCGACGCTGTGATCCCGACGGGGCGCGCTGAGAGCTTCCGATCGAGGGACCCACGGTGCTACCCTCCGCCTTTCCGGGGGACGACGTGCGGCACGGGACCGCGCCTCCGAGGCAGATCCGATTGTCGCGCTCGAGCTCAGACCATCCGGGAAGGCCCTTCCCCCTCCCGCCCGGGAGGAACCGGCGCATGGGGCCGCTCGCAGCGTGCGGTCGCCGCGCATCGCTCCTCGCGCTCTTCGCCGTCTGCCTTGCCTGCGCAGCGGGGGAAACCGCGACCACGAGGCCGAACCTGCTGCTCGTGTTGATCGACACCCTGCGCGCGGACCACGTCGGCGCCTACGGCTACGAGCGGGACACGACGCCGGTGATCGACGAGCTCGCGCGCGGGGGGCTGCGCTTCGAGTTCGCCATGAGCCAGGCGTCGTCGACGCTGCCCTCGCTCATGAGCCTGTTCACGTCGCGCCATCCCCCCGATGTAGCGGCGTCCGGCGTCGAGCGGGGACCAGGCATGGCGCTCGCCGCCGCGGAGACGACACTTGCGGAGCGACTCCGGGCCGCGGGCTACGCGACGGCGAGCGTGGCGACGAACCCCTACACCTACGATCGGATCTTCGGGCTCATGCAGGGCTTCGACGAGCAGGCCTTCGCGCTCTCCGCGCCGGCGAGCTGGGTCGTCGATCGCGCGTTGGAGCAGATCGATGCCTTCCTCGCAGCGCCTTCCGGCAGGCCGTTCTTCCTGTACCTGCACCTGATGGACGTGCACGCGCCCTACGCCCCGCCCGCGCCGTTCGATCGGCTGTTCTACGACACCGCCGGGGCGCTCGAGGAACCTGCGGATCGGGAGACCGTCAACGAGGCGGGTACGGCGCTCCCCGACGCAACCGCGACGCCCGCCGGACGCCGCGAAACGATCGCGCGATACGACGGCGCGCTGCGCTTCGCCGACGCACAGATCGGCCGGCTGCTCGAGCAGCTGGCGGACCGTGGACTGCGCGATACGACGGTGATCGTCATCGCCTCGGACCACGGTGAGGACTTCTGGGATCGCGTCGCGCTCGAACGGCGGCTCGACCTCCACTCCCATGGGCAACCCGGCCGCTACGGCGTGGGGCACGGTCACACGGTGTTCCGCGAGCTCGTCAGCGTACCCCTCATCCTGAACGGCCCCGGCATCCGGCCGGGGGTGGCGCCGGGTCCGGTTCGCAACCTGGACCTCGCGCCGACGCTGCTTCGCCTCGCGGGTGTCACGGCCGACGCATCGGAGTGGCAGGGCGTCGACCTGCTCGACCGCGACCGGGTCCGTTCGCTCCTGGCGCTGAGCGAGGCGGGGGGCCGGACCCGCTCCCAGCGCGCCCTGGTGAGCGGCCGCCACCAGATCGTGCGGATCCACGACGCGGAGCTCTTCTTCGACGTCACCCGCCCGCGTTGGCCGCAGGTCGAGCCGCTGCCACGGGTGCGGGACGAGCTCGGTAGGGATCTGGATGCCGAGCTCGCACGGGTGCGTCGGGTGCGCGCCGGTGTCGCGCGCTTCGACGCGGAGACCGAGGCGGCGTTGCGGTCCCTGGGATACCTGCACTGAGGTCGACGCGCGAGGCTGCTGCCTGCGCTGGCCTGCGTGTGGCTGCGGCCGGCTCGGACCTCCCCGCCGGTGGAGGCCAGATCAACGCCAGGACGCAGCGCTTCGCGGACGAGACCGGTCTGCGCCAGTGTGCTTCCTGTCCCCGGCATCGTGTGAACTGCGGTCGAGACCCGTACGAAAGGGCCGAGCCGCATCTCGTGGAGACGCGACGCCGTCGGCCGTCGAAGTGCACCCTCCGCTTCCGGCTTCAGGGCTGCGACATCCCGGACGATGCGTGCCGTGCCCTCCCCGGGGAAGCCGTGTGCTCAAGCCCGAAATCCCCAGAGACGAAGACGAGCGACTCGAGTCCCTGCGCCGGCTCCGCGTCCTCGATACCCCTCCCGAGGAGCGCTTCGATCGGGTGACGCGACTCGCGTCGCGGCTGTTCGAGGTGCCGATCGCGCTGGTCAGCCTGGTGGACGAGGGACGGCAGTGGTTCAAGTCGCGCTGCGGTCTGGAGGCGGCGGAGACGCCGCGGGAGATCTCGTTCTGCGGCCACGCCATCCTCGAAGACGAGATCCTCGTGGTTCCGGACGCGACACGGGACCCCCGATTCAGCGACAACCCGCTGGTGACGGACGAGCCGCGCATTCGCTTCTACGCGGGCTGCCCGCTGCGGGCGCCGACGGGCCACCTGCTTGGCACGCTTTGCATCATCGACCGGCGCGAGCGCGAGCTCCTGGAAGAGGAGCGCCAGACGCTTCGCGACCTCGGCGCAGTCGTGGAGAGCGAGCTGGCTGCGGTGGAGCTCGCCACCGTCGACGCGCTGACCGGCCTGGCGAACCGCCGGGCCTTCGAGATGCTGGCCCATCACTCCATGGCGATCGCGGGTCGCAGCCCGCACCCGCTGGTACTGGTCTTCGTCGACCTCGACGGATTCAAGGCCATCAACGACGAGCTCGGCCACGAGGCAGGCGACGCCGCCTTGTGTGAGATGAGCCGGATCCTGAAGCAGGTGTTCCGCGACTCCGACGTCGTGGCCCGCATCGGGGGGGACGAGTTCTGCGTTCTCCTGAGCGGAACTCCTCCCACGCAGATGGCGCCTCCCGTGTCACGGCTCGCCGTCGCGGTGGAGGAGCACAACACCACGAGGCCCGCGGGGCACCCGATCGCCTACAGCGTCGGCTGTGCCGCCTTCGAGCCGGAGCGCCACACCGCACTCGCGGAGTGGATGCGGGAGGCCGACGCGGCCATGTATCGCGACAAGCGCGCGCGCCGGCAGCGCTGACCCGAACCGCTCCTCCCCCGTGACCGGCGGGTCGGCGAAAGGCCCGGCACTCGTCTCGAGGTCGGCGAAGCTCCCCTCTTCCTCAGGGCCGGAGCTGGGGAGCCGGGAGCGTGACTGGCGCCGACTCGTCGCCCGCGTCGCTCTCGCTGCGCTCGAAGGCGCCCAGGTCGGGCGCCTGCCCCGTGAAGGGCAGCCCCAGGTCCGTGCCGGCATCGATGCCGGGCGAGTCCGCGCGCAGCCCGAGCCCGCCGCTGGTGAGGTTCACGAAGCGCGGGTCGGCGTCGAGGTCCGTCGCGTGCGGCTGGAAGCCCGTCACGCCGCCGTGCCAGTCGTTGTGGGAACCGGTGAAGACCGAGCCGCCCGAGACGCCGGCGGCGCCCAGCCGATTCGCGGACGCGATGTTGTTGCGCGCGGTGACCGTGGAGGAGCTCTCGATCGAGAAGCCGAGATCGGCTCCCGTGACGGTGTTGTGGTAGAGGTCCGCGCGGGAGTTGCGCACGCGGATCCCGTGGTGCGCGTGCCGTCCGTCGCGCGTGCCCACGATCACGTTGCGACGCACCGTCACGAGCGAGTTCGTGCGCGTCCAGATCCGCAGCGCTTCGGCGTCCGGCCCGTCCGCCAGGCAGACGTCGCGGATCACGTTGTCTTCCACGGTCACGGGCTGCCGGAAGCCGCCCTTGTCGAAGTCCTGCAGGATGATCGCCATCCCGGCGAGGTTCAGGAACGTATTGTCCCGGACCACGATCGGGCTGCTGCCGCGGGTGTGCCACAGCATCACGCCGGTGGAGGGGGCGCCCAGGCGGTCCGCGCCGTCCACGTAGTTGCCCTCGATCCGCTTGGCATGGCCGTTGTGGTCGAACGCGATGGGCGAGCAGTCCGTGCCGCAGCGCATGTTCACGAGCCGCAGCGTGTTGCCCGAGACCGTCCAGTCCTCTCCGTGGAACACGTGGATGCCGTAACCCATGTAGGGCTCGTTGGCGGTCCAGTTCGCGTAGTCGTGCGCGCCGTAGCCGTAGCCCTTCCAGCCCCAGTCCTGGATCAGCGAGTCCGACACGGTGCCGCGGTCCGGGTGCCGGTCCTGCCCGTTGGCGTGGATCGCGTCGTTGGCGGTGTCGTGGATGTACAGCTCCTCGAGCGTCCAGCCCACGCCCTGCCAGATCGCCACCCCGATGTCCGCGTAGGCGATCTCCAG
>JAAUYK010182003.1_pt1 | contig 15563 bp, 10 predicted proteins | sample 7278021 | NCBI WGS metagenome assembly JAAUYK01 (sample SAMN14350223, study PRJNA611818) | marine sediment metagenome | isolation source: surface marine sediment (1.8m) | place: French Polynesia: Moorea | collected 2018-08
ATCTTCGGCCTGGGCTGCGTCGCCGGAGCCGCGGGGATCGCGCGGGTGCACGACTACCTGCGCGCCTGGCCGGACCAGGTGGCGGTACTGCTGGCCGTGGAGCTCTGCTCGCTGACGCTCCAGGCCGAGGACCGCTCGATCGCGAACCTGATCGGCTCGGGCCTCTTCGCCGACGGCGCGGCGGCGGTGGTCGGCGTGGGCTCCGCCCACACGGCCGCGGCGCGCGGCGACGCACCCACGGTGGTGTCGACCCGGAGCCGGCTCTACCCGGAGAGCGAGGACGCCATGGGCTGGTCCGTGTCGAGCGACGGCTTCCGTCTGCTCCTCTCCCGCGAGGTCCCGGCTCTCGTGCGGCGCCACCTGCGCGCGGACGTCGAGGGCTTCCTGGCGGAGGCGGGGCTCCGCATCGCGGACGTGGATGCCTGGCTCGCCCACCCGGGTGGGCCGAGGGTGCTGTCCGAAGCCCAGAAGGCGCTGGGGCTCAGCGACGACGCGTTCGAGGCGTCGCGGCGCTCGCTGCGCGAGGTGGGGAACCTGTCGAGCGCCTCAATCCTCTTCATCCTGGGCGATACGCTCGAGGAGCGGCGCATTCCGGAGGGCAGCGACGTGCTGCTCTTCGCGATGGGCCCCGGGTTCTGTGCCGAGCTGGTGCGCCTCGAGTGGTGAGCACGGCGTTCTATCTGGGGCTGCTGGCCGCGGTCGCGCTCGAGCGCTTCGCCGAGCTCTGGGTGGCGCGTCGCAACGCCCAATGGAGCTTTGCGCGCGGGGGTCGCGAGGCGGGCCGCCGTCACTATGCGGTGATGGTCGTCCTGCACACGGGGTTCCTGCTCGGCTGCGCGGCCGAGGTGGTGCTCGCGGGGCGCGCCTTCGACCCCTGGCTCGGCGGGCCGATGCTCGCGGTCGTGTTCGGCGCGCAGGCCCTCCGCTGGTGGTGCATCGCGACGCTCGGGCCGCGCTGGAACACGCGCGTGATCGTCGTGCCGGGTCTGCCCCGCATCAACGCGGGTCCCTACCGCTGGCTGCGTCACCCGAACTACGGGGCCGTGGCGCTGGAGGGCCTCGCACTCCCGCTGGTGCACGGCGCGTGGATCACGGCGCTTCTCTTCACGTTGCTGAATGCAGCGCTCCTGCGGGTGCGGATCCGCTGCGAAGACGCGGCGCTGCTCTCGGCCGAGGCCGCGTCGCCGGTGCTCGGGCAGGCGGGCGGAGCACCGTGACCGACGTACTCGTGGTGGGCGGCGGGCCGGTCGGCCTGGCGGCGGCCATCGGGGCCCGGCAGGCCGGTCTCGACGTGGCCCTGCTCGAGCCGCGCCGCGGCGTGCTGGACAAAGCCTGCGGCGAGGGACTCATGCCCGGTGCCCTCGGCGAGCTCGAGCGCCTCGGCGTGTCGGTCGCGATCTCGCAGTCCTTCGTCGGGATCCGCTACGTCGAGCCGGGCCGGAGCGTCGCGGCGCGCTTGCGGGCCCCGGGCGCCGGGGTGCGCCGCACCGAACTGCACCGGGCGCTGAGCGAGCGAGCCCGCGCGGTCGGGGTGCGCCGTCTCGAGGGACGCGCGGGTCCGGTTCGCCAGGACGAGGCGGGCGTCGAGACGGCCGGACAGCGCGCGCGCTGGCTCCTCGGCGCGGACGGTCTGCATTCCCCCCTGCGCCGCCGGCTCGGGGTCGAGCGATCCTCGTGGCGAACGCCGCGCCTCGGCGTCCGCCGCCACTTCCGCCAGGCCCCGTGGATCGACCACGTCGAGGTCCACCTGGCGCGCGATGCCGAGGCCTACGTGACCCCGGTCGCGCCCGACGAGATCGGCGTCGCACTGCTCTACCGGGGGCCGCGCGGCCGCCGCTTCGAGGACGTGCTCGCGGCGTTTCCCACGCTGCGCGGGCGTCTCGGCGCGCCCTGCAGCGGGGAGCGCGGCGCGGGCCCGTTCGCCCGGCCCGCGCGGCGCCGGCGCGTGGGCCGCGCGCTGCTGATCGGAGACGCGGCCGGCTACCTCGATCCCCTCACCGGCGAGGGCCTCCACCTGGGCCTGGCGTCGGCCCGGCTCGCCGTCGACGCGATCGGAGGGGGCCGCCCCGAACGCTACGAGTGGGCCTGGCGAAGGCGCGCGCTCGCACCCTGGCTGCTGACGGACCTGCTGCTCCGCGTGCGTCACAGCCGCGTCTTCGCGCCGCTGCTGATCCCCGCGCTGCGCGCATCGCCGGCGCTCTTCGCGCTGGGGCTTCGCCTCCTCGCGGGCGATCGTGCGCGGGCGGCCGTTGCGCCCTGAGCCCCGTGCGCTTCTCGGCGAGCACCGCCTGCGATCGCTCTGACCCGGGCTTGCACTCATTGCGTCGCTGTCGAGTGGGCGCTCGTTTCACACGTGACTCGAGCCGAGAACCGAGCCGCTCTTGGCAGCGTGATTGGCTTGCTTCGGAGGAGGTCCAGCAAATGCAAGCAGGCGGAGCTCAATCGAGCCGCGGCTTCCGCTCGATGTGCGTCACGCGGCCGCGGATGCACTCGACCTGGAGGTGCGCGTCCTCGGGGCGCGACGAATCGGGCAGGCCGTGAAACGTCAGTCCGAACTCGGTCTCCCCGAACGTCTCCACGCTGAGTCGGCGGGACGCTCGTGCGCGCGGTCGTCCGGACGCGACTCCGCCTTGCGCTCCTGCCCGCCGGGGCTTTGCTGGGGGAATGCGACGCTCGATCCTGCTAGGCACCGTTCTCGCGCTGGGTCTCGGCCTCGCGCTGCCCGTTCGGGCCGACGAGGCGGCATCCGAGCCGCTCTACACCACCCGCCCCGCCAGCCGCGACGGCATCGGCAAGTTCTACATGGGGCGGGAGATCGCTCAGGTGATGGGGCACCGCGGCGCCGGCTGGCTGGAGCGGCCCGAGCGGCTCCTCGAGGAGCGGACGGACCTGCTGCTCGAGCATCTGGACCTCGAGCCCGACCATGTGGTCGTCGACCTGGGAGCGGGCACCGGCTACTTCAGCCTGCCCATGGCCCGGGAGCTGCCGCGCGGGAAGGTACTGGCCGTGGATCTGCAGCCGGAGATGCTCACCATCATCGAGATCCGAGCGCGCGAGGCCGGGATCGAGAACATCGAGCCGATCCGCGCCAGCGAGACCCGGCCGAACATCCCCCCGGCGAGCGTCGATCTGGTCCTGATCGTGGACGCCTACCACGAGTTCTCCTACCCCCGCGAGGTGATGCAGGGAGTGGTGACGGGGCTCGCGCCGGGCGGGCGGGTGGTGCTGGTGGAGTACCGGGCCGAGGACCCGGGCGTGCCGATCAAGCGCCTGCACAAGATGAGCCAGAGGCAGGCGATCCGGGAGATGGAAACCGTGGGACTGCGCTGGAAGCAGACCCACGACTTCCTGCCGCGGCAGCACGTGATGGTCTTCGAGCGCGCCGACGCGACCCTTCGCACGTCGGTGCCGAGCGTCCCTGAGTAGGGTCGGTCCTCATCCGCTTCGAACGGGCTGGCGTGAAGACCCGGGTGGTCGAGTCCGCGAGCCTCGAGCTCGGCTGGCCCGCCCGGATGCTCCCGAAGCCTGCACACGGGAGAGGCGTCGAGTATCCTGCCCGGCTGGGGGGTGCGAAACGGGCCGAGGGGCAGTCCGATGCGTCGCTGGATCGAGCGGTTTCGATCGGAATCCCAGAGCGGCCAGCCCGGCGAGAGCGGCCAGCGCGCCCAAAGTGGCCAGCACGCCCAGAGTGCCCAGGAGGGTGAGAGCCGCGGCGGCACGCAGCCGTTTCCGGCGCTCGGCAGCTCCACGCTCGAGCTGCTGGTGCTCGAGGGGTCGGACGCCGGCGGTCGCTACACGATCGACGGCGAGCAGGTCGCAATCGGTCGCGGCGCGGCGCAGAAGGGGCAGGTCGGCGCCATCTGCCTGAGCGATCCGACCGTGTCTCCTCGACAGGCGATGCTGTACACGACACCCGAGGGCGTCTCCATCGAGCATCGACAGGGGACCACCAATCCCACCCTCGTCAACGGCAACGTCGTCGAGCGTCGAACGATCGGCCCCGGAGATCGCATCCAGATGGGGCGCACCGTGTTCGAGGTGCGCTCGAGGCCCGGAATCGCGCTCTCCGGTCTGTTCCGTGCTCCCACCCAGGCGACTCCCGTCTCCGAGCTGGCGAGGGAGATCGGGGAGTCCTCCACGACGGAGGTGCGCGCCATCGATGGCCCGCGCGCCGCGCTGGTGCTCGTCGATGGAATCGCGGGCCACGAGGGACACCGCTTCCCGGTGAGCGGGCTGTGCACGTCGCTGGGGCGGCATCCTTCCAGCGACGTGCTGCTCCCGGAGAAGGGGGTGTCGAGACGGCACGCCGATCTGGTCTGGGAACGCGGCGATCTCGTCCTCGTCCACCGCAGCGCCACGAACCCCACCTACGTGGACGGCGAGGTGGTGACCGAGCAGCGCGTGCTCACCGGTGGCGAGACGATCCAGCTCGCCGACCGGGTCGTGCTCCGGCTCGAGATGGAGCAGACCGAGGCCGCGGCATCCGAGGGGCGCCCGCCGTCGCCGGCGCGCGCAGAGCCTTCCCTCGAGCAGCTGATGGAGGAGAAGATCCGTCGGGACGAGGAGATCGAGCGCGACTTCGGCTTCCGCGGCAGCTTTCTCGACGTCGACGTGGTCGACTCCCACGGACTCAAGGTGCACACACAGCGCCCGGAGCACATCGTCGTCTCCTTCGAGCGTTTTCGCCGTTTCGCACGGCGGGTGGTCGAGGAGTTCGACGGCCAGGTGCTGAACAGCAACGGCGACGAGCTGATGTGCTTCTTCGACGCGCCCCTCCAGGCGGTGCGTGCCGCGAGCGCGATCCTGGTGCGCCTGGCGGAGTTCAACGAGCGGGAGAATCTGCTCAGCGACCCCTTCCGCGTTCGGCAGGGCATCCACACGGGCGAGTCCCTGGTGGATCGCGTCCACGGCGTGGCGTACAGCCCGCTGCTCGACGTGGCCGGCCACCTCCAGAAGCACTCGCCGGCGAACGGCCTGCTGGTCTCCGAGCAGACCCTCGCGGAGCTGCCCGAGGGCCTGCCCTTCGCGCCCGGAATCCGTCTCGAGAAGGACGACGTCCAGACCCATCGCCTCGAGGGCGTGGTGGACTGAGACCGCCCCGGCTCTCGGACGCTCCCCTGCGCGAGCCGGCTCTGCGCGAGCCAGGAGCGCGAGCGAGGTGGCGCTCCCGAGCGAGGAATCCACCCGGGAGCGCACACCCCCCTGGCGCGTGCGCGGTAGCACGGTGCAGGCATCCACGGGACCGAGGAGAAGGCGACCCCCGGGGACACCATGCGGGTCGAAGGGGCTGACCCAACGACTACTGGGATTCAGACGCCCGTCGGCCCGGAATGGTTCCATCCGTGGCGCCCGACGGCGGCCCCTTGAGCTCCACGACGTTGCCATCCGGGTCCCGGATGTACATCGAGGGCCCGGTGCCCAGCGCCCCGTAGCGCTCCGCGACCTCGCCGGCCTCGACGCCGTGTCGGGCGAGCTGGCCGCGGATCGCCTCCTCGTCGAAGCGCGCGAGCTGGATGGCGAAGTGGTCCACGTTGCGGCCGCCCTCGCCCGGACCTTCGCCGCCCGCGCGGCCGAGGGGTGAGTCGAGCTCGACCAGGTCGATCAGGCTGGTCCCTGCGCGGAGCTGGACCAGGCCGAGCGCTTCGACCCGACGCTCCTCGGCGCATCCCAGGACCTCGCAGTAGAAGTGCAACGAGCGCCGTAGGTCGCGGATGCGCAGGACGATGTGGTCGAGACCGCGGATCGCGATCGCTTGCACGCGGCGCCCTCCTACAGGCCGAGCTTGACCTTTCTGCGCGCGGAGCGCACGCTCGCTCGCTCGCATGTCCCAGACCGGAGCCAGGCCCGCCTCTGCGACCGCGCAGCTCTACGGACTCCGGGTGCGGAGCTGCGACGCGCCACGGCCGGTCGTCACCGGCACCCCGTGCCCTGTCTGCGGCAGCCGCGACGCGGTGCCGCGCTTCGAGGTGGAGGGCGTTCCGGAGCCCGTCGTCGTGTGTGCCGACTGCGGGCTCGGACGCTTCGAGCCCATGCTCGGCACGGAGCGAATCCGCAGCTTCTATCCGGACGACTACTACGGAGAGCCGGGAACCAAGTTCCAGCCGGCCGTCGAGCGATGGGTCCGACTGGTGGGGGCGCGGCACATCGGCTTCCTCTCCCGCGACCTGCCGGCGGGTGGCCGCGTGCTCGACGTCGGCTGCGGGCGCGGGGTGAGTCTCGGGCCGCTCGCCGATCGCGGCTTCGAGACCCACGGCGTGGAGATCAGCGCCGAGGCCGTGCGCGGCGCCGATCCACGCGCCGAGATCCGCATCACGGACGATCTGCGGCAGGCCGACTACCCGCCGGCCCACTTCGACCAGATCGTGATCTGGCACGTGCTCGAGCACCTTACGGACCCTCGCGCGACGCTCGCGGAAGCCCACCGGATCCTGAAGCCCGGAGGACGGCTCGTGGTGGCCGTGCCCAACTTCTCGAGTGCCCAGGCGCGCTGGAGCGGAGCAGCCTGGTTCCACCTCGATCTCCCGCGGCACCTCTACCACTTCCCGCTGTCCGCGCTCGAACGCCTGCTGCGCGAGCTCGACTTCGAGCTCGTCAGCAAGCACCACTTCTCGCTGCGCCAGAATCCCTTCGGATGGATCCAGAGCGCCCTCAATCGCCGGAGCCGCCTCCCCCGCAACGGGCTCTACACACTCCTGCACCGGCGCAGCCGCCGCGAGACCCCGCCCTTCGACCGCCCGACCCGCGCCCGCCTGTGGCTCTGGCTGCTGCTCGCGATCCCCTTCGCCCTGCTCGCCACCGTGCTCGAGACGATCGCCCGCAGCGGCGCCACCGTGCACGTGGTCGCGAAGCGGCCCGCCGCGATGCCACACGCGTAGGCGCTCACCACGCCGGCATCCAGTCGGCCATCATGCCGGGCGTCTCGAGCAGGATGCGGCCGCTGCGGTCGTAGACGATGAGCCGGGCGCCCTCGAGACTCGTCGGGTCGCGCAGGACGGGCCGTCCCCTGCCGACGGGCATGGCGGTCACCACCAGCCGCTCACCGTCCGGGGACCAGCGCGGCGCGTACTCGTCGCGATCCGGAGTCCGGGTCAGGTTGCTCAGCGCGCTCCCCTCCAGCTCGAGCCGGAACACGTCGAGCTCCCCCTCGCGGTCCGAGCAGAATGCGATCTCGTCGCGTGTGGGGGAGGGGCGGGCCGAGTGATCGTCCGCGCCCTCGTCGGGCGCCAGGATGCGGAGGTCGCCTCCCTCGCTGTCGGCGCTCACGATGCGGCTCGGACCGCCCTCCACCGCGCGGCGCGAGAAGACGATGCGTTCGCCGTCCCGGGTGAACCACGCCTTGTAGTCGAAGTGCGCGCTCGCCGGAAGGATCCGGCGCGGAGCGCGATCCGTCGCCAGCAGCCACAGAGACGAGCCGCCCCCGTCGGCGCCGCGCCGCTGGGCGATCAGGCGTCGGCCGTCGCCGGCGAAGCTCGGTCTGAAGAAGAAGTCCCGCGCCGTGGCGCGCGCCAGGAGCCGCTGCGTGCCATCGGGCGCGTCCACGTCGGCGAGCGCGACGCCCGAAGCCGCTCCGTCGGGAGCGGCGTCCCGAAACGAGTACGCGAGCTGGGCGGCTGTCGGCGACCACACGGGCCAGCGCTCGTCGCGCCGCGGTGTCCGCGTCAAAGGACGCGGGCCTGCGTCGCCCGGGCTCCACAGCCACAGGTCACTGTGCGAGCCCTGACGGCGATCGCGCGCCTGGAAGACCAGACGCCGCGCCGTCTCGGACCAGTAGGGCCACGTCTCGTCGCGCCGCGGCGTCTCGGTCAGACGCTGCTCCGCGCCGTCCCGCACCCGCGCGCGCCACAGGTCGAAGCTCTCCCCGTTCCGGCGCACGAAGACGAGCCCGGACGCCGGTGCGCCGGCGGCCTCGAGCGACGCGGTCTGCGTCGCCGGATCGCCGCAGGCGATCCACAGCGGGATCAGGAGCAGGGTCGCAAAGGCCAGCCGGAGGGCTGCCGGTGGTAGACTCGACCGCCATGGCGCGCGACGCAGGGGAACGCACCGAGGCGGCGCGCGGCGCGCTCTCCAGCGACTCCGGCGCCCGGTCGCCCCGGGACGCTTCCTGGCCCGCGGCCTGGCCGCTCGGGCTCTACGCAGCCTTCGGCGCGATCGCATGGCTCGTCTACCGCCCCGCGCTCGAGGGCCCGTTCATTTCCGACGACATCGGGTACCTCGTCGCCAACCCGTACACGGCCGGCCTCGCCCTCGACAACCTGCGCGCGATGCTCGATCCGTGGGGGGACGCCCGCTACTTCACGGCGAACTACGCCCCGGTCCATCTGCTGCTCCACGCCCTCGAGCGGCATATCTTCGCCGACGCCTTCCTGGGCTACCACCTCGTGAACGTGGCGATCCACGCGCTGAACGCCGTGCTGCTGACGGCGCTGCTGCGCGGAGCGGGACTGGGGAGCGTCGCGTGCCTTGGCGGCTCTCTCTTCTTCCTCCTGCATCCGGCCAACGTCGAGGCCGTGGCGTGGATCTCCCAGCTCAAGACCAACGGCTCCCTGGCCTTCGCGCTCGGTGCCCTGCTGGCCTTCCGGCGCCTGCCCGCGCTGGCGGCACTGCTCTTCGCCCTGTCCCTGCTCACGAAGGCGTCGGGGCTCTTCGCCCTTCCCACTGCCGCTGCGCTCGCGTGGCTGCACCGCGGCAGCCCCGGCGGCCAGCGCAGCGTCGGGCGGTGGTTGGGGGTCTGGCTGCTGCTCTTCGCGCTCTACGCGGTTCCCGAGCTGGGCTCCTTCGGCCATCGGGGCGGCGTGGAGGTCGAGGCCTTCGACGATCGCTGGGTCCACGCGCGCACCATCGCCGCGGTGGGCATGCGCTATCTCGTGATGGCCGCGACCGGCTGGGGGGTGGGGGCGTTCCAGGAGCCTCCGCCCGCGACGTCCTGGCTGGACCCGTGGTGGCTCGCCGCGCTGCCGGCGGGCGCGCTGCTGGCCTGGCGCCTGACGGCCACGCTGCGCCGGCGCAGCGTCGAAGCGGCCTTCTGGATCGCCGCCGCCGCGTCCTTCGCGCCGGTCTCGCAGCTGTTTCCCTTCCTCAATCCGGTTGCGGACCGCTACCTGTACTTCATCCTGCCCGGACTGATCGGCGGCGCTCTGCTCTGGTTCCGCAGCCTCGACGGCCGGACGTGGACGGCGGGTGCCGGGCTCGCCGCGTCGATCGCCGCCGGGGGGCTCATGGTCTGGTTCGGAGCGCAGAGTACGGCCCGTGCGGCGCTGTGGCGGAACGAGACGCTGCTGCTGCTGGACGCCGCTCGGCACTACCCCGACGGCGGCACGGCCCACTTCCTGCGGGCCCGCAGCGCCGCGCAGGAGGGCAGGGTCGAGGACGCGGTAGCGGCCGTGCGCGAAGCCAGCGGGCGGGGGATCGATCGCTTCGCGGTGATCCGAGACGACCCCGGGCTCGCGCCCATCCGCGATGATCCCGCGTTCCGCGCGTTGATCCGCGATCTGGCAGGCCGCTGGATCGAGACGGTACGGAAGCGCGGCAACCTCACCCAGCCGGAGCTGCGTATGCTCGCGCGCGCGCATCTCGAGCGGGACGAGTACGAGGAGGCGATCGGCGCCTACGAAGCCGCCCTGCGGACCGAGGGCCCTCTACACGACGTGCTGCGATCCGAGCTCGACGCGGCGCGGCGCCTCGCGGGAGGACGCGTGGCCGACCGGGCCGACGCGGGAGGGCAGGGCGATCGCACGCGCTGAGTCCAGGCGGCGGAGTCCGCGCGCTGCCAGCCCCGTCCGCCGGCCCGGCCTCGGCCCGGGCCATTGGGCGCTGCTCTTCGTCGCCTACGTCGGTGCCGCGCTGTGGGTCTACGAGCGCGCGCTGTCCGGCCCCTTCGTGTCGGACGACATCCACTACGTCGCCGCGAATCCCTACGTGCACGAGATGAGTCTCGAGAACGTCCTCACCGTGCTCGAGCCCTACGGTGCGGCGACGATCGCGGTGGTCAACTACTCGCCCGTCCAGCTGCTGCTCCACGGCGCGGCGTGGCAGGTCTTCGGAGCCGAGGTCACGGGACACCACGTCGTGAACGTCGTGCTCCACGCCCTGGCCTCCACGCTGCTCGGGGCGCTGTTCGTCGCTTCGGGCCTTCCCCCGATGGCGGCCGTGCTCGGGAGCGCGGCGTTCCTCCTGCATCCGGCCAACGTCGAGGCCGTGGCGTGGATCTCCCAGCTGAAGAGCACCTCGGCCATGGTGCTGATGCTGGCCGCGCTCCTCGCCTACCCGCGTCGGCCCGTCCTCGGGAGCGGTCTGTTCGGCCTCGCGCTGCTCGCCAAGGCGACGGCCGCCTGCGCGCTGCCGGTCGTCTTCCTGCTCGAGTGGGCGCGCGGCGGCGGCGTTCGTTGGCGTTGGCTCGCGGTATGGGTCGCGCTCTTCGCCGGCTCCGCGCTGGTCGAGTTCACCGCCCACCAACGCGCCGGCGCGGCGGCTGCGACCCTCTACGAGACGCCGACGATGCTGATTCGCACCGTGGCGGCGTTGGGGATGCGCTACCTCGCGATGGCCTTCACGTCGTGGGGGGTCTCCGCCTTCCACGAGCCGGAGCCCGTGGCCTCCTGGCTGGACCCGTGGTGGGTCGCGGCCCTGTTCAGCTACGCGCTTCTCGGTTGGCGCCTCGTCGCGGTCGGGCGCGCGCGCAGTCCGGAGTTCGCCCATTGGATCTGGGCCCTGGTCTCGTTCGGTCCGATCTCGCAGATCTTCCCGTTCCTGTATCCGATGGCGGATCGCTACCTCTACTTCATCCTGCCGGGGCTCCTGGGCGCGTCGCTGCTCGCCGGGCGGGACCTGGCGCGACGTCTCCCCGAGACGCGACGTCGGCTGGCCGCCCGCGCGGCGGTCGCGGCCGGCATCGCACTGCTCGCGCTGTTCGCCGCGCGCAGCTTTGAGCGCGCCGCGATCTGGCGCTCGCCCGCGACCCTGTTGGCCGATGCGGCGCGACACTACCCCGACGGCGTCTCCGCGAACCTGCACCGCGCCAAGGCGGCCGCCATCCGCGGCGACACGCAGGCGGCGGTCGCGGGCATCCGCGCGGCCGTGGGTCGGGGCTACAACCGCTACGAGCAGCTCCTCGCCGACCCGGCCTTCGCCTCGATCCGGCAGGAGCCGAGCTTCCGGGACGTGATCCGCGAGATCGCGAGGGGCTGGATCGAGTCCGGCCGCGCCTGGGAGGACCCGACCCAGATGGAGCTGCGCAAGCTGGCCAGCGCCCACGCGGTCCTGGGCGAGCGGGACGCGGCCGTGGCTCTGCTGCGGCGCGCCCTCGAGCGGGGAGGGCCCCTCGACGACGCCGTGCGGGCGGATCTCGGCGCCCTGGGCGCGGCCCCGCGCTGAACCGTCGTGGGAGTGCTCGCGCCCCGACCGCTGTCGGCGCGAGGCGCTGCGACGAAGCCCGTGGACTCCTCCTCAGTTCGAGGCGGTGTCGTCCGCGCTGCCTTCCGCGAAGGCGCGCTTGCGCGCTGCCTCGAGCTGACGCCTCGCGTCTTCCGCGCCCGAGAACTCCTCGCTGATGCCCAGGGCTCGCTCGAAGGCGCTCGCTGCCTCGGCGTCGCGACCGAGATCGCTGAGTGCCAACCCGGCGTGGTAGGCGTAGGCCGGCGAGATCTCGTCGCTGTCGCGTCCGAGCACGATGGCCTGGGTGAACTGCCGCAGGGCGGCTTCGGGCTGGCCCTTCTGCAGGTGCACGAGACCCACGGCGTCCGTGGCGTAGGCGTAGTCGGGCAGCTCGCGCTGCGCCGCCCGGGCCAGCTCGAGGGCCCGATCCAGGTCCTGTCCCTGCCTCGCCAGCAACACGGCCAGATCGGCCTTCGCGATCGGGATCCTCGGGTTCTCCGCCACGACCTTCTCGTACATCGCCTTGGCTTCGTCGAGCTTGCCTTCGCCGGCGTAGAGCCGGGCGAGCAGCACGCGCGCACCCGCGTGGAGCACGCCGACGGCCTCGGCCTCTTCGAAGGAGCGCCGCGCCTGCTCGGTCTTGCCCTGTGCGTGGTAGATCCCGTGCAGCAGATCCACGGCGAGCGGTAGCTCCGGACGCGCCTCGAAGGCGCGCAAGGCGTCCGCCTCGGCCCGATCGAGCTGGCTCATTCTCGCCAGGACCTCCGCGCGCAGCAGCAGGATCTCCGGCGTTGCGAGCCTGGACTCCACGACCCTGTCGAGCCGCTGCAGGGCGCGCTGGAGCTGATTGGTCTGGATGTCGAGACGCGTGAAGGCTTCGAGCAGGTCGTGGTTGCCCGGTGCCAACTTCAGGGCCTTGGAGAGATAGCTCCGGGTCACGCGGGGATTCGACTTCCGCTCCCGGCGCGCGTACTCGAGGGCCGCGGCCGGCAGGACCACCGGCCCCTCGAGCAATGCCTCCAGCGCTTCCTTGCCGCTCTCGGGGCGACCGGTCCCGTACAGCGCGCGCGCGTACTGGAGCTGCTCGCTCGGAGTCGGCTCGTGTCCGTGCTTCTTCAGCTCGGACAGCGTGAGGAGGACGTTGCCCCACTCCCGGGCCTCGGCCTGGATCGAGAGCTTGAGGCGCCCGCCCGGGACGGAGTATCCCGAGGCCAGCGCCATGGCCCGGTCGATGGCGGTCGTCGCCGCGGTCAGATCGCCGGCCTGGAGCTCTGCCAGCGCGAGCAGGCGCTCGTTCTCGAAGCTCTCTTCTTCGGCCGCCACCTCGCGGAAGATCTCCACGGCTTCGTCCGAGCGGCCATCGGCCAGAGCCAGCCGCCCCGCGGCGCGCCGGGTCGTCAGGTCGTCCGGGTACGCGCCCGCCATCTGGGTGTAGGTCGCCCGCGCATTGGCGAGCTGACCGGCGTAGAGCTCGTACTGCAGCACCTGCTCCCACAGGCGGGGCTCGTCGACACCGTCCGAAATGGCCTGGTCGAGATGGGCGATCGCGTCCAGGGTGCGGTCCGTCCGCGAGAGGTGGGCGGCGTAGACGATGTGCGCGGCCGGCAGGTCCGGCTGCTGCTCGAGCATCTCCCGGTAGATGATCTCCGTCGCGGTCGGGCCCTCGATCTCCGCCGTGAGCTGTGCGAGCTGGTCCCAGTTCCGCACCCGCTGCGGGGCGGCGCGCACCATCTCGCGCACGGCCCAGAGCCGGACCCGAGGTCGTTCCGTGACGCGCGCCCACTCTTCTGCCGCGCTCGCCGCGGCGTACCGGGCCGTCGGTTTCTCCTGTTCGACTGCCAGCGTCACCGCATCGCGGAACGCGGCGATCGCGTCCTTGACGTGGCGCGGCCACGCCGCGTAGACCCGCGCGATCTCCACGCGCGCTCCGACGTGTCCGCCCTCGATCTCGTCTACCTTCCGAAACGCCGCGATCGCCTCTCGGAACAGCGCCCCCGGCGGCCTCTTCTTCTGCTGCCGGAGCTCGCGGATCCGGCTCAGGTGAACGGTTCCCAGCTGGACCCAGTTCTCGTAGTCGTCCGGATCGAGCTCGATGGCCTTCCGGGCCGCAGCCAGCGCCGTCTTCGTGTCCCTGCGGACGAGCGCGAGACCGGAACGCGTGCGGTGGATCAGGTCGTCGTCCGGATAGCGCTGGAGCGCGCCGCGGATGAGACGCTCCGCCCGCCTGGGCGAGCTGAACCACACGAGCATGGCCTGTGCCATGGCCGCGTCCACGCGGGTGGGGTCGAGTCGGTAGGCCTCTCCGTAGTGGAAGACCGCCGCCTGGTATTCACCCTCGTCGTTCAGGAGCTCGGCCAGGTCGAAGTTCACCTGGGGGTCGCGCGGGTCGATCTTGAGCGCCCCCTGGTACTCGAGCAGCGCTTCCCGGGGCTTGCCCTCCGCAACGTAGGTCTCGGCCCGCGCCACGTGCTCGGCGAAGCGTTCCTCGGGCGACGCGCAAGCCGCCAGCGCTCCCAGCGCCAGCGCGCACAGGCGCCGATTCCAGCCCCGGAGCGGCATCGCCTAGTTCGAGCTCACCTGCGTGAGCTGCCGCCGTGCGTCCTCGGCCTGATCGAAGTCACCCAGGGCCAGCGCCGACTGGAGCATCTCTCGGCCGCGCTCCTTCTGGCCGGCCGCGATGAGCGCCGTGCCGAGCCGATAGCGCATCGAGGCAGAGGTGGGGCGCAGGGAGACGGCCTCCTCGAGCACCGCGACGGCCTCCGCGGCCTCGCCGCGCTGGAGGTGCACGAAGCCGAGGGTGTCGAGGATGTCGGGCGAGGCGTCGAGCGCCTTCGCCTCCTGGGCCAGCTCGAGTGCGTAGTCCAGCTCCTCGCCCTTCTCCGCCAGGATCCATGCCAGATCGTTGCGCGCTCCCACCGAGCCCGGCGCCTGCCGCACCACCTTGCGCAGGCGTGCCTCGCCGCCCGCATCGTCGCCGGTGGCCAGGGTGAGCTGGGCGGCCGCGTAGCCGTACGAGCCCTCCTGGGGAACCATGGCCGCGGCGCGATCGAACAGCTCGATGGCCCCTGCCAGGTCGCCGCCCTGTGCCTTCAGGGTGGCCAGTCCGGCCAGGGCTGACGGGTTGTGCTCTTCGATCTCCAGGGACTTCTCGAAGTCGGCCCGGGCCTCGTCCGCGCGCTCCGCGCGCGCCAGGGCGACGCCCCGGAGCTCGTACAGCGAGCCCTGCTCCGGGGCGCGTTCGATGGCGGTGTCGATCGGGGAGATCGCCTCCCCGGAGCGGCCCAGCTGCATCAGGGTCTCGGCGAGCTGGCGCAGCAGCGCCTCGTGCTTCGGGTCGGAGACGTCGATCCCGCTCGCCTCGATGACCTCCAGGGACTTGGCGGGCCCGTTCTCCTCGCGTTCGAGCATGGCGAGCTCGGCGGTGGCGATGGCAACGTGGCCGCGGGTGCGCAGCACCTCGATGGTCCGCCGCGCGCGGTCGTAGCGCCGCATCTTGACGAGGGCCCGGTTCGCGACGACGTAGGCGTCGGACTGTCCCATGCCGCCGGGCCCCTTCAGCGCCATGTTGGCGAAGGTCACGGCCTGCTGGTAGTTGCCGAGCGCCAGGTGCAGGCGCGCGAGCTCGATCGCCGCATCCGTCTCCGCGGTTCCCGCACGGACGGCCTCGCGAAGCTCCGAGATGGCGCGCTCGTTGTCTCCCAGGTCGCGCGCGGCCAGGCCGGCCAGGTAGCGCGCGCCCGCGTTGTTGGGCCAGGCCTTGATGCCCTGCTCGAAGGCCTCCAGCGCGCCCCTCGGATCGCCGCGCATCAGCTGGATGCGGCCGCGGACCAGCCGGGCGTAGGTCGGCTCGGAGAGGGTGCCGGCGATCTGCTCGGCGCGGTCCAGCTCGCCGAGATCGATCAGCACGTCCGCCTGGACGAAGCGAACCTGGTCGCCGCCGTCTCCGCCCGAGAGCTCCCGGACCTTCTCGATCGCCTCGAGCGCCTCCGCGGGACGCTTCTGGGCGCGGTAGAAGTTCGCCAGGAGGTTCCACGCCGCCGCCGAGCCGAAGCTCTCCACGGCATCCTCCAGCACCTTCTCCGCGGCCTCGACGTCGCCGGTGACAGCCAGCCGGTTCGCCAGGGTCTGACGCAGATTGAGGTTCTCCGGTGCGCTCTCCACGGCGCTGCGCACGAGCTGCGTCGCGCGTTCCC
>JAAUYK010051339.1_pt1 | contig 15558 bp, 12 predicted proteins | sample 7278021 | NCBI WGS metagenome assembly JAAUYK01 (sample SAMN14350223, study PRJNA611818) | marine sediment metagenome | isolation source: surface marine sediment (1.8m) | place: French Polynesia: Moorea | collected 2018-08
AAAGTCTATGGGTCACCAAGACAGCAATTGTTTCTTTACTTAATTTGGTTTTCCCGAGCAGCCTACAATTGAGGCATGTTTTCCTAGTGAATTTCGAAGCATATTCTCAACATCGTGTAATGCTATCGGCTTACAACGAGGAGATCCCTTCCACTTTTCCCTCACCTTCCGTACTCTCGTCTCGTCATTCCCGGCGTCCGCGTCCGCGTTCCCTTCTCGCGATTCCCGTCAACGTCGACGCTGTGAGGTCGATCGAATCGAAGAGCAACCTCAGGATCGGCTTTGCGGCTCACTCCGGATGGCACCTTTACCAATTCACTATAACACTATTATTGAATTTTGTCCAGTTCCGAACCTGGTGGCGTATATGGTCTTGCCTTGATGAATCGGCCCTTGATTCTACGAATTTGATCCTCGCTCGATCACTTTATGTCCGTGATGCGTCTAGTGATCGCACTGATCGGTTCGATCGGATTCCTTTATCGACTGCCTGTCCCTGTCTGTCCTGGGACCTGGCTGCCGTCAAGTCTGCGTCGATTGCTCGCGTTTCTTGTTAATACCATCGCTACGCTACAGAGGCATCGTCTGCTCTGACTGCTCTGACTGCGCTCGCTCTGCTGAGTCTGCTCTGCTCTGATGATCTGCTCTGCTCTGATCTGCCCCAACGAGCAGCTGATGAGACCGAGCGAGCGAGCGAGCGAGCGAGAGAGAAGAGGGGAAGGCCGAAGGCAGCTCGGCGGGAACAACGCTGGCTGGGCTGCGACTGTCTGGCGTACAAGGGGAACAATACTATAGGACTACCTTAACCTTAATTATATATTTCACTACCATTTTAAGGGCAGTGCTTTAGAATTGTCCCCCATTAAATGCTGATTTAATTTTGCTTTACCACAAATCTGTTGCCACTGATTGTTTGAGCGCCCTCGCTTGTCGTCGTCGCGCGACGCGATCACGCCACTCTCGCCTCGAACGATGAAACGAACGAGCAAACGCGGACGGACGGACGGACGGACATCCTGCCGGGCCGGGCGGAGTTTCGGCGCGGCCCGACCCAAAAGCGAGCCATCAACTCAACGCCGCGCTTGCGCAAAGCAAAAGAAAACGATCACAAGAACGAGAGAGGGTACGGACTACTACCGAATATTACAGTAAATCTCATGTGGGCTCGTGCTATAACTGCTCTTAGATAATATATAATTGTACATTCAATAGTTTACAAGAATATACTTTTGGCCATCTACCAGTGTCCAAACATGCCGACAATAAAAGGGAAAGTCGATCGTCTGCAGTAGGTGCGCATGGTGCGCGCGACGTAGAATCTCAAGGTCAGAATTGAACGGGCGTCAAGTCAAAGGCCGCGGGACCTTGGATCGGACGGACGCAGCGCCGCGGAGAGCTAGAGAGTCGCCAAGGTAGACACGCTCTGGATGCGCAAGGCCAAACTCGACGACGTCATGAATATGCCGCGTATAGGAGCATTAGAAACGGGGACTTTGCGATGTGTCAGAGCCAGACGCAATAAAATATTCCATTACCTGAACTGTCTAGGAAAAGGAGGAAGTCTTGGTCGAGATCGACGAGAACAAGTGCAAGCAGTTTATAGTGTAGGTCAGTCTAATGTCATAGCTTCCCCATCCAAGTGCGATCGAAGGCCGCGCCGCGCTGGCGACACTTGTCCGACCTTGGACAGACATTATAGTGTAGCTGCATGGCCTTCCTTCCCTCCTTGCTAGCTCTCTCCAATCACATCCGGCAGCTACTGCGCCGCGATTGCAAATGAAAGCGAGAGTAAATCTGGACGCGGCCAGAGGAACCGAGTGGAGCCGGTCGGTCGGTTAACCCACTACGCCGTCCGTAGCGGTGGACAATCGTTCGTTCGTTCGTTCACCTGAAAGCCAGACCGGTTCTGCGACGCTTTGTGGCTGGCATGCCATTAAATTGGCCGGGCGGGCGGGCGAACCGACAGGAGCCCACTTTTATTTCGTAGGGCTGGCCGTAAAAAATAGCGGTTTGGCTGGTAATATTTCTGGTATGCTACATGCACGTTCGGGTACGCCGTGAAACATAGCTGAACATGCACGTGCAAATGCTTGGACCGAGCAAAAAGATATTTCCGTGTTTGGAGCGGCCGCGAGGGTGTAATGTCTGCCAGTTAGCAGTTTTGGTGGCCGAGGCCATATCAGCGGTGCAGCGGGGCTTGGGGTAGGTTAGCTTGGGCCGCGTACGGCAGGTGTTGGTTGTTGAAGGCCACTCTGGAGCGCCGACCGTCCGTCGCGACTGACTTCGCGGTGGCGGGTCGAAATAACGAACGAGCGAACGAACGACGGCGCGTCTGGCTTTTGCCTCCCTCCCTCCCTCCCTCCCTCCCTCACAAAATAATGGATGGATGATACGACCCAAGGAAGTTATCTAGGCAGGAAGTATCATCGCCCCCCATGCAATCCTAGACTCCGCGAACACGCTATAATTACCAACTTTGCTGTATGTACATACGTACTTTTCCATCGTACGATTTTTAGTCAGGAGTCGCATACACACACGTAACAAGAGCGATCGAGCGCGCACCACGTCACCGCGTACCCTTTGCGCGCGTGAGACTCGATCGACGTGACGGGCCTGTCCTGTATGCCTTGCCTGTTGAAAAGATTGTGGACGGAGTATGACGACGGCCGGCCGGCCGGGTCTCGGTCGACCGACGAACGGACGGACTAACGAGTTACGTAAGAACTGGAAAGGCATCTCGACTAACCCGCGCACGCTCGTTGAAAACGAAAGGGGATATACTAGGAGCGAGTACATGGCGATCGAAATGACAATTAAGATATCGTTAGCTTTCAAAGGCAGCAAGTAAGAATGTGAGGAAGCAAATACCAAAAGTCCATTTTTGGCCACTTCGTCTTTCGCTAAACAATGGGCCTATATCCAACTGACCTTGAAATTGCTCAGCAATCTGTGGTATAAGAACCACTCTGATTGCACAAAAAGACGTTAGAAGCGGCCTTTTTGCTGGCCATAGTAGTCACAGAGACAGTTTCTTATAAATCGTCTTACCGAATTAGTATACTATATGCAGATCCCCTCGATATAGAGTTGTGGCAAAATGTCGTCGGTCAGAGAATTGCGCTAAACAGCGCCTTCTCTCCGATGTCCACCGTGCGGTGATTCCTCTTTGCGTCCTCCCTTCTCGGCGTTCAGAAACAAATTGATCTGTGCGTACGGCAAGTGTCCGTCCGCATACATGCCGTGGCCGAGCAGGATGCGATCTAGAGGTTCGATCGTGGCGGGAAAACGAGCACCGACGGACCGACAACGGCAGCAACAGCGTCGTGCGTAATTTTCGCGGGCGACCGGAGTCGCGCCTGCGGCGCCGAGGAAGGCGGTGCCATATTTAGGCAGAAATTGATCTGTAGAACTGCATGAATGTACTCTCACCATTAACCAACAAAATAACACCTCTTTTTTAGCCTAAATTATGTATGGAAAAGTATGTCTCGCCTCTCGTATTGGGGGCCTGTCCCATTGCTTTACTGCTCGGGTCGCCGGCGCGTCGTTTGCGCGGGCGCGGACGTCGCGGGCGCGGGTGCGGGCGGGGCGAACGCATGTGCTTGTGGCCGAAACGTAGTATCGTACGTACGTTAGAGTAAAACGTAGTTCACTACGTCACAGCAGGGTTGCATCGCTCATAAGTCATAACATAATTTACAATGCATATGCTTTGAGAAGCGGCGCCAGCAATACGTTCTCTATTAGTACGAATGTTTATTACAGTGACTATTAGGACCCCTATCTCTCACCACGTGGTCCGTCTGCGAGGCGTCTAAAAGTGTCGGTCGGTCGGTCGGTCGGTCGGTTGGGGGCGCGATCGAGAAAAGAGAAGGTGGGTGGGGACGAGGAGGCGGAATCTGCTGCGCAGTTGTGTTGTACTATGTATATTTGCCCGACCGATCGACCGAGCGCGTTTACGGCGCCGGTGCGTCGGTAACTTTGTGACCCGCACTGCCCTAGCTAGGCCCAATCGCCGTAATCGTACGAGCGGAGCGGGTGCATTTCTGTACGTAAGTATGTGTGCGCCCTTTTCATTCTTACTTTCTGCTAGCTAGCTACGTGACCTTGAGTTGCGACGGGTAAATTCGCCGCCGCTGCCTAGAGAGAGAGAGAGCGGCATTGTTGCGTAACTCATCCAGCCGGGCCGGCGTTCGGTTTAGTCGAACCGGTCGGCATGTTAGGGAAAATCGAAGAGAGGACGAGCCCCCATGATCGCGAGAGATCGAGGAAACATAATGTGGTACGCAGTTTGTACGTACAACTATAGTTGTCGGCCTTGGGGAGAGCCTTGCTGTCTCAGCACATGCGAACGAGGTCACCACTTCGACAGTTAGGCGACAATGGAGTTGATAACCCCATACCGAGGACAGCATATTTGTAGAACATACTTAAACTTCGTCACATTTACAGATCGAGTATTTGGATCTACCACTTGGGCGTATTCAGTGGGAGGAAATCAGTGCTAAATATCTGCTAGCTGCGTCGTAGAAAAGCGTCTGGTAAACACGAGCTGTACTCTCGGGAACATTGCGTAGTGCGTAGTTCGTTGGATGTAGCTAACTCTATTTCTGGTCTTGTGTGATGCGCTCAATAACAAAATCGATCGAGCTTGATGACGCTGACAGAGAAAAATAATGCTACGAATTAATTAAACGCGAGTTGCTTACGTAGTTAAACAAAGCACGCAGTGCAAAGAAACCACAGAGCGCAAGCCGCGAAACCCCGAGTAAATACGTGCGTCCACGAAAATGTGTGTAGCACAGATAAGGAAAAAGACAGCTATTATAATTACGTATCTTTCTGGACATTAGCATGAATTAGTCGCTCGTATAATAGGCGATACGCACGTGTGCGCATTTGAAGAAATCTGCACTGTCGTATGTGTAGATATGTAATAGTCTCCAGTCTTGTGTTTGATATTGTGCACTATAAGTAGTTAGCGAAACCCAAAATATTATGGCCCCAGGTAACGCCCTATAACCGTGCTTTCTATACTATACCTAGGAGCATGTACGTCTCACCTGCTCGAAAGCAGCTCGCCCAAGAGAGCTATAGTACACTCAACTGGCAGAAAGCTGTTCGTTTACGTACTCCGCGCCCTCATTTCGCTCGGCCCTCGCCGCCGAAACGCGAGCGTGGCCGATACGTATAGCGAGTGTGCTGTACGTATGTGGTGCACGTATACTGCAACAGCTCCATTAGCCACCACATATGTATATTCTGTAGACAGAATGTGAGAACGTCGACTACACTGCAGCAGGAGCACATATTCTATCTCACTCGGCGAGTTTACGTAGTTCCGATGCTTCGACTGCAATCCAACCCGACAACATCGTAAGGCGTGTTATGATTTCGGCCACAGTCCGTACCTGACTCGTCGTCGCCTGCCTTCCAGCCACCACGTAGCCGAACGCCTCCACCATGTCCATCATGAACATGAAGTCGCTGCATTTATGCACAGGTGAGTGGCAGGATACTGAAGTACGTAGCTAGCAGACTGGATTTTTTTGCGGAAAAATTAACTGTACAATACATGCATCGCATTTGTGTCCGGCCATCAGGCGTGACAGGCGCATGCGTGAAAGCCGACGCGACGTGTGTCCGTCCCAGGCCGCATGAACGTAAATATGACTTTGCTCGATCCGTACATACGCCTCCCCCACTCGTCTCGTCTCGTCTCGTAGGAGGGAGAAGGATCGAAGCTGTCGCGAGGGCGCCCTTTCTTGCCTGCAGCTTGTTGCTGCCGGCCCTGGCTGGCATGTCGGAACAAAGCGATCTGAGCTAGAAAGCTCGCTGCGTGCAAAATGCACTAAACACGGTCCAGGACCGGCACTTTGGATGCCACTACCATCTCAGGTGGTTCGTGGTAATCGCGGTTGCCAGCCAGCAAATTTTTTAAAGCAGTCTTGTGATTGACCTGAAGCAAAGATGTGAGAAATCATAAGAACACAACTGGGGCCCGCGTCCCACAGACGCACCGGTGCGGTTGGGCACGGACTCCATCAACGGGATAGAAGAAACGTACGTTGAAGTTTGGACGGACAAGGAAGAAGAAGACGCAGGTCACTTCCGCCTTCCGCAGTTTGAGTGTCGGCCGACCGAGCGAGAGGCGACAAAGACAAGCACAAATTGCGACACTGAAAGGCTCACGGGCTACGTACACCACAAAGGTCAAATGAAGGTTAAAAGTACCACACATCCAGAATAGGCTACCTCGTCTTCTAGATACGCTGAACGTACTTTTTATCGCTTGAGCATTATTGGGCAACACTGACCCGCCGACTGACCGCTCGAATCTTCGCCTGCCATAAACGTCGACGAGACAGTATTTGATCCGGCGGCAAATGTGCCAGAGCTACGTAGTACATACGCGCGCACTACGCACTAGGTACCGGATACTTCCGCAGTCCGTTCCTCGATCGCACGCCGACGCCGCGCCGGTGTCGGTCAGCCGGGCGGCCCGCCGGCGAGGAAGGTGGCACGGTCATACCCAAGACGACGACAGACGAAACCAGTCTGTCTGCCTGCACATGTTCGTCCGATCGTCCGGCCATAGCCAGTCACACACATTGCACAGGATGAGGATGAATCGAGTGAACTTCTGACCCGCAGACGACAGACAGGAACAATTTCAGTCACGAGGTGGCTGCCTGCGGGTCTGTCCAGTGGCAGCCTGGAAACCGTCCAAATACGGAAGAAATTGCAATACGATAGAAAAGACGAGTGCTATAGTGACATCCGAACTAGATCAGGAAAAAAGACGGCGATATACCGTTCGTCCAGATCAGGCATATACACCTCCTTCTTAACCAGGTCTACTGATACAAGGGGTTACGTACAGCCACACACTCTTAGGTACACTGCACTGATTATTAATCCATCATCTTTCTAGCCCTGGGCTTCGATCCCTTTGGGTTCTTTCTTAACATAATTAGGTCGGTGTGCCATGCAGTATCACTTTTCTACGTCATTGGCTTGGCCACAGTAACGACGAGTAAAGTATAGTAGAAACTTCCATTCACTCACACTATAGGTTCAAGAAAGAGAGGATCGTAAATATGGTTGTGGGATTGATTTGACTGAGGTGGAAAAACATGTAATCGCAAGTGCAGAGGGAGTGGTGCCCTTAATTTCCTTTTCCCCGTCATCTCAATGCGGTTGACCTGCCTAAATGTGATATGGTGTCATAGGTGTGCATTGCAAGAAACCATCCCTCAACAGCTAGTCAACAGTAGTGAAAAGAACATTTCCTTGGGAACGAAGCCAACCGACCAGGAGCTCTCCTCGATCCTTAGCCATTGCTTATTCTTCATTCTCACCTCCCCTGCCGAGCAAGCGAAGCGAGCGATCGAACGAGAGGAGAAGGAGGAAGAGTTTGATCAATAGCCTCGAGGCCGCCGGCGTCGCGTCGAGTCGCCGTCGACGCCATCGCTGGAGAAGGAAGGAACCGAGTGGAGTGGAGTGGAGTGGGGGTAAGGAAACCTTGACTCTTCCTCTTCCTCCCTCCGCCCCTACCAACCAGCCCCGGCCCCGGCCCTTGTTGGACTTTGAAGGTCACAAGTCAGGGCGGCAGCAACGGCGGCGACGAATGCCTGCTTCATTTTCCCGGCGTCGTCGATGGTCGGCGTCGGCGTCGAGTCCGGCGTTGCAGTCTCGCGGCGCCGTCACAGCCGAACGGATCTCGCTGCTGCAGCCATGTCAGAGGATGAGGACAAGTCGGCCGCAAACGGCAACGGCGAGGCCGCCGCCACCGCCGAGGCCGTAGAGGAGGAGCCCTGCAAGGAGGTCATCGTAAAGGAGCTTCCCAACACTAACGCCGCGCCGGAGAGGAAGTCCGCCATGGAGGAGACCAACGACAGGCTGACGTCGCAGAACGCAGTCGTACAGCCATTGCTCACAGGTCTATCAAAAGTACCTAATAATTAATTTTGAGACCACGGTTATGTGCACCTTAAGTCCTGCAATGTACGCGTACATACTACATGCGAGCTCGTGCTTAAAGCCAGCTATAATCCTTTCAGATCTGTACCAAATCACGATGGCCTACGCCTACTGGAAGGCGCACCGCACGGACGACCGAGCCGTCTTCGACCTCTTCTTCCGCAAGAGCCCCTTCAACGGCGAGTTCACCGTGTTTGCCGGCCTCTCCGAGTGCCTCAAGTTCCTTGAGAACTTCCACTACTCGGACAGCGACATCGAGTACTTGCGCAAGACTCTCCCCACTAGCGTGGAGCCGGCCTTCTTTGACTACCTGAAGAACCTGACGCCGAACGACATCACGATCTACGCGCTGAAGGAGGGCTCCATCGCGTTCCCCCGTGTCCCGCTCATCCGCATCGAGGGTCCGCTGATCGTCGCACAGCTGCTGGAGACCACCTTCCTCTGCCTTGTGAACTTCGCCAGTCTGATCGCGACTAACGCGGCGAGATACAGGATTGCGGCGGGATCCAACAGCAAGCTCAAGCTCCTGGAGTTCGGGCTGCGCAGGGCACAGGGGCCGGACGGAGGGCTCTCCGCATCCAAATACGCGTACATCGGTGAGTCTAATTGTCTGTACGTGTATTTTATGTAACTTCCTGTCCAACTTAGTTTAGTGTGCCTGCATTGCGCCAAGTTACTCCGCCTGGCTCCTGGCTCCCAACCAGCTTTTCCTTCCTTCTTTGCTCTCTTGGGTGCCTTAGCCTAACCTTGCGTGAACAAATCAAGGCCCACTGTCGGACAAAGTGCAAGTAGCTTGCCTAGCTGGGGGCCTCTTGAAGGCCAACTAGGTATTAGAAGTAACGTCGTGGAAGCCTTTTTGCACGATCTTCCAACCAGGTGGCAGGTGGGCCTGAAAGTGAACAAATGTCGTGCGCCAGCCGCTTCCCAACTAAGCAACGCCATAGGAAACTAACTGCCTGTTTTCCTCAGCTAGTAGCTACCTTCCTTCCATGCACAAAGTGACTTTCGGTTGGCCGTTCTCTCCTCTCGAGGAGGGAGAGGGAGCCTTGCGTGACTTGTCAGCGAGGAAGTAGTTGGCGACCGAACGTCGCTCGGTGTTGCCTGGCTGGCCGGTCATGCAGGCTAGGTCTAGGCCGTCCTTGGCGAACTTTACTTAGGATTGGTGACGGCACTTTCCTTGATGATAGGCCTGCCTATGTAGTATAGCTAGCTTTCGAAGCACTCTGGCTACGAAACAAAAGAAACTTCGTACTTTCAGGCGGATTCGACGGCACCAGCAACGTTCTCGCCGGCAAGCTCTTCAACATCCCTGTGAAGGGGACGCACGCGCACGCCTTCGTCACTTCCTTCACCGGTGCGGAGGATCTGAAGAACAGCAAGATCGCGTCCAACGACGACCCCGACGTGTTCGAGACCGACTTCTTCGGGAAGTGCACGGTGTGGCGCTCGCAGCTCGCAGACCACCTCAAGATCTTGAAGGAGGAGGCGCACGACGGCGAGTTGGCCGCCTTCGCCTCCTACGCCATCGCCTTCCCCGATGGGTTCATGGCCCTAGTTGACACGTACGATGTATCCAGGTACATCTTTGTGTTCCGCTAAACACGTACAGACACCGACACACGAAACTCCGCGCACACGCCACGTACTGTACTATATCCGTACCCGATAAGACAGAACGACCTGTACTATAGGCACAGTCAACAAAGCTACAGCACAACAACTATATATAAGTGTAAAGGGCTATGTTTTTCGAAACGGAATTCCATATTTTATTAGCCAGATTACGTACGACTCTTTAAAGGCCAGTTCTGTCTCATATTAACGACGGAATTAAGACTATACGTATAATATCCCTAGGACTTGAATTCCACTTCAACTCCTCAAACTTCCTACGAATAACATTTACTTTATTATTCTTTGCCTTTACTTTATCTCCTGCAGGAGCGGCCTCTTGAACTTTGCCGCTGTGGCCCTTTCCCTGCACGACCTCGGCTACCGCGCTCTCGGCATACGCATCGACTCCGGCGACCTGGCCTACCTGTCCAAGCTGGCCCGGGAGACCTTCCTTAGCATCGCGACCAAGTTCGAGGTGCCCTGGTTCGGCGGCCTTATCATCGTCGCGTCGAACGACATCAACGAGGAGACGATCCTGTCCTTGAACGAGCAGGGCCACTCGATCGACTGCTTCGGCATCGGCACGCACCTCGTGACATGCCAGCGCCAGCCCGCCCTCGGATGCGTCTACAAGCTCGTGGAGATCAACGGCGCGCCCAAGATCAAGCTCAGCCAGGACGTGGAGAAGGTGACCATGCCGGGAAAGAAGATCGCCCACCGGCTGTACAGCAGCGACGGGCACGCGCTCATCGACCTCCTGCAGAAGCCGGAGGAGAGTCCGCCCGAGGTGGACAAGAGGGTGCTCTGCAGGCATCCATTCCACGTGAGTATTAACAACATATTTTTTGGCAACACATTCCAATGGCTGTTCTACAGGAGTCCAAGAGGGCCTGGGTGATCCCGTCCAAGGTAGAGAACTTGTACACCTGTTGGTGGAAAGACGGGAAGCTGTCGTGCGAGTATCCCTCAATGGATGAGATCAGAGAGACGGTGCAGAGTTCGCTTAAGACCCTCAGGCAGGATCACAAGCGGTCTCTGAACCCAACACCTTACAAGGTTTGACTATTATTGAGTGTTATGGCTTAAACTCATCGCACATTATATTTTCATTAGGTTGGCGTATCCGACGACCTGTACCACTTCATCCATGATCTCTGGCTGGAGAACCAGCCGATCGGGGAGCTTTCTTGACAAACATACGCCCTGGACGGCGCAGCCGCCGCTGCCGCCGCGTCCGGGGCCGGGTCCGCCGCCGCCGCCGCCGCCGCCAACGCAAACACGCTACAGCTACAACACCGGAGTCACAACGAGTTGCCGTGTACAGCCGCCGGCCTCTGATACTCAGCGTGGCCCATTTAGAGAGCGAAAGACATCTGCTGGATCAGAGATGATTGAAGACAGGAATTTGAGTAACATCTACGGATACGCGAAGCTGGAGGGCATCAGGACAGCGTCCGTCCGTCCGTCCGTCATAGTGAACCTAGAGATCGAGCGCGAATACGTATTTATCACCACACCCCTTGCACGATCGCTGCACTCATTATTCCTACGTACACATTGTCGATTCGGCTACTGCTAGAGACGTTACGTGCACGCAATGCACGCTGCTTCAGCGAAAAAAATGGACTCTGAATAGCTAGAAAGAAGCTAGGTAGCGTACATACAGATTTTAGGCGCAAGATGGTTGCGAGACCCGCCTTTAGACGTGGATGGACAAGCTGCGGATATGCTATGAAGAACGGAGAGAAGAAGCTTTTACTATAGAAAATTGGTTGCAGTTATTCAAAACTACTACTACTACAACTCGTAATACTATGCAGTTAAGTTATCGAAATGCATGGCAAGCTCCTACTAAGCGCCTAACAAGTTATTCAGCGGACACGTTGTGAGGAGAACCTACGTAGTCATTTAATTCCTTTCTGTGAGAATATTAATATGGGCATAACTTGATTTTTCTCGTTGGTCGTCTGTTGTGGCTGTTGTATATAAACCCAAGCTAGGTGGTTGTCCCGTATGTCGCGGGGAGGTGTGGGTTACAGCTTTCGATGAAGATCTTGTTGGCTTCCTGCTCGGTGAATTCGGTGCCACCGATCCGAACTGGTAGCGCATCTCGGCTTATCTAAAGATGCGACATATATTAATTATAGTCTCAACTAATTCGATTGTGATTTGTATATTACGTGAGTTTGTAGGTCCTTCCACTCGGAGTGGTACATCATTTTGCCGAACTTGTCCGCTGTGAACGTGCTGAAGACGAAGACAATGGGCTTCACAATCTGAGGAAAGAAAGTACAATTTATAGCACGCTTAGATTTACGTAGAATATACTAGAACCTCTCACCATTGGAGGCTTCATGAGATGAATGACACTTAGTCTGCCCGGGAAGCCGTCCTTGAGAATCATGACGGCGTTCTTGACGTGACCTAGGTAGCCGTACAGGTGGCCCCAGCTGGCTCCCCGCGCGTCGTTGATAAACGTGAGGCCAAGGATCTGAAATCATGCATTCAGTAAAGTAGCGCATTCATTCGACCTCTTTTCATTTGTTAAGTGACCCTCGCATGTTGCCAACGTACTTATTCCACAAGATAAGGACACCGGACGGGTCACCGAGGGCATCATGAATTGCAGGTAAACATGAATTAAGGGCCCGACTTACGTCAATCGGACAGTCTGCATTTTTGCCATCGCCCATGAATTCAAGCCCCCCCCCAATTAGATTTTGCATACTACGTATATTAAACTTTTAGTTGGTTTGGGCGAGCATACTTCTGATTTAGAACGCCTTTAAACATGGAAGCAATGTTGGGTGAGTAATTGACTCGATTTGAGCTACAGGTCTGCCCAAACATGTACATAGTAGTACACCATAAATACCTGAGCCTGCTTGTCGTGGTAGAGCGTGTTGAAGAAAATCCAGGTGACGAGTTTGCAGTGGTCGTCGATCATGTCTACGGGTACGAGCTGGCAGACGCGCTCCAAGATCACCCTCCTGCCGAGTTCGTCGTACGCGGGCAGCGGGAGGAAGGCGCCGGTGTCGAGCAGCTTCTTGATCTCCTTGTTCTCGTAGCTCATGTTCTTCCAGTAAAACTCGTGGGTGACGCGGTACTTGAAGTAGGTGGCCAGCTTCTTCTTCGCCTTGTCCATGTTGAACTTGCACCCCCTGAGGTACGAAGAGAATTTATTGGAGCGTACTTCACGGTAAGGCTTGAATTATACCTACATGCAGCTAGTATACTAGTCCTTACCTGAGAAACTTGTGCACAAAGTCGTCGTCCGCGTCCACGGGCAGGTTGTCGTCGGCCCAGCCCCTGATCTCGTTGAACATCCTCTCCGCCATCTGTTTGTCCACTCCGAACTCGCGCTCCACGTACGCGTCCAACTCGTCGTCGGTCCACACGCGGCCGTACATCTTCGAGTTGGGTCTACCGCCGCCACCCGCTCCGGCCTCGGGCGGCACTGGAGATGGGGATATCGACGCAGAGCAGACGGACTCTCCGTCGGAGGATCGGCCCGTCATCCTATTGAGTATTTCGTATCGCACTTGTCGGAGACAGAAATCTTACTGAAAATACTGATGCTGGTAGGTGGGTCGTTCGCGAAGGGCCGGCGCGGGCGAGCGAGCTAAAGGCGAAGGCGCTGGTCAGTGGTAAAACGACGACACGGTCCGAACGGCGCGCGGCGGCGGCGGCGGCGGCGACGGCGGCGACGGCAGTATTCGGTCCTTTGTCGTGAATGCATGAATATATTTACTCTGTGCTGGAGGGATCAATGCATTAAAAAGATAAGAGAAAGCGAGATAATTTTGTTTCGAAGCCTGTAGCGGCGCTGGACGAACACATATGTGGCTTAATCTCTACCCGTTTCCAAAGAGAGCGAAATAGTATATTCGGTCAAGGATGGCCATTCTGCTTGGGTTCAACAAAGTTCATCGAGTTGGGCAACGTCACATTCGCCATCATCCTTCCCTACTTCTGATGCAATCTGGCTTTTATTTCTTGCTATATACGTATCCTGAGAAATACATCGTGTAAATTAATTTTAGCTAAACGCTGCGGTAAATTTCTTTACACAGAAGTTGGCTTGAGGACAAGGTGTGCAGGTTTCACTGATGTAGATGCACTTGCTTCAGGCAGGTGGGCCGACATACCACAGTCCAAGAGAGAGCTGGAGGGATGGCAAAAAAGCGCCGATCACGCGCCCGCCCGCCCGCACCCGCTCGTCGATGGGGCGATGGCCAATCGGTGCGTGGTCAACCTGCTACCTCTGTTTGTCCGCTGCATGGCCTGCCAGCTATAGCCGTTCGAAAATGGGTGGGCTCGGAGGAGGCAAGATAATACTGCGCAGTACTGACTCCGACGTACTATCGGATGATTGGGTTGGGTCGTTGGCTTGACTTACCAAAGCTCAACTAGGCAGAGTGCGGCTAAAACGGCTGCGTGACACACTAAAGAGAAAAAAAGTCGTGTGATCTATCCCAGTTCAACAGCCGATGCTGAGGCAGTCGACAAGATGATAGATAGAGGTTTTTTCAGCGCCAATAGTACAACGCAGTATATACGGGTTGTCCAGAAATATTATGTAATACCCGTCATGCACTTGCCACTGGTAACCGAGTTGTACGTACATATAGTAGCTCACAGTACGTAGATCACGCGAAGTCGGTCAAAGTATTTTTGTACGAGGGAAAATTGTCCTGACCTAGTGATCGAGTGGCGCAAAATCGTCTACAAATGTTGCCGATATTTTATCTTTCTTGCCGGAGATGAATTACATAAAAAGGTAAACGTTAGATATTACGTATGTCGCTTACGAGTATTCCCAAGCGACACCTATATTTCACTTCAATTAATTATGTTTTCTTGCATATGTATTAGGATACGCATATAACGAAGGGAAGTACAATTTATATTATTGGAAACGTTACGCATTAAATATATGTACGTATATATACAAGTACTCTAAGTGACTCATTATGAGATGGTACAGTATTTAGGGCGCGCAATTAACAGCAGTAAAATAGGGGCGAAATCGGCCCGTGGGTCGTGTCAGGTAATCTTCGCCGACTACTTCGTGTCTTACCCCCAGGTACTATTGGATGGGGAATTTCCCCTGGCTCCCTGTTCGGTTCGGAGCAGAGAAAGCAGGTAGGCGACGCGACGGGCACGTACTCGACGAGCAGGACGCAAAGCGTTCGATTTAAATAGCGGACGGACGGACCGTCCGATCGATGGAAGCAGCTACATACAGGACAGGCCGGAATAACTGAGTCAAAATGTTTGGAAGGCGTTTCTCCACTACTAACGGCAACGGGAACAACAACAATGGCAACGGGAACGGGAACGGCAATGGAAGCAACAGCAGCTACGATAATCCGGCGTTTGTTCGCTCGTCGGCGTCGGGCGGCTCGGCGAGCATCGTGACCGCCGGACTCCGCGACAGCATCCGGTATGCGGACGGCAGCGAGATGGACTCGATCCCCGCCTACGTGTACGGCTCCAACGACCCACCCGGACAGCTTCCCTCGCTTGCCAGGATGGACACGGTGGTAACGGAGAACGATGAATTGGACGACGACAGCTTCAGGTACGTGCTTAGTATTCCTAGGGTGCGGAGAAATCGAAATTTACGTATTTGCTGTGGCGCACATCAACATGTACGGTGACCTGATAAGCTATGCAAATGGACTTGACAGCCATTCCTTATTTCAATTTCAATGCGGAAAAGTGAATGTTATTGGCGAATGCAGAGCAGTTCTAAGTGGAAAGCCAACATGCTTTGGCACCCACCTAGGGCCACAGGCTATTCACCGAGCGACGCGTACGCATACGTACTGCTAGTTACAGGGAAATCAATATTAACGCAACGACGCGTGCATCTGTTCAGATCTGATCTGGAGAGGGACAGCGCGCACAGCAGTCTCGTGCAGCGACACCTACACCATCAACAGAGACTGCAAC
>JAAUYK010206160.1_pt1 | contig 15539 bp, 13 predicted proteins | sample 7278021 | NCBI WGS metagenome assembly JAAUYK01 (sample SAMN14350223, study PRJNA611818) | marine sediment metagenome | isolation source: surface marine sediment (1.8m) | place: French Polynesia: Moorea | collected 2018-08
AATCCAGCCAAAGCTGGAGACGCAAAGCCACGGGTCCTCGCTTCCTCCGCCACGCCTCCAGGGATCGCGACGTAGGACCCCAAGATCGCCGGGCTGCCGAGACAGGTAGTAACGGCGGCGATTACCTTGCTCGTACAGCGCATGCCGCAAGGGAGGGTACGGCGATGCGTCTCAAAGTCTTCTTTATAGGCTTTGTGTCAATTTTCCTGTTGTTGATTGCCTCGACGGCTGCAGCAAAACCACCGGGCGGCCACCTCAATATCGAACAAGTCATTGTGAACGTGGACGGTGATGGCTCCGAGGCGGTTACGACGTTGATCATCATCGGCGAGGACCTGGATTTTGGTCGCGGGCCGGTGAGTGTCACGTTGGGCGGCATCGGTGACCTCAATGTCGATGACGCCAATGACACCGTGATCCAGGCGTCTTTGCCGGGCGTAATTCCCGCTGGGGACTACTTGCTGACGGTTGCCAATGGCAACGGGCAGAGCCAGAACGACGAGTACGACCTGACTATCGGCGCCGTAGGTCCACAGGGACCGCAGGGGCCGCAGGGTGAGATTGGACCAGAGGGGCCACCCGGGCCAAAGGGAGACCAAGGTGATTCCGGGCCGCCAGGTGCCGATGGGCAAGACGGGGCACAAGGCGTTGCGGGTGAACAGGGACCGCCTGGCGAGGAAGGGCCGGCAGGTCCGCAAGGTGAGACAGGGCCAGCAGGACCTCAAGGTGAGCTCGGGCCACAAGGAGACCGGGGGCCAGCTGGACAAGACGGCAACACGGGCCCAAGAGGCGATACGGGACCTCCGGGACCTCCGGGACCGCAAGGTGAGCAGGGCATACAGGGCGATCCGGGCCTGCCCGGGTCAGCTGGTGAAGATGGCGCTCCGGGAGCGCCAGTCGCTGGCCAGAGCTGCCCTTCTGACTATCCGTTTGTAGGCGGCTTTGACGGCTCAGGCGACCTGATCTGTGTAAATTCGGCTGGGCAATTGGAAGATCCGCCATTGTTAGAATCTGATCCAGATATAGTCTTTCTGTTTGATTACACAGCCGACATGCAATCGTCGCTGCCAAATCTCAAGAGTGTTATTACCAGCGAATTGATACCAGCGCTCTCTGCGAGGTTCCCGACTATTCGGTTTGGTGTCGCCCGCTTCGGTGATTTCCCCGTTGACCCCTACGGCGAAATTGGGGACTTTCCGTACCTTGGGTTGCAGTCAATAACGAACGAGTCTCTGTCGGTATTTGCAGCTATCCAGTCAATTGATGCTTACGGCGGTGGTGATATTGAGGAAGCTGGACACGAGGCCTTCTATCAACTAGCTACGGGAGAGGGTCTAAGTCCTTATGTGTTCCCGTTCGACATGCAGTTCCAGACCGACAGACGAACGATAGTGTTGGCAATTACGTCGGCAGATTTTCATGAGAGCACAGACTACCCCACGTCATATGGGGCACATACGTACGAGCAGGCAGTCGTTCAACTATCCGGGCGCGGTATCAAGATCGTCGGCATTGCACTTGTAAGGCCGGCGTCCGATGCCGCGGCGCAGGAACTGACTGCTTACGCTGTGGATACTGGCTCACTGCTCCCGCCAGACACGTTTGGTCTTGTCGATTCCTGTCCCACCGGAATAGGCGGAGCACCTGAGCCTCCAGTGGCCTCTGGGCTGTGCCCGCCGGTCTTCATAGCCGATCGAGACTCTGGCTTAGGCCTGGCATCTGCTAGGATCGTAGAGGCAATCGAAGGACTGACAAGTTCGCCCAATTGGAATCCGTAGCGTCTCTTTCCTTACGCGCACTACTTCTGCCAGATCTACTACCCCGCCCTCGTGGCGGGGTTTTCAATGGCTGCTTCTGGCCGAAAGCGGAAGCTCTCGATACCCACTGCCGCTGCAGATACGGGCTTGTCTATTTAACGCTTTTCGAGCGTCATGACCACGGGCCAGTGATCCGACACCCCGGTGCGCTCCTCTGAGCGATAGCGGTTCGGCGTGCCGTCGGCCGTAACCTGGGCCGGCACCGCGTTGGCGATGTCGATCGAGGCAACTGACCAGGCATTGTTCGGATCGGCCGAAGGCGCGAAGACGACCATGTCGAGGAACGACCAGCGGTCGTCCCTGCTGTAATAGTGGGTGCCGGGGCAGTCTACGCAACGATCGTTCGAGACAATCCAGTTCGGCCGCAGGTAGCGGTCCAGCAGGCCCTCGGCGGCGTCCTCGCTGCTGGTGGTGTTGAAGTCGCCCGCAGCGAAGACGTTGTGGTTCGGCGGTAGCGCGTCGCGCACCTGCTGCAAGTGCTCATACGCGCGGACGCGCATCTCGGTCGGGTGGAAAGGCGCCGGGAAGTGCACGGAATAGCCGGTGAGCAAGGCGCCGTCGGGCAACGTGAACGTGCCCTCGATGACGCCACGCGTATCGCCCTCGCGCTCGACGTAATCCGCAGGCAGGTCCAGCGGATGCAGCACCGGGTCGGCGGCCAGCGGCAGACGGGTCAGGAACGCAACGTCGATACCGCGCGTGTCGGCGCCCTCGATCAGGACCGCTGGCAGGTACTCGCCCTGTTGCAGGTACTCGTTCCGCAGCCGCTCCAGCACGGCGATATTCTCGACCTCCTGCAGCGCGACGATGTCCGGTCCGCGGCCATCATTCACCTGCAGGATCGTCTCGGCAACGACACCGAGCTTGTGTTCGAGCGCCGCGTCATCCCAGTCGAGGTACAGGCACTCGTTACGCCAGGACTCCACGGGAATCTCGTTGCACTCGGCAATGTGTGCTTCGTCCTGCTTGGCCTCGATCGGCAGGTAGGCCTTGTCGTCCTTGCCCGGATCGTCGGCGGTGTCGAACAGGTTCTGGACGTTGAAGGCCATCACGGTGACGGATGACGGCGGGGCGCTGTCGGGCGATTCGTCGGCGCCGCAGGCTGCGAGCGCGAAGACCACTGCGAGGGGTAGTAAAAGTCTTGGCATGTTCAGTCTTCCGGGTCGGGTTTCCTGACGGGCAAGCGAAACAGCGGCGCATGGCGCTGCTCGATCGTGATGAAAATGTAGTCGCCGGTCCTATCGAACGCCACGGACTCGGCCTGCCGGTTACCGCTGCGGCTCACGACGCGCGGCGGCTGCTGCAGCGCCTCGATCCAGTCCCGGCCCGGTGAACGCGGGTACAGGTAGACGCCGCCGTAGGTCAGCACGATGGCATTCGTGCCGTCAGCGGAGATGTCCATGCTCGTAGGCTGCCAGTGCCAGCTGTTGACCCTGCTGGCGAACTCGAGATCCGAGCGGCTTGGCTGCGGCAGGCTGGCGACGACGCCGAGGCGCTCGGCGTCGATACGCTTCTTCGTGCCGGGGCGCAGTGGCAATGCGTAGAGCAGGGCAGGCACGTCGCGCTTGGTCAATACGAGTACGCGCTCGTTATCGACGTCGACGGCTACGGACTCCGCATCGCGCGGGCCTTCGGGGTACGTGAATTCGATGCGCCAGGCGGGTTTCACCTTGTCGTCGCCCGCTTCCGGCTCCTCGATTACGTACAGGCGCACATCCTTGCGAGCGCCGTCGTTGTCGCCGATGTCGGCGGCGATCAGGTAGGGCACCCCCTCGAGCGTGAACGACGCCAGGTCCTCCCAGTCACGATTACTGGCATCCTTGACCGTGACCCTGCCGAGATCCTTGCCGGTGCTGTCGATCGCGTACAGGACCGACGGGCCGTCGTCGTTGGCGACCCAGAACACGTCCGGGTAACGCTGCGATCTCGCCAGCCCGCTGGCCTCGTCAATCTTGGGGTTCTGTAACTGGCCGACAAGGGATGAGGGCGGTTCCTCGGCGGGCGAGCATCCCGACACCAGGAACACCGGCAAAAAGAAAGCCCGGTACCAGCGGTACCGGGCCTCTTTCAAACACCGATCGGTGCGGGGCCTACCAGTCCTTGCGGAACTCGACGCCCCAGTAAGCGGGTTCGTTGATGAACACCGTGAGGTTGTTGAAGTTGATGCCACCGTCGACCGTGAGTTCGTCGGTGATATTGCGGCCAACCAGTGCGATGTCCATTCCATTGTCCGAACGATACCCTACGCGCAGGCCGCCAAGCCACCGCGAGTCGGCAACAAACTCGATCGACTCGTGCAGGAACAGGTTCGAGTCGTCGCGGTAGTTCCAGTCGGTGTGGAAGTAGACGTCGCCGTCACCCACCGGCAGGTTGTACTGCAGGGCGATGTTGTACATTACTTCCGGTGCGCGCGGCAGCGGGTTGCCGTCGATGGAGACGACGTCTTCACCGAAAGGTCCGCCGCCGGCTTCGATGAGCGGATCCAGGTAAGTACAGCTCGGCGCCGAACCGCAGGCCAGGTCGGCAAGGTCCGGATCGTTGATCTCGGTCTTGTTGTAGCTGGCGTTCGCGATCAGCAGGAAGTTATCGGTGATCAGCATTTCGAAGTCTGTCTCGATACCGTTGCCCTTGACCTCGCGGGCATTCAGCAGACGGTTGACGTTGGCGCCACCGCCCGTTGCGGACAGCTGCTGATCGTCGTTGACGAAAGCGTAGACCGACGTGTTCCAGCGCGCGCGGCCGCCGAACAGCGTGCTCTTGAAACCGAACTCGACCGAATCGGACGATTCAGTCTCGGCAGAGCTGACGAAACCGAAGCGGCCAATCGTGACCGGGCCACGCGAAGCGTTGGCCAGCCGGCCGTAAACGCTCCAGTCATCGTTGACGTCATAGGTGAACGCGAGGTCCCAGCTAAGGTAGTCGTCGTCAACGCTGATCGAGTCAGCGGGCGCTGTCGAGTTGGGCCCTGGGATGACCGTGAGGTCCTTTTCGTCGAACGTGAAGCGCGCACCCAAAGTGATCGAGAACTCTTCGGATGCCATGAGCTCGGCCTGGCCGAACAGTGCAAACGAATCCGTCTGCTGATCGACAAAGGTCGTGGCATCCATCAGCAAGTCGTAACTGCGGATCACCATGTCTTCGTTAAGCACGTAGACGCCGCCCTGGAAGAAGAAGTCGTCGCCCTCGGTCGACAGACGGATTTCCTGGGTGAACTGGCTGTGATCGTCGAGGCCGTCGCCCGTAGCGACCGGGAACGTGCTCTGGCCGAGAGTGCCGCAGCAGCCATCCGAGACGCCGCCGTCAACGTCGGTCGACTGGAAGTTTTCGACTTCGTCATAGCCTGTGATCGACGTGATCGTAAAGTTGTCGAGATCCCACTCGAGGTTGGCCATCACGCCGAAATGGTCGAGTTCCATATCGGCCTGTCCGGGATCATGGCGGGCAATCGTTTCGTCAAATCCTTTGCGCAGGCCCTTCTTGCCGACCTCGAGGCCATTCGCGTAGAAAACCTGCGGCTGCGAGCCGTCCTGGTGGAAGCCGTGGAACTTCAGCAGCGCCCGGAAGGACTCGTCCGCGTCGTACAGGAATTGCAGGCGATAGGCGTACTCCTCGAAACCGCCGAAGTCGTCACCTGATCCATTCTCGATGTTGTCGATCCAGTCGCTGCGGCGCTGGTACTTGGCCGAGAAGCGCATATCGACGTTGTCGGAAGCCTCGACGTTGGTCGCAGCTTCGACCGCCGTGGTGTCGTTGTCGCCGTAGGCCAGGCTGACGTAGGCGTTACGATCGTCCGACGGGCGGACCGAGTCGATCTTGACCAGGCCGGCGTTTGTGTTGCGGCCGAACAGGGAGCCCTGTGGTCCCTTGAGCACTTCGACGCGCTCGATATCGAAAAGCGGCAGGCTGCGCAGGACGTTGCTCTCGAGGAAGATGTCGTCCAGCACCATGCCAACCGGCTGTGCGGCATTGTTATCAAAGTCGATATTGCCGAGGCCGCGCAGGTAGAAACGCGGCTGCGTGCGGCCGTTCGAAGACTCGACGTTGAGGCTCGGCACGCGGTTGGTCAGCGCGCGAATATTCTCAGCGGCGCCAAGCAGGTCGCGGACTGTTTCGCCCGAGATCGCCGACACCGATGCCGGGACGTCCTCGAGCGCCTGTTCGCGTTTCTGCGCGGTCACGATGACCTCGTCGAGCACGATACCCTGCGCGCTGACTCCGCCCGAATACAGGCCAGCGCAAGCCACCGTCGCTGCCACAAATACCCCGAGCAGCGGGTGCGATGCAGGCTTCTTAATTGTTGTTGTGTTTGTGCCACACATTGGTGTTTCTCCTCATGATCGGTGCACGCAGTATAGCGCTGTTGTGTGGCGTTTGTGCACCCCGAACGGGCCGAATCTGTGGCAACAAGGCGACGCTCTGCGGGTACAATGCCGTATGGCCACCAAACACATGAATGCCGCTCCGGGGGACTTCGCAGAGACCGTCCTGATGCCCGGAGATCCGCTACGCGCCCAGTACATTGCCGACACCTACCTCGATGACGCGCGCCGCGTCACGGACGTCCGCAATATGTGGGGATTCACGGGCAGCTACAAGGGTCACCCGGTTTCCGTCCAGGCGCACGGCATGGGCATTCCATCCGCGTCGATTTACACGACCGAACTCATCGCTGAATACGGGGTGCGGCGGGTCATCCGGGTTGGCAGCTGCGGCACGACGCACCCGGACGTCAAGCTGCGCGACATTGTCATCGGCATGGGCGCATGCACGGACGCCAACATCAACCGGATTCGCTTCGGCGGCTACGATTACGCGCCGATCGCCACATTTGATCTCGTCAGGAAAGCCGTTGACGCCGCCGAGCGGCACGACGTGCGTTATCACGTCGGCAACCTGTTCTCGGCGGATCTGTTCTATACGCCCGATACGGCCATGTTCGAAACCATGGCGAGGTACAACGTCTACGGGCTCGAAATGGAGGCCGCCGGAATGTTCCCGATCGCGGCCGAGCACGATGCCGAAGCGCTGGCGATCTGCACGGTCAGTGATGACATCCCGAGCGGCGCCGCGCTGACGTCCGACGAGCGTGCGACGACGTTCGACGAGATGATCCTGGTCGCGCTCGAGACCGTGATTGCCTGAGGTTGCCACGATGACCCTGACCGCCGTCGAAACCGCAAACCGCTTGCCCGACTTGAGCCGGGTGCCCGCCGTCGATGAGGTTGGTGTCAACGAGCGCGTGGGGCGCTTCACGAGTCGCAGTATCAAGACGGCGTCGAAAATCGAGGCGCTGAAGCTGATCCTGTCGATGATCGACCTGACAACCCTGGAAGGGCAGGACACGCCCGGCAAGGTACGGCAGCTGTGCCAGAAAGCGATTCACCTGCACGACGCGCTGCCCAGGCTGCCGCACGTCGCGGCAGTGTGCGTGTACCCGACGATGGTCGGCGTGGCCAAGGAGGCGCTGGGGGACAGGGACATCAATATCGCGTCCGTGGCCACCGCGTTTCCCAGCGGGCAGGCGCCGCTTTCCGTGAAGCTCGAGGATACGCGCATGGCTGTCGACGCCGGCGCCAACGAAATCGACATGGTGATCTCCCGCGGCGAGTTCCTGGCCGGGCAGTACGGCCACGTATTCGATGAGATTGTTGCGATCAAAGAGGCCTGCGGCGACGCTCATCTGAAGGTCATCCTCGAAACGGGTGAGCTCGGCACGCTCGATCGCGTGCGCCGGGCCAGTGTGCTTGCCATGCACGCGGGCGCCGACTTCATCAAGACCTCCACGGGCAAGATCCAGCCCGCGGCGACAATGCAGGTTACGCTCGTCATGCTGCAGGCGATCCGCGATTTCTATTACGAGACCGGCCGCATGGTCGGCATGAAGCCGGCGGGCGGCATTTCGAGCGCCAAGCTGGCCGTGCACTACCTGGTGATGCTGCGCGAGACGCTGGGCAACGCCTGGATGACGCCGGAGTGGTTCCGTTTCGGCGCCAGCTCGCTGGCGAACGACGTGCTGATGCAGTTACAAAAGCAGGCGACAGGCGTTTACCAGTCGGCTGACTATTTTTCCAAGGATTGATCGCCCGCCGGGGCGGGCGCCTACAGGTTCATAACTATGGCGACACCCGAAAACAAACTGGCTTTCGATGACGGTTGGCAATACTCGCCCGCACCGGAGAGCACCGATCACATCAAGGTCAACAAGCGCTACGGCCTTTTCATCGGCGGCCACTTCGTGGCGCCCGAAAAGGGCAGGTACTTCGATACCATCAACCCCGCGACAGAGGAAAAACTCAGTCGCGTCGCGCTTGCCAGCGAGGCCGATGTCGACAAGGCCGTCAAGGCGGCACGCAAGGCTTATGGGCCCTGGTCACGCCTGAAACCGGCGGAGCGCGGCAAGTACATCTATCGCATTGCGCGCATCATGCAGGAGCGTGCGCGCGAGTTCGCCGCCATCGAATCACTCGACGGCGGCAAGCCGATTCGGGAATCGCGTGATATTGACGTGCCCCTGGCCGCCGCGCATTTCTTCTACTACGCGGGCTGGGCGGACAAGCTCGAGTATGCGTTCCCGGGCCGCAAAGTGCGGCCGCTCGGCGTCGCCGGCCAGGTCATCCCGTGGAATTTCCCGCTGCTGATGGCGGCCTGGAAGCTGGCGCCGGCGCTGGCCTGCGGCAATACGGTCGTGCTCAAGCCGGCCGAGACGACGCCGCTCACGGCGATGAAGCTCGCCGAGGTTGTGCGCGACGCGGGCCTGCCCGATGGCGTTGTGAATATCGTAACCGGCGCCGGAGAGACCGGCGCGGCGGTGGTGAGTCACCCGGGCGTCGACAAGGTCGCGTTTACCGGGTCGACTGACGTCGGGCGCGTCATCATGAAAGCGCTGGCCGGTACCAACAAGAATTACACGCTGGAGCTCGGCGGCAAGGCCGCCAACATCATCTTCGCCGACGCCGCCATCGACCAGGCCGTCGAGGGCATCGTCAACGGAATCTTTTTCAACCAGGGACATGTCTGCTGTGCGGGTTCGCGGCTGTTCGTCCAGGAGTCCGTGGCGGACGAGGTCATCCAGAAGCTCAAGGACCGGATGGAAACCCTTATCGTTGGCGACCCGATGGACAAGAACACCGACATCGGCGCTATCAACTCGGCCCAGCAGCTCGAGACCATCGAGAAATACCTGGCCATCGGGCAGGAAGAGGGCGGCACGATGTACCAGAGTTCCTGCAGGGTGCCGAAGCAGGGGTACTGGTGTCGGCCGACGATCTTCACCGGGGTCTCGCAGTCGAACCGCGTCGTGCAGGAGGAGATCTTCGGTCCCGTGCTCGCGGTACAGACGTTCCGCACCTTCGACGAGGCGTTGACCAAGGCCAATAACACGCCGTACGGCCTGTCGGGTGGCGTCTGGACCGACAAGGGCGCGAAGATCTTCAAGATGACCCAGAGCGTGCGCGCGGGCGTCATCTGGGCGAACACGTTCAACAAGTTCGATCCAACCTCGCCATTTGGCGGATACAAGGAAAGCGGGGTCGGTCGCGAGGGTGGCCTGCACGGGCTGGATGCCTACCTGAGACTGGAGGCATAGCCATGGCAAAGAAGAAGCAGTCAGGCAGTCGTCGTCTCAGCGTCGCGAAGACCTACAAGATCTACATCGACGGCAAGTTCCCGCGCACCGAGTCGGGGCGCTATTTTGCGCTCGAGGACAAGCACGGCGCCGTCATCGCGAATGTGTGCCGCGGCAGCCGCAAGGACTTCCGCAATGCCGTCGTTGCGGCCCGCAAAGCGCAGCCGGGATGGGCGAAGGCGTCGGCTTACCTGCGTGGACAGATCCTGTATCGCATCGCCGAAATGCTGGAAGGGCGGCGTGAGCAATTCATCAGCGAGCTGGCGCTGCAGGGCGTCACGGCCCGCGCGGCGGGCAAGGAGGTCGATGCGGCAATCGACCGGCTGATTTATTTCGCCGGCTGGGCGGACAAGTACCAGCAGGTGTTCAGCGCCGTGAATCCGGTCAGCTCATCGCACTTCAACTTCTCGATACTCGAGCCGACCGGCGTTGTCTCGATGCTGGCGCCGAACGACAGTGGCCTCCTGGGCTTGATCTCGAATATCGCGCCGACGATCGTCGGCGGCAATACCTGCGTAGTGCTCGCCTCCGAAAAGTTGCCGCTGTCTGCGGTCAGCTTCGCCGAGGTCCTGCACGCCTCGGACGTTCCTGCTGGCGTCGTCAATATCCTGACCGGATACCGCGACGAACTCACGGGACAGTTTGCGTCGCACATGGACGTCAACGCGGTCGTTTACTGCGACGGTGGCCGCAAGGTCGCCCGTTCGGTGCAGGAAGCCGCTGCCGACAACATCAAGCATGTCATCGCGCGAACGAAGACCGATTGGGCCAGCGATACCGCACAGCACCCTTACCTGATCCGCGACACCCAGGAAGTGAAGACGACCTGGCACCCGATCGGTGTATAGGGAACTCGCAACTCATCCCGACTGGCAGCGCGGTACACGCACGAGGCTGATTGTGAGCCTGGCAATTGCCGGGTTCACTATCATGACATTCATTATCGCAACCGAATTCGCGGCTGACGTTGAGCCGGGCGAGGAGATCGAAGTCACGTTGCTGGCTCCGCCCGAGATCGAGACACCGGAGCCGCCCGCAGAACAGCTGGAACCGCTGATCGTGGAAGAAACGCTCCGGGAATTGCCGGAACTGACGGAGATTGTAGAGTCAGCTGTTCCGGACGACCCGCCCGACGAGCCGACGCCAGCTGCGCCTGACTGGTATGCGGAAATGGACGAGGTCGTCGCTGCGGTCGTCGCCGAAGGCCAGGAGACCTGGTCCGTGAACCCGGTGTTCGACGCCAGGCGCCGCGCGGCCGCCGAGCAGTTCCGGCCGTCGCGCGCCCCGGTGAAGAAACCGATCTGGGAGAACGTCGAGAGGGATCAGCTCGGACGCCGAATCCTCGTCCATGGTAATTGTCAGCGCGTTATCGACGATCCCAACGTTGGCAGCAACGAGTTTTTCCGGACGTTTGGCCAGTACATTGTTTCGTGCAGCAACTACAAGCACGTGCCGAAGGAGCTCCCATGGGTGGACGAGGTCCGCGACCGGCGCGTCTTCCTGGAGCCCGACCCCGAGATTCGTAACGGCAACCGCCGCGACCTGGTCGCGCTGGCGCGACCTCAGGAGTAGTCGTCGAGCAACCCCGGTTCGATGCGGGCGCCGAGCTGCTGCACCACGGTAGTGCCGCAAAAAGTTCCGATTTTTGCGCATTCAGACAGCGGCATGTCGTTGACCCAGCCGTAGAGGAACCCGGCCGTGTAGGCATCGCCGGCGCCTGTCGTATCGACAACTTCATCCACTGGTGTCGCCGGCTGCACAATACGGTCGTCGCCGTGCACGATCACTGAGCCCTCAGCCGAGCGCGTCATCGCGAACAGGTTGTCGTACGCGTCAAGGGCTTCGAGCGTGTCCTCGTAGGTGTCGGTGCCGACCAGCGCGGCTACTTCGTCCTCGTCGGCGACGACGATGTCCACGCCGTTACGAATGGCGTGTTCGAAAGAGTCCCGATGACGCTCGACGCAAAACGAGTCCGATAGAGACAGCGCCACGGCTGTCCCGTTCCGCCTGGCGATCTCGATGGCTCGGGTCGTGAGGTCCGGGCCTTCGGGCAAATCCCAGACATAGCCCTCGATCAGCACGGCCCTGGGCGTACCCATGGTCTGCGGCGTGATATCAGCGACGCTCAGCTCGGTGCAGGCCCCGAGATAGGTTTGCATCGTGCGCTGCCCGTCTTCGGTGATCAGGATCAGGCTGCGTGCGGTCGGTGCACCGTCCTGCGCCGCTTCGAGACGAACGTCGATACCGAGCGAGCGCATGTCATGGTTGAAAATGCCGCCGAGCTGGTCGGCCTTGACCCGGCCGATATAGGCGCCAGAACCGCCGAGGTTGGCGAATCCCGCAATCGTGTTGGCGACCGATCCGCCTGACATCTCGGTTGCCGGGCCCATCTGCGAGTAAATTTCACGCGCCCTGTCCATATCCACCAGGGTCATCGAGCCGGGCACGGCGCCGACGGCTTTCAGGAAGTCCTCGTCGACGTGTGCGAGGATGTCGACGATGGCATTGGAAATACCGAGCAACTGAACGGAATGGGCCATGGGTTTCGGGACGTAGTCAAAAACGCCGCATAGCCTACCATTGCCGACATAAGGCTGCGCGGCATTTGATGTAGTGATTATCGGGCGGTATCTTGTCGCAACCCGAGGGGGAGAAGAGACGTGCGAAGATCCGGTGGACTGGGAATTCCGCTGACGCTGATAGTCATGTACTACGGCTTCTGGGTGGCATCGATGTGGTACCTGCTGACCAAGTACCCGGCGCTGAACCAGTATTTCCCCATTGGCGGTATCGAGTTCCTGGCCCAATCGAACGTGGACAGCTTCGAGCCCATCTACTCGAGCGTCGAACGGACGGTTCGCTCGCCGCACGGGGCGGTGCAACTGGCGATCGCGAGTGTCGGCGCCATGATCCTCACGATCCCGGTCTCCTGGGCCTATTTCATCACCAGCCGAGCACGGCGCATTGACCAGTCGTTTGTTCAGACGATCATGATCCTGCCGGTCGTCGTCACCGGAATCTCCATGATCGTACTCAACAGCCTGGCGCTCGCGTTCAGCCTGGCGGGAATCGTGGCGGCGGTCCGCTTCCGGTTTGCGCTGAAGCAGCCGTCAGACGCGATGTATATCTTCGTTGCCATCGCGATCGGCCTCGGTTCGGGTATTGGCGCCCTCGGAGTAGCAACCGTCATATCGTTTGCGTTTGTGGTCTCGACGCTGGGAATCTGGAGGCTCGAGTATGGCAAGACGCTGTCGGGGCGTTTCCTGACGATGATGACACGCAGGGATGCAGGCGAGGATGAGTACCAGTAGCGACTGCAGCATCGTGGTCGTGCACGGTCGGGACTTCAAGCCGGCCGAGGAAGACTTGCTCGACATTTCCTACCGGGCGCTGCGGGCCGGTATCCGGCGCGATTACCCCGACAACGTGCCGCTGCTGGAGCAGGCGCACTTCGATCTGGCCTATTACGGCGACATTACCAACGCCTATCTCGAAGGTCTCGGCAGGCGCTACGATCAGAAGCTCGATATTGGCGATCGGCGCAATGCGCATGCGGCGCTGCGGCAGATCCAGCCGCGCAAGAAGTTCAGCATCCGCCAGTATGACCGGGTGCCGGGCAAGTCTGCGTTGCGGGAGTTCGCGGCCGATATGCTTGCGCCCCTGCTGGGGGCGATCGGGCTAACGATGCCGCTGATCCGCCTGGTGTCACGCGAGGCTGCCGAGTACCTTGCCGGCAAGACCGACTACGCCGAGAAGGTGCGCGAACGGGTGCGCAAGAAGCTGTGCGAGGCGCTGGGGCGTGATGGCAGGGTTTTGCTGATGTCGCACGGGCTCGGCTGCATCATCGCCTACGATGTGCTGTGGGAGCTGTCGCACGACAATGAACTGGCTGCACGTTACGGCGAGCGCAAGGTGGAGGCGTGGGTGACGCTCGGCGCGCCGCTGGGCGATACGTATATCCGCAATCACCTGAATGGCGCCGGCGAACACCCGAGTGCGCGCTATCCGACAAACGTGATCTCCTGGCACAACGTGGCGGCCGAAGACGACTACACCTGTCATGACAATACGCTGGCCGACGATTTCAAGAAGATGCTGGACCAGCGGCTCGTCAGCTCGGTGCGCGATTACCGCATCTATAACCTGGCCGTGCGCTACGGCAAGTCAAACCCACACAGCTCGATCGGTTACTACATCCACCCGCGCATCAGCAAGATCGTAAACGACTGGCTTACCGAAGACCTGCAGCCCTGATATCTACAGGCAGTTATCGATAATGCGGTACTGGACGCGCCGCGGCTTGTCGATGACGCCGTAAAACGAATCCACGTACTTGAGCAGGTTGCGCTTCGTCGGCGGCGTCAGCTCCGGCTGATTTTCGATCAGCGCCTCAATCTCCGAGCGCTTGTCGCGAAAGTGCTGCAGCGTCTCCGGCAGAATCTCATTGTTGACGCAGCGGCCGCGATAGAGTCGTACCTTGACGGTCGAAATGCCGAAGCGCGGGTTGGGCGCCGCGTGCTTGGCGTCGACCAGACCGGTCTGGTCGAAGTCGAACGGTATCGTCCGATAGGGGCCTTCCTCGCTCGTGAACAGCGCCTGGTTATGGCAGCAGTCCTCGTCGGGCGGGGCCGCTACCGGCGAGAAGTCGGTATTGCCGATGAAATACTGGAACACCGAGGCAAGACTGAGGTTATGAGGGAAGATCGAGCCGACCGGCACGCGCTCGGTCTGGACCGGATCCCCGTCCATGCGCTTGCCAAGGCGGTCCTTGTGCTCGATAAACACGGCGTAGGTATTGGTCGATTTTTCGCGGTCCGTGTAGACATAGGTGATGTCGACGAGCCGCACCCGGAAACTGTAATCGGTCAGGGCGTTGTAAATACGATAGGCGAGATACTCGCTGATGACGGCCTGTGCGTAGCGTTTGGTATCGTTGCAGTGGGTGACTAGCTTGATCTTGTCCTGCTTGTCGAACAGCGTGTCATCGGTTTGCGACTTCTTGAAGTTGATTCTGAGCGGCGGGAAATCGCAAATCTCCGGATTGCGGCGCCAGTTACCCCGTGCGCGAATCTGCACGTCGAACTCGACGGTTGCGCCGTCCTCATTGGCAAACCGAAACTTGCCCTCGGCCTCTTCCTCGTCGGGACGTTCACGCGCCAGGAAGACGAACGGCCCCTCGACCTCGATCTTCAGCGTGTCGTGAGCGGAAAACAGCGGGTCGTATTCCCTGATATCCTTGGCGTTTGCCGCGCCTGCGGCGAGGAACAACGCGACGATAGCTACGGTCCAATGTCGAAACAGCATCACAACCTCTTGACGGGCAGTTCCAGCGGCTGCCGTCATTCTAGTCGGGATTCGCTCGCTTTGCATAAAGCCCATATTACGATGACGTTGCTCCTGGCCTGGCTGCTGTTGGCAATCATGCCGGCGCAAGCCAACCAGTGGCAATATGACGGTGTCTCCAGGGTCGTGGCCATTGCCGACATTCACGGTGCGTACGACGCTATGGTCGAAGCCATGCAAAAGGCCGGCGTCGTCGACGAGCAACTGTCATGGGCGGCCGAGACAGCGCATCTCGTGATCGTCGGCGACATCCTCGATCGCGGTCCCGAGTCCAGGGCGGCCATGGATCTTCTGATGCAGCTCGAGATTGAGGCTGACTCGGCGGGCGGCAAAGTTCACGTGCTGATCGGCAACCATGAGGCGATGAACCTCGTTGGTGATATGCGTTACGTCTCGTCGCGGGAGTACGCTGCGTTTGCCGACGAGGAAACGACCGAGGAGCGAGAGCGCTGGTTCCAGGAGTATGTCCGGACCCGTGCGTCGGGAGGCCAGTCGCCCGAAGGCCTGGCCACTATGTTCCGGCAGAAGTTTCCGGCCGGGTATTTCGCCCATCGGCGCGCGTTCGCGAGCGACGGCAAATACGGCGCCTGGTTGCTGACCAAGCCCGCTATCGTGGTTGTTAACGGCACCGCCTTCGTACACGGGGGGCTGTCGCCAATGGTCGAAGACATTGGCCTCGAAGGCGTCAACGGCCGGCTGATCGGTGAGATGGGCGAATACATGCGCCACGTGGAGGCCCTGTTCGCCGAAGGCAT
>JAAUYK010124757.1_pt1 | contig 15538 bp, 28 predicted proteins | sample 7278021 | NCBI WGS metagenome assembly JAAUYK01 (sample SAMN14350223, study PRJNA611818) | marine sediment metagenome | isolation source: surface marine sediment (1.8m) | place: French Polynesia: Moorea | collected 2018-08
CGAGTACTTGCCGTCGAGGTTAATAAATTGCTTCGCCGCCTTGCCCAGATTGGCCAATTTAACGCTCCACAGGGCGGGAATTGCAGCAGTGTACTCTTTTTTGCAGACTCGCCCTCTTGCCTTCGGCGGCGTCCGACTGCCAGTCGCACAACGGGGCGACGAACGCAACGATCGAGGGGACGATGTGCGCGTCGAAGAAGGGACTCCAGAGGCCGTACGACTTCTCCTCCATCCGAAGCCAGATCTGGGTACCGCTCATACAGAACGTCAAGAAGGTGGACTCGTCCGGAGGGTCATCGTTCAACGATCAGGTAATTGCATGCATGCATACAAAATCGGATAAACAAGTTGCGGTTGCTAATTGTTCCTCCGATAAATTGATGCAGCATGCAGCAATCATTGCAGAGCAGAAGGAGAATTTTATATGAATTGCACGATGATACAGATATCAAAAGATAATGGCTGCTGAATCTGCAATAAGTACCAATCATCCCCCATAAAGCTGTCATAACTTCTCAACCATGAGATTATCCACTCGTCGGATCCGTATCGAGACCACTTTAAGCTGAAACAAGCGCATTAAAACGTCCTTTACGTACATGTATTGCGTTGACCACTGACGACTCTTTCTGCTCGAAAGGCCCACTGACTGCACGCGAAGCGATCGGCCAAGTAGAAAGCCGACCATCAAAACTATTCATAAACGATGAGCTCCATATTTGCGTATGGCGACCAACTTTGGACGCGTCCCCAAAAGTGCCGTCTGACACATGCCACTACGAAATAACACGCCTTTCTCCTCTATTCTTTCCAGGCCCTGGCCCGCATAGAAATATGCACCGGCATGGTTTACCTGAGGGAGGCCACCCGGATGGAGGTCTCCTGTCCGCTCAACTTCAGGTGGTACCCGTTCGACGTGCAGGCAAGTCGCTCATTAGATCCCTTTCACGTCGCATATTGAGCCGTCGTCTGGCCGTATAAGCAAAGCCAATGTTTTGCGTCGATATGTAATTCCATGCATGTCAATGTCGCCGGCGGCGTTGCTTGCACGGAAAGAAAGAATACTTCGTGCGGCATGCAAGCGATCGACTTTTTCTTAACCGCACACGCCATAAATTATACGAAACGCTCGGGCGGCAACCGAGTATTGATTTATGGTGGCGAGGGCACAATTAAGTGGCTAGAAGAAGAGGAAGAAGGCCCAATGAAGGGCTTAAAGGCGGCCCCAATAATAAAAAATCCCTGCATTGGGTTTCTGCATGCATGCTGCAACTGTACTGTAATCTTCCTACTTTCAGGACTGCACTCTCCTGTTCTGGCTGCGCACCTACCAAGGGACCAAGGTGGACGTGACGCTCGACTGGCATGACAACCTCCCGCCCCACATCGAGACGTTCGCCTACTCCACAAAGTCGGAGAAGGACCTGAACTTTGAGCAGAGCGGCTACGTCTACACAAGGCAGGCGAACTGCACCAAGTGCAGGAAGGACCTGGTCATGATGACCTTTAGGTTTGAGGTAATTAAAGAGGAAGTCAATGTCATGCATTATAACTACCTCTTGATTGCAATTGTTCTTCGCTCAATTGCAGAGAAAGCAAATTAGCTACATGATCCAGACCATGTTCCCCTCGATCATCATGGTCACAATCAGCTACGGGTCCCTTTACGTACCAAGTGACCAGGTAATTAAAAAAGTCATTACGAAGACTTTACACCATGTACAAATCTCATTATTAATGTCCCAGATTCCCGGTCGCATGACCCTGACCATCACGAGCACTCTCACCCTGGTCTCGATGAGCACGGGCCTGTTCAACAACTCCCCGCGGACCTCCTACCTCAAGGCCATCGATGTCTTCCTCCTTATATGCTTCCTATTTACGATATCGGTCCTCGTGGAATTCTGCGCCGTCATCTTCATATCGAGGCACAGAGATGAGGTGCGTGAGTGAGCGATCGAGCTGCTGCAACGGCAACAACTTTGAGTGATTGGCGTCGTTCGCCACTTTTTGCTCATCAACTGCGCCAAAATTATTGTGGTTCTAGCTCGCAAGACACAATTTATTGCAACCTGGCTACAATTGCGTTTTCTAGTACCTTCCCCGCGGCGCCCCCGCGGCATCTATCGTCGTCGGCGACGACGTGAAGATAAAGCGAAATTGCTTTGGATCCGACAGCGGAGGCCGAGGAGGTGGCGGAAAAGGCGAGGGCCTTGCATCAGCGATCGAGTGCTGGGCGCGGATACTCTTCCCCATCCTGTTCATCACCTTCTGCGTCGTCTACTTCATCGTCGTGGAGAGCGCGCACGACCACGTCGAGGAGCTGGACGGATACGATCTCAGCCCGATGAAGACCAAAGTGAGGACGCTAAAGCTGAAGTGAAGTGATCTACCTATACCGAGTGTGTATCATCTTTCTTGTGTGCCACCTTCATAAATATATTATATCGTACATGAATTATTCATTGCTTCAAGTGCTTGCATGTCTATTGAATTGAATTCGAGTAAGCGAGCGGTGGGGTGGAGAAACTTTAAAGCTCAGCTCGACCCGAATAAGACTCCTATTTTGTTGAGCACGCGGTACAATATGTAGGTGATCTGGGCGCAGGCCTGCTGCCCGCCGATCGGGCCGAGCACCTTGCACGAGATGTTGGCCAGGCACGTGAGGAGGCTGAGAGGGCGCTTCGAGTACGTACTGAAATGAAAGCATTGCCGGCAAGAAAGGAGACTCGGAAATGAATTTATGACTCGCTCCATTTCGGCGACGTCGCAATTTCATTACTCAGATAAGAATATCTACGTAGTACGTACCTGCGACACAACTCTGCATTTGTGAGCCACGTGTTGATAGCCTCGACTCTGTTCAGAGCGAGCGGTTCACTCGAGGCTGATGTGATTGAAAGCAATACGACGAGAAGGAGGACGAGAGGAAGGGGGATGGGACTCTAAAGAAACGGAGACGATGAATTCCATATTTGCTTTGGAAAATGAGATTGGGAGGCCGTCGAGTGCTTGATCGAAAAGTACGTGCTGATCGACGAGGACGTACTTGACGGAAGCAAATATGACTGTGCGGGAATTTTAGCCAAGCCACTTACTCTTCTCCGTAACCGACGGGGAATCCTTTCCGTTGCCGTCATCATATCTAGCTTTCAAAACACTGTCGCCGAAAGCGTGACATCAAAGCATCGCGTGCCTAAAACGACCTGAGTGCCTGTCATAGAAGCAATTAAGCCAATTTGCCGTTTCAGAGGTCAACACGGAAATATGCAGCAGATGTTTCGAGCATACTTATTCAACATATCGTGGCCGACCGGACGCGTGCGCAAAATGCACTTTCGCAATTGCATGCGAATGACAAATCAGTTAATACGTACAGTCTCTTGTGTCCCTAAATTGTCGATTGCATATGAGGAAGATTGATTTCGAAGCATGCAATAATTGTTCCCTGCAGATTGGGTCGAAAGCGTGTCATTAAATCAGTCGTCAAAATGATATCTCGCCGATCGAACACTATGATCTATTCTCTCCTTTTGATTGTCCTGGCACGATACCAGGGCATTGAATGGTAACATTTATCCAACCGAACGATTTGAGACACAATAACTAATCCTTCAGCGCCATGTCCAACTTCGTGCTCCGCCGCCCCTCCGATGCATCGTTCATCACGCAGCCCACTGTCCAACCAGCGCCAAGATCGTATACACATCCAATCGAATTAAGTCCAAAATTGTACCGTGCGATATGTACTACTAGGCCCTCGTTGTCCACATGTTCGATGATGTGCGCCAATGATCCGACCTGCAACGTCTTCTCAACGGTGAGATTTAAATTCAATAGGTCTTTAACATGCTTTTGTGGAATTTCCCTACAGGATTATAACGACGGCTGCAAGCTCGGCCAGCTTGCCGGCGGCGCCGTGGAGGCCGCTCCCGCACACGGCACTCAGGTCATGGCTGACGCAAGTCTGTTCGGTAAAAAAGCCAGCCAAGATCGGGATTTCATGGCCCGAAATAATAAAGTTTGCGTCAGGACCTCGAATCGTTGTCTTTGGCTGGGGATCCAACGCGTGCGATTTTGGCGTCACCACGCTTACCGTCGACGCCAGATACAATCGTAATTTATACTGCGTCTATACGTAATTGACCTCTAGTGGAGTTTAGACATTTACGTACAATATAGCCACACCCTTGCCTCCCTCGCCCATCGACGGCTCCCAGTTCGGTTTCGTGAGCGGCGACTGGATGTTCTACTGCTACTTCAAGGACTGCTGGGCGTCGGAGATCGGCGTCAACAACTGGGTCTTCAGAAACTCCTTCGAGGGGTGGCACAAGTTCTACGTAAGCTAACTAGGAAGTCACGCATGTTCAATTAAGTCACCAAAGTAAAAATTTATTTTCGGTGCAGAACGGGGTCGACCTGGGAGACATGTTGTGGATCGGCGGCGGACTGGACACTTTCGATGTAAATTTCTAAGCACCTAAAAATGCCTACATTTATTTTGTTCTTATAACAGGTTTGCCAAGTCAAAACAGGTGAGAATTTCGAACACTTGAGTTAAACCCACACCCCGAAATTTGAGATGCGCAGAGACAATGGACAAGTCCACAGAGGTCTGGTCCTTCGCGGCAGACATGCCGGAGGCGGTCAACTTCCCAACCTTTGTCAAGATTGGATACAGGCACGAGTCTTAATTATGATACTTTGGACCTAAACTATATAAGTAGCATAAAATTCAATAGAAAGGCGATGCTGCTCGGCGGAGAGTTCCAGGGCGGGGCCGCGGCCACGAGGAAAGCCTGGATATATGACTTCATCAACCCGGCGGCCGGATACCAGAAGAGGGCGGACATGCCGGAGCCCAAATGTAGGATGATAGGATAGTGCACGTGTTACTTCCAATTACAAGTCTCCCTTTAAGATTTGTTCAGCGCCTCATATTGGAAAGAACCGTCCACTGAGAGGGAGTACGTATTCACCTTCGGCGGGAAGTACTTCCACAACCCGGTCCTGACCGAGACCAAGAGAGTGGGCAGGTGAGAGGATACGCGTTATTGTAAGCAGATAAAGTCTTCATCCGTAATTAAGGTATGACCTCCACCGCGACGAATGGCACTTTCTCATGGATCTACCAGATGTAAGAATGCGAACACAACTGTCACAACCGTGCGTACTGTTCTTAACATCAGTTACCGATATGTGAGTAGTTCTCGGCCACCCGCGTCTCCAACATAGCCATAGACGGGAGGATCTTCTTCATCTACAGGGGAATCTACTCGGAGTATTTTCCGGAGAACAACACGTGGACAAATCGAAGTTAACCATGAAACACATTTTCTTCTATGCGAGTACTTTTAGGTTCCACACCTACCACGACTGCGCCATGTTCCCCGAGGTGTCCATCGTCTACAACACGGGTAAGTCATTCAAGACTACAAAAAGCTCGGAAAGTTAGAAGACGTAAAAGAATTATGTATTCATACAGACGTCTGAACGCCATCGACAAGTTGTAACCGTATATGCATTAATAAATTTACTCTGCAATTCACTCGGTGTCCATGTCGTCCTCATCCTCTTCATCCTCGTCGTCTTCGTCCGAGTCCCACTCGTCGGACTCGATCCACTCCATCGACTTCAGGTCGGACTCTACGAGCGTCTGCCATTCGTCCAACTTGTGCAGGTCTGAAGAGACAAAGGTTGAACCCAAATCGAATTACTGAAGGTACACCGTTACTATACCGAGCGAGTAGAAGTCCTTTAGGGTGAACTGCTTGTCGCCGTCCTCGACCATGCCGCCGTAGAGGTAGAGCACGCCGCCCTTGACCGTCATGGACGAGCCGAAGCGGGGCGACGGACCTGATAAAGCGGGGGATGGTGCCTCCTCTTTCTTTGCGCTGCTTTCTTCCTGCGTTGTTGGAAGACTGCTTGCGTCACCGATGGTGCTCGTGATGGTGAACGCGCCGTCCTCCACAGTTACGGTTTTCTAGAGGATACGATACGATATTCTAACGAAATCCTAATTGTGGAGCAATACTACACAGTTTTAGTCACCTCCTTCTCCCCAATCTCCAATTCGTCTATTTTGTCCTCAACGTCGCCATCGCCTTCATCGTCTCCTGAGGAATCTTTTTCCTCCTTCTTCCGTCGCCGCCTCCGCTCCACGTTCGGATCCCGCTTGCCGGTCAAACGAACTACACCAAATAATTGATTAAGAATCCGACTTACATCGAGTGCACTTCCATCTCACCTTCTGTCCACGTTGCCTTCGTCTCGCCCGGCTCGATGGCGACAGAGTAGAGGTCGTTGTAGAAGTTACCCTCCAGCTCCTCGTCGTCGTCTTTGACGTCCTGCACGCCTCCGAACGCATACGCCCGGTTCGTGTCCGCACCGGCGATGGCGGCGCACATCCCGGTCCGCTCGCTCGGCCGCGCTCCGACCTGCTTCACGCTCTGCCAACGGAACTTGCTGTAGCTTTCGTCGTTCTCTGAAAGAGGAGAGTAATTTAACTCCAGCTGTTTAATTCCACTTCAAAGCTCAATCACTCACTGTCTGGCGTTAGGACAAACATGTCCGTCATGGTGACTCCCTTCTCCGCCTCCTTCTTCTTCTTGTCTTTCTCCCTGGCGTATCCGCCGAACATGAGGATGCGGCCGTCGGAGAGCGCGAGCAGGCAGCAGCCGGAGCGGGCATTCGGCGCAGAGCCAATGATCTCTAGCTTTTTCCACTTTCGGTTGTCCAGGTCGAATGCGGCGACGTCGTTGAAGTACTTGCAGTCCCTGCCGTTGTCGTGGAAGCCGCCGAAGACGAACAGGTGGCGGCGCTGGAGGACCATGCGGTGGCCGGAACGGGACGAAGGGCCACCGGAAACACTGGGATAATATTGATCGAGTGAGTTAGATATTCTAATGCATGAGTTCAAGTCCCTATACTTGACTTTCTCCCATGTCCTGGACGCGAAGTGGTAGCACCAGAGGTCCTTGTAGTGGTGGAACTGGGTCTCCGACGGGCTGGCGTACTCGCCGCCAAAGATCCACATCTGTCCGCCCCCCTGAGCTGTCACAACAGCCTGGTGGGAGCATCGAGGAGGGGGACCGCCGGGGGAGATCACCTGGGACCACTCCTTGCGCTTCGTCTGGAAATAATTAAGCTTCTTGATGAATGAGGATTTGGGCAACATTATACAGGTTGTGCTCACGCTATAGAACATCAGGTCGTTGTTTATGAGCGTCTTCTGCCCGTTGTGGAACTCGCCACCGAACATGACCAGCTCCGTGTTGGACTCGGGGTGGCCGACGAGGCTGCAGTTGGCGCGGTGGGAAGGAGGACCCACGTTCTGCTTCTCTTTCACCTCTTTACGCCTATGGATAAAGATCGCTGTAGAAAAAGTAACTACTTTGAACCCGCTTAAATGACCTCTTCTCCTCCTCCTCGATGGCGGAGACCATCCTCTCGATGTCGTCCTCTCCCGTGGCCTTAAGCAGCTTTGCCTTGGCCTTCTTGTCCGTCCTCTCCGCCGTCTTTTCGGCGCCCTTTCCCTTCTTGGCGGCCTTTTTCTTGTCCTTTCCCATGGTGCTGTTCACGTAGTTCTTCTTGCCCACGTGATACCTGTCGGCCCCCAACAGCAACAACAATAACAAGATTGAACGAGGTTTGGTGAGTGACTGCAACATTCTGACAGGGCCACAGGCAATATACGTACAGCTGACGACTAGCTATCAAGCCAAACTTGAGATGAATAGAAATTAAGGCAATTTCCTAATTTTCACTTCACCATGTCGGACCCCGGTCCGTCGTCTTCGTCGTCCGACCCCTTGGGCCGCCTCGCCATCGGCTACGCGAGCGAGGAGACGACGAAGGACATTTTGGCCGGCATGAAGCGGAAGCTGGAGGAGGAGGAGTCGGCCATGACGGCGGACGAGAAGGAGGCCAGGGACAGGAAGAGGATGAGACAGAGGCAGGGAATACCTGAAGATGAGGAGACTTTTCCGGAAGGAGCATTAGAGGACAGAAAGATATTCGCAGGTGGGAATATGACAGGAGACTAGCTGTATTTGGGCTTCAATGACAAAGTTCACATTGCAGGCAGCCTTGCGCCGTCGATGGACGAGAAGAGCTTGACGCTCTACTTTAGCGTCTTCGGGAAGGTCCTCGACGTGAAACTAATACGAGACAAGGTCACGCAAATCAGTCGAGGATTTGCCTTTGTCACGTTCCTCAGGCAGGCGGAGGCCAGAGCCGCGTTGGACGAACGGAAGCACGTCATCGACGGAAGGTAATGTCACCATAATCCCTACCGAATGTGCTTAACATATTTAGTGCATTCAGGGAGATTCGAGTGTCCGTGGCCGGGAAGCAGAGCGACGACCGGGTGAACCACTACATCTCGAACCAGGGCGCCGTGGCCGCTCAGCAGATGATCGCCGAGATGGAGATCAAGCCCCAGACCCGGGTCTACGTGGGTCCGATCGACGCCAACACGACGGGACAGGACTTGCAGAAGGAGTTCAACCAGTTCGGCCCGATCAACAATGTGTCCCGGTTGGGCGGCGGCCGTCAGCACCGCCAGCAGCAGTTGCAGTCCTACTACGGCCTGGTGGACTTCAAGCAGACGATCAGCATGCGGAGGGCGTTCGGCGCCAAGGTGCACGTCAAGGGACACAACGTCAAGATCGCGCTCTCCAGGCTCGCAATGGAGGTCGTGCTCAGTCCGTCCACGGTGTACTTCTACGAGGCGCACGAGCTCATCGGCGAGGATAACATTGAAAAGTAGGGCAGGTCTTTAGCTCCAGTTAATGAAGTTTCGCTATAATATAGCCGTATATTCTTCAGGTATTTCTCTCAGTATGGCCAGATCTACCGCCTTGCCCAGATGACAGACGACAACAACCGGAACAAGACGTACGGCTTCGTGGACTACGTCGAGCGCGATTCCGCGGACATGGCCGTCGTGCAGAAGAATCCCCTCATGCCGCCGGGACAGTACATCAAGTGAGTAACCGAATTTGGATCTTGAAAGCAATAGCATAAGGCGGACGTTTCACTCAGGGTATCGAAGCACCTCCCTCTCAAGTTCCTCCTCGATCTCCTCGCCGTCGATGACAAACGCGGCGAGGAGTTGATCGCCGTGTTCGACCGACTAACTCCAAGAGATGGGACGTGGCAGGCGGGACGCAGAGGCGGACAACAACCGAATGCCACTGAAATTACTTCGAGCAAAGTTCGAGTGCCTGCCAAGATGGTCATGAAACTGATTGGCGAGAGAGGCAAGACTGTTACGGAAATATCAAGGTAACAACAAAACCTGTGTTAAGCTTGTCTCGTGGACTGGATGCTATTAAACCCCGTCCTGTAGAGATTCCAATACGCGGATACATATCCCCAAGGCCGAAGAGGGCAAGGACAACGTTGTAATCACGATAGCTGGCAAGAAGAAGGACATCACGACAGCGCAGTACCTCATGCAGAAGATCCTCAAGGGCGGCCACGCGGGGCCGAGCAGCGGCGGCAGCGGCCTATATGCAGGCGCGGCCTCCTCAAGTCAAGGTTATAATTACGGCCCCGGCGGAGGTTATGGGGCTCATTACGGAGGCGGCTACGGCGGCGGGCACGGATATGATCCGAACTATTGGAGAAGATGACCACGCTCGTTGTTGCTGTTATCATATAGCTAGGTATATGCTTCCCAATTATAGTGCATTGACAACGTCCTCGTGGTCGCGGGGATACTTGTGGTACGGCGCCGGCGCCTCCCGCTCCAACAAAGTGGCCAACTCCTTCGCCACGGTGGAATTGCAAGCCACGAGGATTCCTCTGGACATCAGATCGAAGTCGGTGCGGCCGTCCCTGGGGTCGACGACGGCGCCTCCGGCCTCCTTTACGATGAGAGCGCCGGCGGCGAAGTCCCAGCAGTGGATGCCCACGTGGTTGTACCCGTCAGCCATGCCCGCGGCGACGAAGGCCAAGTTGACGGCGGCGCTGCCAAAGTCCCGAACGGAATGTGTGTTGGGCATCAGGGCCTTGGCGACGGCAGCGTGCCATGCCACAACCTCGTCGTCTGTGCCGGCCCACATCTCATGGATTATAAGCGCGTCGCAGAGGCTGCCGCAGTCAGAGACCTAAAGAAGTACCAAAATGAGAACCGCCTCCAACCATTAAGTTCCGGAAGGTCGTACCTTGATGGGCCTTCCGTTCAACATGGCGCCCTTCCCTCTCCTCGCCGTGTACATCATGTCGAGCGCGGGGAGGAAGATGAAGGCCATCTCAAGCTTGCGGGACACACACAGGGCGACGGAGATGCCCACCAGAGGGTTGCTAGTTAGAAGATTTGGTTGGAACTCGGCTTCAACCAACTTCAATGTTACTTTACTTGTGAACGAAGTTCAGGGTGCCATCGATGGGATCAATGATCCATGTGGGCTCGTCCGTCAACTTGCCCACATCCTTCGCCTTTGACTCGGCCATACTCTCCTCGCCGATGAAGCGGTGGTCGGGATACTTCTTCCTGGATTGAGCGACCATGCATTTGTGTTAGCGCCGACTATAACTGAAGCATACTTGATTCCCTCGATGAACATTTTCTCGACCGCCTTGTCCGTCTCGGTGACGACGTCCGTCCTCCCGCCCTCCTTGGTCTCCACATGCTTGTCCCTCCTCACGAGGTTGGCCTTGACGAGCATGCCGGCGGAGCGGATCAGGTCCAAAGCATGCACGTACACTTCCTCCATCATTGATCGAATGAACTTTAAGTCACACTTTTTTGACGCAACTGCTAGAATTGCGGTTTCGGGCCGCGGGCAAAGTTCAGAAGCAGCTGCCCGACCTGTCCTGAAAGTGACGTACGACGCGACGTTGTCGCCGAGGGGACTTTTTTGGCTCTCGGAATCGGATAGCTGGGAATAGAAGCATGAAACCTCTACGACTGATCTTATTTCTGCTAGAGCATACCCTAAATATAAAAAAAACCTCCGTAGTCCATATAGTTTCACGCAGCTAGTCGTCATGCAATTAAATGCCGTATAGTCATTAACAATTAAGTACGTGGGCGTGCCCCACGTAGCATCCTACTCTTTGCTCTTGCTCTTCGAGAACGTAACGTACGTACATTATACATTGGCCCATGCATGTGAGCGAGTGCTTTGACGCTAGGAACACGTTTCATGGACGCAGAAATCATCAAAGTCTTTCGGTCCTTGGACATCATGTTCATCTAACTTCTTGAGAAAAGTCCTCCGCTTATCACGAGAGGTTTATTGCCCGCGCGAGGTAAACTAGCGTCAATATTTGGGCCTAAAATGGGAAGGAGAGAGGGGGCAGTGGCAGTCGGAGTTGGATTGGACTGCATGCTCGAGCCGGCCGCTCGTAAAGCTGCAGCTGTTGAATTAAAGCGTCTCCGCAACGTGTTTCTTTCGCTCAGGTATATAGCGCAGAGTGCCGGGCATAGAAAGGCCGGATTGGGTACATCGAGCGATAAAAAGCAGGTAATTGAGGATTACATGGTGCGCCATTTTTACGGCAATCGCCTACAGGTGGAAAGAATGAGTGAGACGCTCTTATGCAATCGAGGTGTTTCCGCTCGGATATGAGTCTTGCCTTAGTTTGCATCATCCCAGGAGCGTCTGTCTGACGAAGTGTGGCGTTCGACGCGGAGTCCTAGCACATACAGTATAGTATAGCTCGCCTCGTCCCCCTCCAGCCATGTGTATCACATTCTTCCACACGAGCTCCGGGCGTTCTCTGAACGGATTTCGCCTTGTGCTCGCGTTCAACCGGGACGAAGTGTTGAACAGGACGACAGATCCGCTGAGATGGGACATGGACGGGACCGTCCTCTGCGGGAGGGACCTCACTCCGGGGAAGGAGGGCGGCACGTGGCTCGCCGTCAGCAAGAAGGGAAGGGTGGGGCTGCTGACCAACATCTCCACCGGGATATTCGGCGAGAAGGGAAAGGGAAGGGGGCGGATCGTGCTCGACTTCCTTGAGCGCCATGATGTCAAGCCGATGGACTACCTGGAGGCCATCGACGCGACCGACGACGCCTACAACCCGTTCAATGCATGCCTCTTCGAGCCGAACTCAGACGGCTATGACGTCTTTAGCTACACCCGCGGCAAACCCGGGCACAGCGTGAAGAGCGAGCCCCCGAAGGCGTGGAACGTGGACGGCAACATCTACGGGCTGAGCAACCACCCCGTGTCGAAGCCGTTCAAAAAGACTGACTTTGGGGCGGGTCTCGTCCGAGGGGTGTTGGAATCGCGCCAATGGAAGGCGGACCAGGCGTCCGAATTGATCGACCAGCTGGCTTCGGTCATGCTGTCCAGGGAGAAGTGCCTCCCGGACGAGCAGATGCTGAGCCAGTGCAACGGCGACGAGGCCTTCGTCAGCGACCTCGCCTCCGTATTTGTAGACGCGCCGGGAAGAACCTACGGGACCAGGATGCAGAGCTTCATTCTGATCGATCACGATGGCAATGTCACGTTTGAGGAGCGCACGCTCGACCAGTCGGACGGCAATACTAACTGGAAAACGATTAGAGAGTGTTTTACTATCGATAACTAAATGAATGTTCGATACATTTAACTGTGATTAAATTAATTGGGCTTCCTATAGCTTCCTGAAGCTATATTTAAACTCATGGTCTACTATATTTTCAGAAGCCATGGCCGACGCCGTTAACGACCAGATCGTTGCCCAGGGCAACAAGATTCGCGAGATGAAGGAGAAGAAGGCCGACAAGGCGTCCATCAAGGCCGAGGTGGACGTGCTCCTGGCCCTGAAGGCCGAGTACAAGGGCATCACGGGGCAGGACTGGAAGCCGCCCGCCGCAAACGCGGGAAAGAAGGAGTCCTCTCCGGCGGCGCCGACCGTCACCCCGTACAAGGGAGGCGCCCTGAGCGAAGCCGAGAAGGCCGAGATGACCTCTGCGGCCGCGGCGGCGCTCGACCTCAAGATCCAGCAGTGCGGAGACGTCGTGCGGAAGCTGAAGGCCGACAAGGCGGCCTTCACCGACGAGCTGGAGGTCCTGAAGTTCTTGAAGAACTGCTACAAGGAGCGGACCGGCGGCGACTGGGTTCCGCTGGAGAAGCGGGCCAAGGAGAACAAGAAGCCGGAGAGCAAGCAGGCGCAGCAGCAGCCGAAGGCCAACCCGGAGGAGAAGTCTGAGAAGCAGCTGAAGCGGGAGGCCAAGAAGCAGGAGAAGAAGGCGAAGAAGGAGCAGCATAAGTCGACCGGCGGAGGTGAGAACGAGCAGTCGGCCGCGGCCGCCGAGGAGGACAACAGCGGTCCCGACGTGTCCGAGGGCCGCTACGGCAACCTGCCGATGAACCAATCGAGAGAGAAGATCGAGCGGAAGCTGGCCGACCTGTCGACGCTGACGGCGTCGGCAAACGACAAGGATGTCTGGGTGCGCGCGAGGCTGCACACGAGTCGGGCAAAGGGGAAGCAGTGCTTCTTTGTGCTGAGGCAGCAGCAGAGGACGGTGCAGGGGATCGCCTTCGTAAACGAGACGACAAGCAAGCAGATGGTCAAATTCATCTCCCAGTGAGTCGCTGTTTTGAGTGCCAATGTGCGCACTTCTTAACCTCCATTTCATTGCAGCATTTCCAAAGAGAGCATTGTCGACGTGTTCGCCACCATCAAGAAGGTCGACTCGAAGATTGAGTCCTGTTCTCAGAAGGACGTTGAATTGCACTGCAAGGTAACATAAATTAGATTTCTTTCGGCCATTGATAGAATGCTTACCATGCCATTACTATTTCAGGAAATCTGGGTTGTGTCTGCGAGCGAGCCCCAACTACCGCTCCAGATCGAGGACGCGTCCCGCCGCGTTGACGACAACGCCGCTGGCGACGCGCTCACCGTGACCGTCAACCAGGACACCCGGCTCGACAACCGGATCCTCGACCTGCGCACCTCCACCAACCAGGCCATCTTCAGGGTGGAGGCCGGCGTTTGCAGGCTCTTCAGGGAGCTCCTCTCCGACATGGGCTTCGTGGAGATCCACACGCCCAAGATCATCTCTGCGGCGAGCGAGGGAGGCGCAAACGTGTTCACGCTGTCCTACTTCAAGACCAACGCCTACCTGGCGCAGAGCCCGCAATTGTACAAGCAGATGGGCATCGCCGCCGACTTCGGGAAGGTTTTCACCACCGGGGCCGTGTTCAGGTATGTCTGAGGCCTTGAGAATACTTGTGAATTTCTCCAACCTGAGCATTTCTTTAGGGCTGAGGACGCTAACACTCACCGCCACCTGACCGAGTTCGTCGGCCTCGACCTCGAGATGGCGTTCAACTACCACTACCACGAGGTGCTGGCGGTGATCGGGAACCTCTTCACCAACATGTTCAAGGGACTGCGCGACAGATACAGCTCCGAGATCGCCGTCATCTGCGAACAGTACCCGTCGGAGCCGTTCAAGTTCCTCGACCCGCCCCTGATCCTCGAGTACAGGGAGGGCGTCGCAATGCTGAAGGAGGCTGGCGTGGAGATGGACGAGGAGGAGGACCTGAGTACGCCGAACGAGAAGCTGCTAGGTAATGAAATGTTTAAGCGGTCTGTAATGCCGTGCTTTCATGTTAGACTTTTTCATTAGGACGGCTTGTGAGGGCCCGGTACGACACCGACTTCTACATCCTGGACAAGTTCCCTCTAGCGGTTCGCCCCTTCTACACGATGCCCGACCCGAACGACCCCAAGTGGTCCAACTCGTACGACATGTTCATGCGCGGCGAGGAGATTTTGTCCGGCGCGCAGCGAATCCACGACGCCGCCTTCTTGACGGAGCGCGCGAAGGCGCACGGCGTCCAGCTGGACACCATCCGCGCCTACATCGACGCCTTCAGGTTCGGGTGCCCGCCGCACGCCGGCGGCGGCATCGGCATGGAGCGCGTCTGCATGCTGTACCTGGGGCTGGACAACATCAGGAAGACCTCAATGTTCCCCAGGGACCCCAAGAGGGTGACGCCTTAAGATTGCCAATTGAAGAAATATGTTTGGTCTATTTAACGGCACCAAGAATAAACCGTTTTGCTATTGGACCACTTCTAATTTGATCGCGCCCATCCAGTCGAATGAGGCCTCCTTGCAAAAGTCCGCGCTGGGCATGATCTTGCAGACGACTCCCTTGAGGTCCTTGTCGGCCGCGTTCTGCGTGTCCATGTCGCTCTTTCCGTCGATCACCACCCAGGGTACGAAGGTGTGCGCGGGGTTCAGCGCCTCTGTGGCCGCCCCGAAAGTGTGCAATAGGGCGTTGCCAACAGGACCCTATAGGAATTTGTACGTACTCTTTGGACTGTTCCAAGTTCGCGAACATTTTTTTACCCTTGCGCATTTGTCGATGTCATCGAACATCTTTCCGAGACAGTCCTTGGCCGCCTTGTCGGCACGTCCGAACCCGGATTCCATGCAAATCACCGCCGGCATGTACAACGCCGGGCGGAACTTGAACGCGTTGATAGTGCAGGCTTCGAGTAAGTTACCCCTAAAATAATTCCGAACGTTAGTTTACATTTTACATATTCAGGAATGTTTCCAGCTACCTGCA
>JAAUYK010046984.1_pt1 | contig 15530 bp, 12 predicted proteins | sample 7278021 | NCBI WGS metagenome assembly JAAUYK01 (sample SAMN14350223, study PRJNA611818) | marine sediment metagenome | isolation source: surface marine sediment (1.8m) | place: French Polynesia: Moorea | collected 2018-08
CATCCGCCCTTCGACCGCTACCCCTACCTGCGCCGGACCCGCCTGGCCTTCAACCACCAGCGCCACTTCGACCGCAACTTCGCCGAGTCCAAGATCAAGAACCCGCCCAAGACCTGCGCCGCCTGCCACGTCCCGGACGACAGCGGCCGCTACATGGAGGTCAAGCCCTTCGACGAGACCTGCGCGGCCTGCCACCGCAGGGACATCCGAGGCGAGGGCCTGGCCGGCACCAAGGGACTGCCGATCTTCGCCTTGCCCGAGCTCGACCTCGAGACCCTGCAGGAGAAGAAGATCGATATCGGCGAGTGGCCGGAGTACGCCATCGCCCAGAGCATCTCGCCCTTCATGGTCTTGATGCTGAGCGGCCAGCCCGGACTGGAGATCGACCTCGCGATCCTCGAGCGCCTGCAGCTCAACGACCTGACCGAGGCCAAGGAGGGCGAGCTCCGCGCCGTGCAACGGGTCGCCTGGGGCATCAAGGAATTGCTGCACGACATCGTGGTCACCGGGGCCGAGACGGTCCGGGGCCGGGTCGAGCTGAGCCTGAACCGCAACCTGGACGCCGGCATTGCAGCCCAGTTGACCGCGCAGATCCCGCTGGACGTGATGCGCGGCGCACAGCGCGACTGGTTCCCGGCCCTGAAGCGGGAAATCGAAGAGCGGCGCCAGAAGCGCGCCGCCCTGGGACCGGCTTCGCGCCAGCGGCGCAGCTTCGCCTTCCGGGGCTTCTCGCTGCCGGCCTGGGGACCCCGGCTCGCCGCGGGCCGGGACCGGCTCGGCGGTCATCCGACCCAGGGGCGCCGGGCGCCGGACCGGCTGCAGCTGGCGCAGAGCGAGGACGACCTGCTGTCCGACGACAAGCTGGTCGACAAGGAGTCGCTGCGCCTGGAGGACTTCGAGATACTCAAGCAAGAGGACTCCAGCGGCGATAACAGCGGCCTCGGGGAGATCGCCCCCTCCGGCGGCGGTGCGCCCGCAAAGGAAGAGGCCGTGGCCAAGCCGGACCCGAACAAGGTCGCGCCGCCGCCGCCGCGGGCGTCAGAGCGGCCGGGCGACGAGACGCCGCCGGTAGAGTCCGCGCCTGCAGAGGCGGCGCCGGTCGAGAAGGCCAAGGGCGAGACCGCCCCGGCCGAGACTGCCCCAGCCGAGGCCGCCCCGGCCGAAGCTGCCCCGGCGGAAGCCGCGACCGAGACCGCGCAGCCCACCGCCCCGGCACCGGCCCAGGACGAAGCCCCGGCCCCGACGACACAGCCGGAGGTCGCCGCAGGCGGCGGTGGCGACTTGCTGTCAGGCGACGACAAGCTGCTCGACAAGAAGTCTCTTCGCCTGGAGGACTTCGACCAGCTGCTGAAGGAGGACTCCAGCAGCGACAACAGCGATCTCGGCGCCCTCGCGCCCTCCGGCGGCGGCGCGCCCGCGGCCCCGGCAGCGAAGCAACCGGAACCCGCGGCGGCGCCCAAGCAAGAGGAGCCGGCGGTCGCCGCGCCGAAGGAGGCGCCGGCCAAGGCCGAAGAGGTCGATCCCGAGCCGGAGGTCGCCGCACCTTACGAGCCGCTCGACCCGTCCGTCGATCCGGAGACCTGGGCCGGTTTCGGCGGCTGGTTCCGCCAGGACTACATCGTCTACTACCAGCCGGTGGCCCATCGCGACCCCTTTATGCGCGCCTGGATCGACCTGGCCGCCAAGGCGCACGGCACCCGCGCCGAGCCCGGCGGCCGCGCCCTGATGGCGGTGTTCCGGGACAAGGGGAGCCCCGGCAAGTGCACCCGCTGCCACAGCCAGGACCAGCGGCCGGCCGGCGGAATGAAGGTCAACTGGCGGCCCTACTATGCCAGCCAGAGCTTCCGGCCCTTCACCGTGTTCAACCACTCCTTCCACTTCAGCCTGGTCGGCACCAAGGGCTGCGGCACCTGCCACGAGCTGCAAAAGGGTGACGATTTCGCCGCCGGCTACAAAGACCTGGACCCGCAGACCTTCCAGTCCAACTTCGCGCCGATGAAGGTCGAGGTCTGCAGCGAGTGCCACGTCGCGGAGTCGGCCGGCGAGGCCTGCGTGCAGTGCCACCGCTTCCACGTCGGCGAGTTCCCGATCATCCCGGTCCGCACCGTGATCGCCGAGATGACGGCGGCACCGACCGGCCAGGGCGAGGGGCAAGCCGCCGCCGGCGGTCTCGGCCTGCTGGCGCAGCCGCCGGATGCCGCCGCGGCCGGCGCGGCGCCTGCGGCGCCCGCCCCGCAAGCAACGCCACAGCCGGCACCGCAGCCCTCCGCACCGGCAGCCCCGTCGCAATCTGCCCCCTCGCAATCGGCCCAGGGCCGCGCGGCCGACGTGGTCCTGCCGCGGGCGCTGCCGCCGCGCAAGATCCGCCAAGGCGCCGCCCTGCAGCCCCCGCAGCGCAACTAGGGCCGGCGATCCGCACAGGCCAGGGATCATAGGATCGAGCCCGGCGATGACAGCGGGTCATGGTTGCGGCCGCTGCGCGATGCAGGGCGATCCCCGTGCGTAGTCCCGTCGCCGAAGACGGCACTCCCCTCAGAAGCGGCACCACTGGGCATCCAAGGATGACCTCGGGAGTGCGGCAATTACCGCTGAACGCTATCGAGCCGGAACGCGCCAGCGAATTTTCTCTCGCTGCGGTGCGCTGCACTCGGGCGTGGACTCAAGAATGTCGACCGGCAAAGGCGCCTAGCAGAATGCCCGGGTTTGCAGGGGAACCGGAGCTTTCCTAGCGCGCTTCAGAAAGAGCAAAACGAACCAAATCGGTCTCTTGTGGAGCGTCGTCCCAGTCTGGCGCTATTCTCTTCGGGACCAGAAAGAAATTCGGGTTCCGGCTAAGCCATGGTCGTTCTGGGTTCGAGCAATACTGGTGGCGTCCCCAAGGCGCTTGACGACGGGTGGGAGGTATCCAGTCGGCTGCAGGCCGGTCTGGATCCCGATATCCTCGCCTCGATCGAGCAATCAATTGCCGATGACGAGCATCGCGATTTTCACTCTCTGATCATCGCCCGGCACGGTCAGCTGGCTTATGAGGCCTATTTCAACGGCTACGACCCGCTGCGCCTGCATGACATTCGTTCGGCCGGCAAGAGCTTCACGTCAACCTTGATAGGGATTGCGATCGACCAGGGCGCGATCCCAGACGTGGACGTCCGGATGTTGCCCTATTTCGAGAATTTCCGACCGCATCAGAACTTGGACCATCGAAAGCAATCGATCTGCGTTCGAGACCTCTTGATGATGATGTCCGGCCTCGACGCCGACGACAACGATCCGACGACCCCGGGCTGCGAGAACAACATGCTGGAGTCGGATGATTGGATCAGATACGGCCTCGACCTGCCCATGGTCGAGGCCCCGGGGCGTCGATGGGTCTACGCTGGCGTGAACACGATGCTCCTGGCAGGGGTTCTCGAAGCCGCGACCCAAAGGCCTGTCATTGAGTTCGCCAAGGACAACCTTTTCGAGCCGCTGGGCATCGAGACCCTGCACTGGGAGAGATCGCCGAAAGGGACTGTCGTCGGGCAGGGATTTCTGTCGCTTCGTGGTCGCGACCAGCTCAAGCTTGGCCAGCTCTACCTGAATGGCGGGTCCTGGCGCGGACGCCAGATCGTATCGAAGCGTTGGACCCGTGCGGCGAGCGAATGTCGGGTCGAAATTCCCAACCCGTGGCCCGCTGGATATGGATACCAATGGTGGTGGATGGAACTCACCATAGAAAACAAGAGCTTCAACTGCTATTTCGCGACCGGAAACGGCGGCAACAAGATCTATGTGCTGCCGTCTCTCGACATGGTGATCGGCATGGCGAGCTCGGCATACAACCAGCCTTACATGCACACGCGATCGCATGAGATTTTGAAGCGGATCTTGCGGGCGACGACCTAGCGCTTTGGAGCGAGAAGCAAGAAGCACCGCATCCCCGAGGCAGGTTCTCTCTTCTTGGATATACCTTGCCCTCCAGGCGAAGGCCAGGGTACGTCCGCTTCAGCCCCAGATCCGGACCTCCGGCCTTGGGAGGACCGCTCTGCCCCCGCTTCCGGACGTGTGTGACAGCAGCGGGTGACGGGGCAAAATGACCCGAAGCGGCCATTCGGCAAGTCGGTAGACCACCATTGACCAGCCCGCGGAACTCTCGTTCGCCGGTGCCTTAATGGGGAACGCGGCTGGCGAGAACGGATTCCCGCGCGAGCCAACGACTATCGGAGGATCGTGCCGTTCGTCTCGAGAAAGGAACCGAGCGGTGCTGCTAGTGATTATGCTGATCCTCGCGTAGTATGTATTGGCCGAGTTGGATGGCTGTCATCGATTTGTTTTCAATACTGGACTGGAGGTATCGCCATGTCTTCCTCTCGTCTTCTCCAATCGCTGTTGCTGGCCGTGCTCTTGATGGCCTTCGGTGTGGTCGGTCACAAAGCTGTCGCAGCCCCGCAAATCCTTGCGCTTGTAGCTTCGGATGGCGACGCCACGCCAATGACTTGCTTGGACGGCAAATGTCGGGCGGAGCTCACCAGTTTCTGCCTGCAACAGTCGCGACCCATTCCGGCGGCCGGCACTGTTTACCACGCGATTAACCCAAGCGATCTGACGTTGATCGTCGAGCGCGCGGATGGGACGACACGTCATGTGCCCGCCGGCGACTTGCTGACGCTGACTGCAGCGCGCACCATTACCAGTGTCTATGCGACCTTGGATACGGCCCAGGTCGCCCGGCTAGATCCCGTCAGAGTGTCGGTCCTTGTCGGCGATCAGGTGTCGCTGCTGCCAGCGCCGGAGCCAGGTGACGTTAGGCCGCAAACAGGCGAGGACGTGGCGTTGGCGACAACCACGTTGCGCAGACTAGGTGCCGATCTGGTCGATGACGGCGGCAAGCAAGTTGAAGCGGTGCGGGCAACCAATTTGCTCATCAACTCGCTCCCGGCGCCCGGCCAGACTGCGTCCTCAGGTCCACCCGATGGCGCTTGGGCCAGGGCTACGGCCTGGCGACCTCCCGCCGGCAGCGGACTCCATTGGGCCAACCATATGATCGACGGTTGTACGGCCAAGGTCTGGGCTGCGCCGATGCGACACTGCCTGCGCCAGTGGCATGATCTCCTGATGCGTGAGTTGAACTACGACTATTGGAAAGCGGTGCGCACCGGAACTTAAGGTCCATACGAGCAACAGGTTTAGGGTCTCACGACGTTGGGTCTGCGCTGTCCAACACCCAAAGCGATCCCTGCGAAGTTCGAGTGAGCAATTCAGCTGGTTCATCGCTCAGAATCTGGGCTCCCGTCCGTGACGCAGTCGGAGGCCCGCACCGCCCGCATCCAGGTGTCAAGATGCGGTTGCTCAATCAACCGCCCACTTCTCCTTCTGGCTATGTCTCGCCGTTGCGAGCAAGTAGCCCATCGGTCCGTTTAGCGCCCAATCCCGGACCCGCAGCCTTCACCCCGGTAATAACGCAACGAGTCCCAGGCCCGCCCCACGGTGACGCGCGCGGCCGTGTCAGTTGAACCAAGGAACCCAGAGGAGAAGGCAATATGACCACCTACATCACGCAAGGCCGCTTCACGGCAAAGGCCCTCGAGGGCATCCTCAATAAGCCAGAAGACCGCTTCCAGGCCGTGGCGGCACTTATGGAGTCGAGCGGTGGCAAACTCTTGGATTACTACGTTACGTTCGGCGACCACGACTTCTTGATCATCTCGGAAGGCGAGAGTGAACAGGACATCCTCGCCGCCCTCCTAACCGCGGCCGCTTCGGGTACAGTAACTGACCTGCGCACGGTGCCGGCGATTACTTCAGTTGACGCTAAAGCAGTCTATGAAAAGGCCCAGTCCATGCGCGAGAGCTTCCGGCCGGCCGGGAGGGTCGGCTAGAGCGCAACGGGTATAGAATTGGCTGGGTTGGTTACACGCGGGCTTCAATGTGCGTGATCGCTGGGTCATGGATCTGATCGTGGGTTAAGGGGCTTGCGATGCCAACTCTGAAGCCCCCGGAAGTCCGGTTGTGGCTATAAATCGCCCTCTGCACCATGCCCAAGGCAGGTCCGGCTTACCCTCAGCTTCGGACATCTCAGGCCGGGAAGACCGTTCTACCTTCGATCCCGGCGTGTGTGATGCTAGCGGGTGACGGGGCAAAATGACCTAATTGCAGTCATGAGACAGGGGAAGTCAGGTCGACTGGAACGCCCCCGGCCCGAAAGGCGGCTCCGGCGAGATTTCCCCGACAATGCCGCCTACCAGGTGGAGAAGGGCCGGGCGATCAGGTTGGCGTTGAAGTATCTGGGATCGCCGGTCACCTCGTCGCCGATCCAGTCGGGTTTGGGGAAGGATTGATCCTCGGATCGCAACTCGACCTCGGCGACGATCAAGCCGTCGTTGACGCCCAGGAACTCGTCGACCTCCCAGGTGACATCACCTATGGGGATCTTGTAGCGGTTCTTTTCGATGATCGGCTTTTCGCATAGGTCGTCGAGCATCTCATCGGCGTCGGCCGCCGGTATCTCGTATTCGTACTCGCTCCGGGTGGCGCCGAGTGAAACGCCCTTGACGGTCAAGAAGCCCTTGTCGTCGATGGTGCGCACGCGAACGGTGCGCTCCTTGACCGTCGACAGATAGCCCTGGCGATAGCGCGTGCCCTGGGCCATCGCGCGCCAGTCCTCGCCCGTCACCAGGAACTTGCGTTCGATTTCCTTGGCCATGCCACCCCCTTTCCTAATTTGGCAGCGGCACCGGCTCCATGCCGATGACCCGCTTGATGGCACGTAGATAGTTGACGTTCTCGTAGACCTCGAGGCCAAGCATGCGCTTGGCTTCCAGAATCGCCGGTATGTCCGTCGCTTCGACCGCCACCGTCTGCAGCCCGGCGCCGTTGATCCAGACCTCGGCGTGTTCGGTGATGCAATCGTTGACGGTGAAAGCGAAGCGCCGCTTGAACACAGCTACCGCAACCAAGTCGCGATGAGGACGGATGATCCCATCGAGGTACTGGTCCAAGGTGTACTCGTCGCGATCGAGGTCAGGCATGGCGACCCCGAAGGCCGGGAAGACGTCCGTTACCAAGGTCTCGGCGGCCATCGGAAACGCGCCCTTCATGCGCGGGCGCCATTGCTCCAGGCCGTCACGCTCCCCGACGAGTACCTTGATGTCCATCTTCGCGTCGCGGATCTTGGTGTTGTTCTCGTCGTTGCCGGCCGAGACGATGTAGACCTCGTCGCTTTCGCGGATGCCCTGGCATGGCGAGACGCGGCGCATCCGGGTCTCGACCATGCCGAAGTTGCGCGCCCAGGTGCGGAACTCGAAGCGCGGCTCGATCTCGTTCATCGCTGGCTACTCTCTGTAGACGAGTGATTATAGAGCCAATGGCCGCGCTGTCTTGGTCCGGCGAGTCGCGCGCTGCGTCCGTTTGATCGCTCAATTGCTGGGCTTGCTGGGGGTGAGCTGGCTATCAGGATGGTATCCCGCTTTATCCTTCCCTGACCCTGGCTGTGTGAAAACGCGGCCAATGCTAAGCTTCTGTTGGTCAGTTACCGGGGGATTGGATGAAGCGCCTTGTTGAAGTCGTTCTCTCACGCCTGCGGATCACTGCCTAGATGCCATCTAATGCGTGATCGAGCTCGTCATCTAAGTGGTGAAGCCGTGAGCCAAATCATCAACTCACTCGTACGCTTAGCGGCGCCGGGATTGCTGATCTTACTTTCAACGATATCTGAGGCGGCAAACGACGAGGCGAGGCTCTCGAAAGCGCGCGAAGCGATGGTCTGGAAAATCGAGCAGCAAGTTCGCTCGATCAGAAAAATCGTCGGGGAGGAGGGATTCTCACCACCGGTGCTGCAAGCTATGCGTACGGTAAAGCGTCATCTTTTCGTTCCGGAGCGTCTCCGTTGGATGGCCTACGAGGACCGACCGGTCCCTATCGGCTACGGCCAAACGGTCTCCCAGCCCTTTATCGTGGCTCTCATGACACATTTGCTCGACATCCACGCTGATGACGCCGTTCTGGAGATCGGCACCGGCTCGGGATATCAGGCGGCCGTGTTCGCGCTGCTCGCGCGGCAGGTCTGCACGATCGAGATCATCTCCGAACTGGGATCGGCGGCTTCTGAACGCTTAACCCAACTGGGGCACAAAAACGTCCGCACCAAAGTCGCTGATGGATACCACGGCTGGCCCGAATGCGGACCCTTCGACGCCATCGCTGTCACAGCGGCGGCCGACCATGTACCGCCGCCGCTTGTAAGGCAGCTAAAGCCGGGTGGTCAGATGGTCATCCCTGTGGGCGGGAGTTTCGCGACACAGCACCTGACGTTGGTCAAGAAGACAATGGAGGGCCAGGTCACGACGCAGCAAGTCCTGCCGGTGATCTTCGTTCCCTTGACCCGTGCCGAGTGATGTTGACCCACCTCGCGCTCGCGGTGATCTCAGCGGCAATCCTAGCCTACGAGGTTCTGCTCGTACGGCTGTTTGCAATTGCGCAGTGGCACAACTTCGCCTTCATGGCGATAAGTATCGCACTGCTCGGCTTTGGGATCAGTGGCGCAGTTCTCGCCCTATTTCAGGGTTGGCTTCGCGCGCATTTCTGTGCCGTGTTTTCGGGCTGCGCGACGCTCTTCGCCGTCACTAGCGCAGTCGCGTTTCTGCTGGCGCAGCGGCTGCCTTTCAACGCACTTGAGGTTGTTTGGGATCCGGCCCAATTTTTCTATCTGGGCCTGATGTACCTCTTACTTGCCGTTCCCTTCACCAGCGGCGCGACCTGTATCGGGCTGGCCTTCGTCCGTTATCAAAGAGAGATCGGTCGTATCTACCTTTCGAATCTCCTGGGTTCGGGGGCGGGTGCGTTTGGACTCCTGGCTGCCCTGTTCGTGCTGTCGCCAACGGACAGCCTGGGCGCGGTGGCAGCGCTGGGGCTCTTGGCGGCCGGGCTCATGGCGCTGGGCAGTCGATCGGCGCGTCTGCTTGCTGCAGTCGGTGGCGTTGCCTTTTTTGGGGTTTTCACCTGGTCGGCCTTGCCGCCGGCGTGGCTGGGGCTGCACGTCTCCGAATACAAGGGTTTGAGCCGCGCCCTGCGCGTGCAGGACGCGCGCTTGCTGGATGAATACTCAAATCCCCTCGCGCTGCTCTCCGTCGTCGAAAGCCCGACGATCCCTTTTCGCCATGCGCCGGGCCTCAGCCTGCAAGCCCCCGCCTTGCCGCCGCAGCAGCTTGGCGTCTATACGGACGCCGACTCGCTTACGACGATCAACGCTTTCAACGGGAATCTGGAGTCTCTTGCACATCTCGACTACTCGACAGACGCGCTGGGCTACCGTCTGACAAGGCAGCCCAAGGTTCTGATCCTCGGCGCAGCCACCGGACGATCGGTGCTGCAGGCTATCCAAGGGGGAGCCGCGCAGATCGACGCGGTCGAACTAAATCCGGACATGATTCAGTTAGTCCGCAAGGATTTCGCGAACTTTGCCGGGCGCATTTACGACCGCAGCGACGTGACGGTGCATGTTGCCGAAGCGCGACGCTTTGTGACGGCTTCTTCCGAAAGCTGGGACCTCATTCAAATGCCCCTCCTAGATTCTTTTGGGGCGGGGACCGCCGGCAGTCGCGGGCTGAGCGAGAGCTATCTTTTTACGGTGGAGGCCTATGAGACCTACTACAACCATTTGCGGCCCGGCGGCTGGATTAGTATCACGCGCTGGCTCGATCTGCCTCCAAGGGGCACGCTGAAGCTCCTGGCGACAGCACGACAAGCCCTCGAAAAGGCGAAGGTCGCAGATCTGGCCGATAGCTTCGTGATGGTTCGCGGGATGAACACGGTCACCCTGCTAACAAAGCGAGGACGGGTAACCGGGCACGATATTGCCGTGATCAAGTCCTTCGCCAAGGGCAGGTCCTTCGATCTCGGCTTCTACCCGGACATGCCAAGAGATGAAGCCAATCGTGCCAATGTCTTGACCGCCCCCTACTTCTTTGACGGCGCTCAGGCCCTGCTCGGTCCCAATCACCAAGCATTCGTGGCGCGCTACAAATTCGACATTGCGCCGGCGACCGATGATCGCCCCTATTTCTTCAGGTTCCTCAAGTGGCCAACGCTTCCAGAACTGGTTCGCCTCAGATCCGTTGGCGGAGCGGCAATGCTAGAATGGGGAGAGATTGTTGTCGTGGGCACGCTCTTGCAGGCGCTTGCGCTCAGCGTCCTGCTGATTCTCCTGCCCCTACGCCTTGGCGCATTCGTCCAAAAACCAGCTGGAGCGATAGTCCGAATCGGCTTCTATTTCTGCCTCATCGGCCTTGCCTTTCTTTTCATCGAGATCGCCTTTATCCAGAAGTTTATCCTGTTCCTGGGCCATCCGCTTTACGCTGTCTCGGTCATGTTAACGGGGTTTCTTGTTTTTGCGGGATTCGGTGCCGGCATCTCTGCAGCCGTGGCACATCGGATTGAGAGCTATGGCGGCGGGATGGGACGGGTGTCAGGCATCTCGGCAATTGATGTCGCCGTCCTTGGCATTGTCGGAATTGGCCTGATCTACCTGACGACCTTACCGGAGATCTTCGAAGCCCTTTCGGACCAGCCCGATGCGATACGCATCCTAGTCTCGCTGGCCTTGGTGGCGCCGCTCGCCTTTTTCATGGGAATGCCCTTCCCAATTGGTCTGTCATACGTCTCGCAAGAAAACCCGGCTCTTGTACCCTGGGCCTGGGGAATCAACGGATGCGCCTCCGTTGTGAGCGCCGCCGCCGCGGTGCTTCTGGCCATGCATTTTGGCTTCTCCGTCACGGTTCTTATTGCCGCCGGATGCTACGTGACCGCCGCCTTTGCCTTTCGAGCCAGAGTCCCCAGGTCCGAGGGCACCCCTACCTAGGCCCTATGAAGCAAGCTGCCCGTCGGCTCGCGCCGCCGCAATCCGAGACGTGTCGGAGACCCGGGACGAGCCGGCTAGTGGCTCAGGCACCTGGGTCCTGCCACATGCCGTTGTAGCGCTTTACATATTGATGCTTCTCTGGGGTGAGATAGCTGCTAACGTGCCGCTTCCGCTGGTCTGTCCCGGAGGGGTGAATGGCACGAAACCAACATCATGCGACCCTTGGCGTGGTGAGCTTTGGCTTCGCCATGGGCACGACCTCGGCTCTTCTCGTGTTTGTGCTCGGAGTCATGGCGGCCTTCTTTGGCTGGGGCCTGCCGGTGGCCGCCGCGCTCTCGACCTTGTTTATAGGCTTCGGGCCGACCTTCGTCGGCAGTATCGCCGGGGCCGTCTGGGCCTTCGTCAGCGGACTTATCACCGGCCTGATGATTGCTTGGTTTTACAACCGCTTCCTGCTTCAGCGTCAGCTGCCGCTGCGGTAAAGCGGCCCGTCTCGCGTCCGATCGATGTCAGCCAGGGTCGTCCGCAGGCCCGATGGCCAGGGTCGCTTTGCGTTTCTTGCCACGGCGCAAAATCTGCAGTTCGACCTCTTCGCCGATGCGCCTCAGGCCAACCTCGTTTCGCAGATCGGCGACTCCGCGCACCTCTTTGCCATCGATGCTGCGGATAACGTCGCCAGGCTCAAGGCCGGCGCCAGCGGCTGGCGAACCCGGCACCACCTGCGAGATCAAAGCGCCGTCCAGGCTTTCCAGGCGAAGCCCCTTTGCCAGATCGGGTGTGATGTCTTGAATGACGATTCCCAGGCGGCCGCGCCTGACCTCACCGTACTCGATGATTTGCTCCATTGCGAGGCGCGCCATGTTGATCGGGATTGCAAAGCCAATACCGACGTTGCCACCAGTCGGCGCGACGATGGCCGTATTGATGCCAATGAGCTGGCCGTGAAGATCGACCAGGGCACCGCCCGAGTTCCCCGGGTTGATCGGCGCGTCCGTCTGTATGAAGTCCTCATAGGCCTCGAGACGCAGGCCGCTGCGCCCGAGGGCGCTGACGATTCCTAAGGTGACGGTCTGGCCGAGGCCGAAGGGATTGCCGATGGCGACAACGTAGTCCCCGACCTCCAGTTGATCCGAATCTCCCAAAGGCAAGGCCTTGAGATCGGGAGCTTCGACTCTGAGGACAGCGATGTCCGTTTGTGGATCGGAGCCGATGAGTTCGGCTTTCAGGGCGCGCCGGTCCTTCAGCGTGACGAGGATTTCGTCGGCGTCTTTGACCACATGGTGGTTGGTCAGCACAAAGCCGCCCCGCGCATCGACGATCACGCCCGATCCGATACTGTGAGTCTCGCGTTCCGCCTGAGGATCGGGCAAGGAGAAGAACCTGCGGAACCGCGGATCCTCCAGGAACCTGCGAAAGTTCGGATCGCTGAAGAGGGGGCTGTCTTCGATACGGACCTTGCCGCTGGTCGAAATGTTGACGACGCCGGGGGTCACCTGCTTCACCAGGGGTGCCAGGGTCGGCACGTCGTCCTTGATAGATGGGGCGGGCGTCTGGGCGCAAAGCGGAGCCGCCGCCGCTGCGCCTAAGAGGAAAAGCAGTGCAACGCCGAAGGCCTTCCTAGAGCGTTTCGTGGTCGTCATCGCTGGCATCCTAGACCCTCATCGGTCGAGATCCGGACCGGGATGATGACGTCTATGCGTTCTAGTGATGCTCTCGACCGTTCTTGCTACCTCGTCGTCGGAAAGCGGTGGTCGACAGCGTACACGGTTCCAGCACAAGAGCAGTTCGACCGCGACCTCCGGGTCGACTCCATGCCACAGCAGGTGGCCGGTCAGGGAGGCGATCGTGTTGTTGCGGGACCCTTCGGCGACGCCTTGGCGCACGAGATCCTGCCAATGAGAGAGGGAATGTCCGAGGTAGGGCGATTCTCCCCGCGCCAGGGCAAGGAGCCAAGGCGGCATCTGGGCGAGCGACACGTCATCCGGGTGGTGCGAGACCTCCCATTCATAGTGCCGGCCATTCGGGTGGATTGACGGTGGCGCGATAATCATCCCGCCATCTCCGCGGAGGTCGATGCCCGGCGCCAGGCCGACGCGGTTCCGCAAGACAGCGCCGGGGTGGGCGAAGTAAATGTGACGTCCACCGCCGCCGCTGATCGCCTCGACGGTCACAGGAAGCGCGCCAAAACGGCGCTCCAAGTCGAGAAGGCTGTCGTCACCGCCGTGCCGTGGGTCTACATCGAGCACGACGAGCGCGGAGACCTCTCCGGTGACTATGGCAAGGTTGGCGTTTGGCCAGTGCCGAAACCAGCCAAGGACTTCCTTCTCTTCGGGATGGCGATGCTGGAACGGCTCCCAACTGACCAGGGGGCGCTTCCCGCCCGCTTGAACGGGAATCACCGACCAGCCGCGCGTCAAATAGCTGCGTGCCACTTCATCCACAGGGAGCCTGTTCATCTAGCCGCCTTCAACTTCGACTTGGTATTCTCGATCTAGCCCTGCACTTGGCCGGCTATCTGATCAGCACCAATCCGACAGAAGGGATTCCTGAGCCACAGCGACACAGGATCGTGCCAGCCGCGCCGATGCGGCTCTAGGCCGCCGGCGTGTATTGATTGCGATCTTCCAGATGGGAAACCTCGACGTCCTCGACTTCCCGTCCATCCTCGCGCACGAGGATCGCGAAAGGAGAACGTTGCCCGTCATCCCGGACAATCGCGTCGACGATCCAGACATGACTGTGGTCACCGTGCTTCCAGTAGCGCTGGCCCTCACGTACAACAGTCATCGAACACACCTTCATAAGAGAACGCTTGCATCCCCCGTCGCATCCATCGATCCAGCCTACGCAGAAATAGTCTGCAAAGTGTGATCCAGGTCAAGATTACGGCCTAGCATTCCGGACTAGGATTGAATTGTTCCGAGGGGAGCAACGGTGGAAGAAGCCCTGCAGTGAAGTGTCCTTTGGGCAGGGATCCGCAAGGGTGATGGATCCACTAGAGCGATGATCCGAGGAAACGAGGCCCGCGGTTCGATGGTCCTAGCGCCTCAGGAGGTAACTCCGATGGTGGAAGGATCAAAGGCCGCGGGTCTTGTTTTCGTGGGCTTTGATCCTGCCTCATCGTGACAGGCATCGATCGCACGCGATATCGGGCGGACGGCGAGTGACATTCCCGGTGGCCGTGACATGGATCTGAGAATCGGCAATCTGGATATGCTCGATGTCGAGCGTCTCGATGCTGAGATCGTCGAGCGCAAGGGCCTGGGCCACCCTGACAGCATCTGCGATGCGCTCGCGGAGGTGCTGAGCACGGCCCTGTGTCGCTACTACCTGGATCGCTTTGGCACGGTTCTGCACCACAACGTCGACAAGGTGTTGCTCTGTGCCGGGGAGTCAGAGCCACGATTTGGCGGCGGGCGCGTGACCAGGCCGATCGAGATCTTCTTCGGTGGCCGCGCCACTCTCGATGTGAGCGGCGACATCGTTCCGCTGGAAGACATTGCGGTCGAGGCCACACGGAACTGGTTTCGCCGCCACATGCATGCCATCGATCCCGACAGGGACGTGAAGGTTCACACGCTGATCCGGCCGGGGTCGAAGGATCTCGTCGAGCTTTACCTGCGCCAGAGTAAGACCGGTGCATGGCTTGCCAACGATACTTCCTGCGGTGTCGGCTTCGCGCCGCTGACCCGGTTGGAGCGTATCGCCCTGGATATCGAAGGCCACCTGAACACGCCGGCTTCCAGACAGGAGCATCCGGAACGCGGCGAAGACGTCAAAGTCATGGCACTGCGCCAGGGCGAGCGGATCGATCTCACAGTGGCTTGCGCATTCGTCGATGGCTTTATCGCGCGGCTAGAAGATTATCAGTCGGCGAAGCTTGAGGTCGCAGAACAGGCCAGATCCGCGGCCCGGCAATGGAGCGATCTGCCTCTATCGGTGGCGGTCAACACGGCCGATGAACCCGGGACGGGCAGCGTCTACCTGACCGTCACGGGGACGTCGGCGGAAGCCGGAGACGACGGATCGGCCGGCCGGGGCAACCGAGTGAACGGCTTGATCACGCCCTATCGGCCCATGACCTTGGAGTCGGTTGCCGGGAAAAACCCGATCACCCATGTCGGCAAGCTCTACAACGTCGTCGCGGGCCTGATCGCTCAGCGCATCGTCGAGCAGATGCCGGAGATCAGCTCCGCGCGCTGCGGCCTTGTCAGCCGCATAGGGCGGCCGATCACGGACCCGGCCTTGGTCGACATCGCGGTTTGCACGGAAGATGGAACGCCGGGCAGCGATCTCTATCCGGGGATCGAGGAGATCCTGCACGAGGAGCTCGAGGGCATGGGGAACTTGGCGGATCAACTCTTGTCCGGAGAAGTCGCGCTAAACCGATGGCCGCTTCGAAGGGCTTAGAGCGTGCTGCTCTCGGCCTTGCCTGCGGCACGCGGCATTCCATCGAGTGCCCCAAGCTGCTTCTCCTGCAGGTCGGCCAGGTTAGACTTCGTGGCCGACCTGGAGAAGCTCAGCCAGTGATCCGAACTGGTGTCCAGGATCAGGCGTGGTTAGGCGGGGTCCGGCGAGAGGCGGAAAAAATGCGACCTATCTTCCTCGCAATGGCTTCGGGCCTCGCCTTGTTCTTGAGCGGCTGCGCGCTCCTCGCACCTTTGCCCGACAAGACGACGCTCGACGACCGCCTAGC
>JAAUYK010153440.1_pt1 | contig 15527 bp, 16 predicted proteins | sample 7278021 | NCBI WGS metagenome assembly JAAUYK01 (sample SAMN14350223, study PRJNA611818) | marine sediment metagenome | isolation source: surface marine sediment (1.8m) | place: French Polynesia: Moorea | collected 2018-08
ATGGCGAGCTACCTCAACATCGTGCCGGCCCACGGCAGCATCGAGATCGGCCATATCTGGTTCTCGCCGCCGCTGCAGAACACCCGGGCCTCGACCGAGGCGCTCTACGAGATGATGCGCCACGCCATCGACGATCTCGGCTACCGTCGCATGGAGTGGAAGTGCAACGCCCTCAACGAGGGCTCGCGGCGCGCGGCGCTGCGCCTCGGCTTCACCTTCGAGGGCATCTTCTACCAGCATCTCGTGGTCAAGGGCCGCAACCGGGACTCGGCCTGGTACTCGATCCTCGACGGCGAGTGGCCGCGCCTGAGGACCGCCTACGGGACCTGGCTGGCGGACGAGAATTTCGATGGAGAGGGGCGGCAGAAACAGGCGTTGAGCGCGCTGACGGCGAGCCCGGATTGAAGAGAAAAAGTGCCCAGCTTTAACTTGTCATGCCCGGGCGGGCGTAGCCCAAGTGCTCCGCACTCCCGGGCATCCAGGGCTACCGCAGGCCAACGCCAACAAACCCTGGATGCCCGGATCAAGTCAGGGCATGACAGAAAGAGTTGAACGAGAGTTAGGACCCGCGAGTCTTGGGCCTAGAAGTCGATGCAGCGGCCGTTGACTTCCCAGTCGCCGTAGCGGGTCGGCTCGGGGCCGCTCGGGCCGCCGATCTCCTTCTTCGACTCGGGCTTGTTCTGAGCGGACACTTTCTCAGCCTTCTCCGCCTTACCCGCCGGCACCGTCCTCACCGGCCGCGGGCCCGGCTTCTTCTCCGATCCGGGCACCGCGGGGGCTGGGCTGATATCGTGTCGCTTGAAGGAGCTACTCATAAAGCAGATATGGCGATGGCACCGGCCTCTGCCAAGGCTTGACGGGCCTTCCGCCCGAGCCCACCTGGATTCTTTTGGGCACGGGAACACGGCGGAAGGAGAGCGATGAACACCCTGCGCACCGGCGTGCTGCTGGCCGTGATGACGGCCCTCTTCCTGGCGGTCGGATTCATGATCGGCGGCGAGGTCGGCATGCTCGTCGCCCTGGGCGTCGCCGTCGCCATGAACGCCTTCGCCTACTGGAACTCGGACAAGCTGGTGCTGAGCATGTACGGCGCGCGCGAGGTGGACTCGCGGTCTGGCGGGCAGGCGGCGCAGCTCCACGCCCTGGTCGGACAGCTGGCCGACAACGCCGGCCTGCCCATGCCGAAGGTCTACATCATCGACAACGATCAGCCCAACGCCTTCGCCACGGGCCGCAACCCGCAGAACGCGGCCGTCGCGGCGACCACCGGCCTGCTGCGCCGGCTCAGCTCCGAAGAAGTCGCGGGGGTGATGGCCCACGAGCTGGCCCACGTGAAGAACCGCGACACCCTGACCATGACGATCACGGCGACGATCGCGGGCGCGCTTTCCATGCTGGCCAACTTCGGGCTCTTCTTCGGCGGCAACCGCAATTCGCCGCTCGGCTTCGTCGGCGTCCTGCTGGTCGCGATCCTGGCGCCGATGGCGGCCGCGCTGGTGCAGATGGCGATCAGCCGCTCGCGCGAGTACGAGGCCGACCGGGTCGGCGCGGAAATCTGCGGCCGGCCGCTCTGGCTCGCCTCGGCGCTGGAGAAGATCCAGAACGCCGCCCAGCGAATCGACAACGACGCGGCCGAACGCAACCCGGCGACGGCCCACATGTTCATCATCAACCCGTTGCACGCGCACAAGGTCGACAACCTCTTTTCGACCCACCCCAACACGGCCAACCGGGTCGCCGCGCTGCGCCGCATGGCGCAGGAGATGGGCCAGGCGGCGGGCGGCCCCTGGGGCTGAGCGTCACGGCACCTGAGCGCGCCTTTAGGGAGGAAACCATGACGATCGCAACGTCACTCCGAAGAATCGGCCTGGCATTCGGCGTTTTGTTGCTGGTGGCCGCTTGTGCCGGTACCGAGAGCACGCAGGCCCGCTTCGAAGCCGAGTGCCAAGCGGCTGGAATCGACGCGGGTTCGGAGCGCTTTGCCGCCTGCGTCGAGGAAAGATGGTCGCGCTACCGCCCCTCGACCCGGGGCCGCGGCGGCGGACGCTAGAGCAGATCCGCGTTTGACGGAATCGCCAGAGGCGATCCGACAAATCTGGTGAATCTGCTCCAACAAATTGATGTCGAGCGAAACCTGGAGCGGCCTCGCCTCGGGTTTCTCGGCCGGGCGCGACGGCGAAAGCCCGATACGACCAAAGCGGGAGTCGTCACGCGCGACATAAACCTCTAGGCTGACGCCGTCCGGTGAGCGTCGGACCGGGCAAGCAATTCCGGCGCTCCCGTCCCTCTCGCCCATTTCGACGAGACCGTCGGGGCGGCTGAAGGATTCTTCACGGATTCGTGAGTTTTCGAGGGGGAAACCGATAATGCGCTTTGATCGCCTGCTTGCGGGCCTATCCTCCGTCCTGTTGTTCGCGGCGCTCTCGGGCTGCGTGACACCCACCACCTATCGTCCGGAAGTCGAAGCCTTCAAGAAAGCGACCGCCGAGACCTCGGCCTACATGACGGCGCGCGTCGAGGAAGCCGGCGACGTCCGCAAGGACCTGCGCCGGGAGGTTCTGCTCGATCAAAGGCCAATCGTGAGCCTCGCGCCAGGCTGTGACGCCGCGATCGTTGCCTTCAACTTGGAAGCCGGCAAGCAGCAGCCCGCGCCGCTGCCGGAGGCGCTCTTGGACTCCTGCCTGCTCTTGCCCGACAACGAAGATCTCGCGCCGCTTTTCAACTCCCGCGCGGCCATGCGCAACGCCAGCCGCTTCGCGACCTCGGTGGCCGACTATGCCGCCGCTCTGGACCGGGTCGCCGTCACCGCCGATCAGGCGGGCTTCGAGCAATCGGTCCAGGATCTGGGGAACGCCATGACCTCACTGGCGAACAGCGCGGCCACCGCGGCGAACGAGAAGGCGCCGACGCTCCCCGAGTTGGGGCTGGTGACGGCCTTCGTCGCCAAGGCGAGCTTCTACTATCTGGAGAACCGGCGCACGGAGGCGCTAAAGGAGGCGGCGACCCAGGCGCAGCCCTGGATCGAGAAGGGCTCCGCGAGCGTGGTCCGGGTGCTCTATGCGGCGCGGTTCGAGTCGGTCAACGCGGCCAAGCAGACGCTCCTCAAGCGGTTGGACGCGGTCAACGAAGCGAGCGCGTCGGCCTACGTGACCAAGGCGGACGACGCCGTCGCCGCACACGGCCGGCTCCTGACGCTCTTGAGCGGTGATCCGGCGGCCCCCTTCACGAAGCTGCCGGAAGCGCACCGGGCGCTGATCGAAGCCTTCGACGAACCGGACCGGCATCTGGCTCCCGCAATCGCCGCCGCCATGGACCTGTTCAACGCGGCGCGCGCGGCCAAGACCGCGCTCGCGGATAACTGAGGAGAGGACTCCTTGCCATGACCGACACGCGAGCGGAGCTGGCAGCGGCGATCGAGCGCCGCAGCGCCGAGGCCGGCGCCAAGATCGAAGAGCTCCTCCGACAGCAGACCACTGCCCAGGCCCGGGTGACCCAGCTGCAGCGCGAGCTGCGCGACGGCGATGATCAGGCCAAGCAAACCAGCCTGGCGGAACTGAAGGAGGCGCGGGACGCGGCCGGGCGACTGATCGGCCTCCTGGCCCGGCACCGGGTCGAGCTTCTGGACAACCTGCCGACCATCGTCGATGCCGCCGGGCAACTGGACGTCCTCGCCAATCAGCTGAGCGAGGACGCGGGAGAGATCGAGCGGATCACCAAGCGCCTCAAGAAGCTGACGAGCACGATCAACAAGGCCGAAGGCGTCATCGTCAAGATCATCTCGCTGGTGAAGCGGGTCGTCGTGTGACCTGAGCGCGGGCGACCCGCGCCGTCGGCGATCCGCGTCGCATCGGAGGCAAAGCGCCGGGAAGCGTGCTAACGTCGCAAAGTCTGAAAGATGGATCTCGCTTTCTCGCTGATGATGTCCCCGCGTAAACGGATCGTGGCCCTGGGGATCGGGGCGCTGGTCTTGGGACTTGCCGCCCCCGTCCGGCCCGCGCTCGCCGAGCCGCCGTCAGGCGACCGGGCGCGGCTCCAGGGCCTGATAGACGAGCTCGAGGTGCAGCTGGAACGGGGCGAGCGCGAACGCTTGATCGACCCCTGGTTCCTGCGCGAGCTGCGCCGGACGATCGGCCGCTACGACAATCCCTGGAGCAGACCGCTGTTCAGCGACGACTTCTCCGGCCGCGCGCCGGAGCCGTCGCCGCCTTGGCAGGTCACAGCGGGGGAATTCCTGATCGACTGGCGTTACGGCCTGCGTTCGGTGATCGAGGGCCGGCCCGGGGCGCAGCAGGAACCCGCGGTCACAGAGGAGGAGGCGGTCAAGCGGCTCTTCGGCGAGATCCTGAAGCAGGCGCTCGAGGAAAAGGAGACGGCGCCCGCACCGAAGGCCGCGGGCGTCGCCGCCGTGATCGCGCCCGTAACGATCACCAACGCCTTCGCTCTGCGTCTCGAGTTGACGGCGCGCGCCCTGGAGGGCGTGTCGAATCCCCGCTTCGAATTCGGCCCCTATCAAGGCGACGCGGCCGCGGCCGGCTATCGCCTGGCCTACCGGTCCGGCGACCGACCGTCCCTGGAGCTCAACAGCATCTCGCCGCGCGGCATGGTCTCGACCGTGGAGATCTACGGCGAGCCGCTCGAGCTGGAGGACGGGCAGGTCCATGCCATCGAATGGACCCGCGATCCGGCGGGCCTCATGATCGTCAGGCTCGACGGCCAGGAAGTCATGAACGTGACCGACCGCCGGTTCCGAGACCCCTTCGACGGCTTCGCGGTGGTGAATTCGGGCGGCGACTACGCGCTGCGCAGCGTCACGATCACCGGCACCGAGTAGCCGCTTCTATAGCGGATCCGCCGGCTTTGATGGATCTGCTCCAGGAGGCTGCTGAAGAAGTGCTCAGCCGGGACCATCACCCTTCGACAAGCTCAGGGTGAGGGCGATATATTTCATGTACTTATCCTCATCCTGAGCCTGTCGAAGGATGACCGTGATCAAGGGCTCTAGGCCTTTTACATCATCCTGCTGGAGAAACTTGTCCCTCAGCTCTGGTGCACGTAGCTGCCGGGCGCGTCGTCGAGCGGCGGATAGCCGGCATCGGGATTGCCGGTCGGCGGCGGCGGCACGGGCTCGCCTGAATGCTCCGCCAGCCAGGCCTGGTAGGTCGGCCACCACGAGCCCTGGTTCACCGGCGTCTCGAGCCGCCAGCGGTCGGGATCGACGTAGCGTTCGTGGTCGTGGACCGTGGACACCTGGTAGATGCGCCGGGGATGGCCGGGCGGCGTGACGATCCCGGCGTTGTGCCCGCCGCTGGTCAGCAGGAAGGTGACCGCCGTGTCGGTCAGCAGACGGATCTTGTAGACCGAGCGCCAGGGGGCAACGTGATCCTTCGCCGTCCCGACGGCGAAGAGCGGAACCTCGATGTCGGTCAAGGCGACCGGGCGGCCCTCGACCTGGTACTTGCCGCGCGCCAAGCGGTTCTCCAGGAACAGGGCGTGGAGATACTCCGAGTGCATGTGATAGGGCATGCGCGTCGCATCCGCGTTCCACGACATGAGGTCGCTCTTGTTGGTCCGCTCGCCCAGGAAGTAGTCGTGGATCATGCGCGACCAGAAGAGATCGTTCGAGCGCAGCAGCGTGAAGGCGCCGGCCATCTGGCTGCTGTCGAGGAAGCCCTGGCTCCACATCAGGTCGTCCAGATAGCTAACCTGGTTGTCGTCAATGAAAAGGCTGAGCTCGCCGGCCTCGCTGAAGTCCACCTGGGCGGCCAGGAGGGTCATGCTCGCCAGGCGCCGGTCGCCGTCGCGCGCCATGGCGGCGGCGGCGGCCGCGAGCAGAGTGCCGCCGAGGCAGTAGCCGACCGCATGAATGCCCCGGTCCGGCGCGATCGCCGAGACCGCGTCAAGCGCGGCCATCACGCCGAGGCGCCGGTAGCTGTCCATGTCGAGGTCCCGGTCCTCGGCCGTCGGGTTGCGCCACGAGAGGCAGAATACCGTGTGGCCCTTCTCGACCAGGTAGCGGATGAAGGAGTTCTCCGGAGACAGGTCCAGGATGTAGTACTTCATGATCCAGGCGGGCACGATCAGCACCGGTTCCGGGTGCACGCGCTCGGTCTGCGGGCTGTACTGGATCAGCTCGACCAGCCGGTTCCGGTAGACGACACGGCCCGGCGTGACGGCGACCTCGCGGCCCGGCCGGAAGCGCTGCGCCGGCGCCGGCTTGCGATGCAGGATCCGGTCCTGCCAGTCCGCCAGGAAGTGCTGGTATCCGCGCCAGAGGTTCTCGCCGCCGCTCTCGGCGGTGGCCCGCTGCAGCACGGGATTGGTCGCCAGGAAGTTGCTCGGCGACCAGACATCGAGCAGCTGGCGCATGACGAAGGCCGCCTGGGCCTCGTGCTGCTTTGAGACGCCGGGGACCTGGGTCACCAGATTGTGCCACCACTGCTGCGCCAGGAGAAAGCTCTGCACCGTGATGCTGTGGGGCGGTTGCCGCCAGAGCGGATCCTCGAAGCGCTTGTCGTGGGCCAGCGGTTCGACCAGCGGCTCCGGCGCGCCGCCGCCGAGCGCCGCGCCGGCGTACTCGGCGAGCCGCGCGGCCATGATCCAGGCGTAGCGCAGCATGTGGCCCTGCTTGCCCGGCGAGAGCATGAGATTGGCGCCGAGATCGGTGAAGGCGAGGGTCAGGGCGACCGGCGAGGTCGCCTGCGCCTGCGCCAGGGCGGCGCGGACCATGCGGTCGAACTGGCGCGCGCCCAGGTCCGGCGCGTAGTCCTCGACGCGGCTGTCCGGGCGGAACTTGGTCGGCTGCGCGGCCGAGGGCTCTACGGCGCGGCGGGCTTTCCCCTCCTCCGCCTCCACGGACGGTCGAAGCCGGGCGCCGGACGGCGCCAGTTTCGCGACCTTGGTGTCGCCGCGTGCGGACGGGCGCGGGCGCGCGCCGCGCCTGGCCGATGCCCTCTCGCCTTGCCTTGCCATGGTCCCGCCTCGATGTCCCGCGTGAGCAAGACCTAAGGCACCGGGCGACCGCTTTCCTTGACCCGAATCAAAGAGCGCGGGGCCGTCGGTCAGCCGGGGATGCCGGGGCCGCGGCTGAGGTCGGGCAGGGCGTCGACCGCCTCAATACTTCTCCGGCACGTAGAGCTCGTCGGGCAGCACCTTGCGCTCGTAATCGGGATTGAAGACCCGCTCGGGCAGGGTGATCGAATCCGTCGGCACCTCCTCGTAGGGCACTTGGTCGAGGAGGTGCTGGATGCAGTTGAGCCTGGCGCGCTTCTTGTCGTTGCCCTCGACGATGTACCAGGGCGCCTCGGGGATGTTGGTGCGCTCCAGCATCTCCTCCTTCACCTTGGTGTAGAGCTCCCAGCGCGCCCGCGACTGCAGGTCCATGGGGCTCAGCTTCCATTGCTTCATGGGGTCGTGGATGCGCATCAGGAAGCGGAGCTGCTGCTCCTGGTCGGTGATCGAGAACCAGTACTTGATCAGCTTGATGCCCGAGCGCGCCAGCATGCGCTCGAACTCCGGCACGTCGTAGAAGAACTGGTCGACCTGCTCGGCCGTGGCGAAGTCCATGACCCGCTCGACGCCGGCCCGGTTGTACCAGGAGCGGTCGAACAGCAGCATCTCGCCCGCCGCCGGCAGGTGCGAGACGTAGCGCTGGAAATACCACTGGGTCTTCTCGCGTTCGCTCGGCGCCGGCAGGGCGGCCACCCGGCAGACCCGCGGATTGAGGCGCTGGGTGATGCGCTTGATCACGCCGCCCTTGCCGGCCGCGTCGCGCCCTTCGAAGATTACCACCAGCTTGTAGCCGCTGTGCACGACCCAGTCCTGCAGCTTGACCAGCTCGGCCTGGAGGCGAAACAGCTCGTGGAAGTAGGTGCGCCGGTGGAGCGTCGACTTGTGCCGGAAGTCGGTGATCGTCTTGAGCTCGCGGGCGATCCGCTCGTCGTCGATCTCCATCTCGAGTTCTTCGTCGAAGGAGTCCTCGAGCTCCGCCTCGATCCAGCTCTTGTCTTCCAGCTCCCGTCTGTTGCTGCTCATTGCTGCCTTCCGCCTCCATTTCCAACACGATCAAGGGCGCGATCCGCCGGACGGCAGACTAGCGCGGATCATGTTTGGTCGGAACCACTGATGGTTCCGACCAAACATGTGAATCCGCTCTACATCCTAGAGTTAGAGCAGATTCACGCGATTGAATGGATCGCCCCGGGCGAGTCCATTCAATCACGATCTGCTCTAGCGCGGCTGGCCGACAGTTTTCCCGTCTCGGCGGTCGATCGCAACCGCCCGGCGTCAAACTGTCATGGTTAGGGTCTATCTTTTCGGCTCCCCAAGGGGGCGCCGCCTGCCCGATCAGTTCCCGACCGCCTGGCTCCGGGCGTCGGCGATCAGATCGTCGAGGCCGGATCCGTCGAGGCTTTTCAGGAAGGCGACGAGGTCGGCGATCTCCTCTTCGGAAAGACCCAGTGGCCTGATCGAGGGATCGAGCCCGGGGTGGTCGTAGCCGCCGCCGTCGTAGAAGCGCACCACCGCCTCCAGGGTTCTGAGCGAGCCGTCATGCATGTAGGGCGCGGTCACCGACAGGTTGCGCAGGCCTGGCGTGCGGTAGCGCCACAGGTCGGCCGGGTCGAGCGTGACCTCGTAGCGGCCCAGATCCTGTTCGGGCGGATCGCCGACCGAGCGGATGACCTCCAGACTCAAGGCCACGCGGACGCCAGGCGCGATCTCGACGGGCACGGGCGCCTGGGAGGCCGGCTTGATCTGGTTGTTGAAGTAGCCGATCCCGGTGTCGTGGAAGTCCTGGTCGGTGAAGAGGGCGTGATCCTGCCCCACCAGGTGACAGCCCGCGCATCCGGCCTTGCCGACGAAAAGCGCGAAACCGCGCTTCTGTCGCCCGGTCAAGGCATCCGCCTCGCCGCCGTAACGCCAGCGGTCGAAAGGCGCGTTGCCGGCGATCATGGTGCGCTGCCAGGCGGCGAGCGCCCGGCCGATGCGCTCGATCGAAGGGCCGCCGCCGAAGGCCCGCTCGAAGCGGCCGGCGTAGTCGGGCAGCGCCGCGATCTTTTCCAGCAGGTAGCCGATCGAAGGGTTGGCCATCTCCTCGCGCGCGAGCAGCGGGCTGAGGACCTGGGTCTCGAGCGTCGTCTCCCGGCCGTCGTGGAACAGCCGCTCCCGGTACGCGACGTTGAGGATCGTCGGCGCGTTGCGCCTGAGGCTGCGTCCCTCGACCCCGATCGGGGTCGCCAGCTCGTTGTTCGTGAAGCCCTGCTCCGGAACGTGGCACATGCCGCAGGACATGGTCTTGTTGTGGGACAGGCGCCGGTCGAAGAACAGCTTGCGGCCGAGCGCGACCTCCGCCGCCGTGGGCAGCGCCCCGCCGGGAAGTGGGACCGGCGGCAGACCGAGCGGCGGCGAGGCCAGCCGCGCGAGCGCCCGCTTGTCGATGCCGTCCGCCTGCAGACCGGCCGTCGAGGCCAGCAGCAGGCCCAGAGCGAGCCCGGCCGCGCGGGCCAGATCGGCCACGCCCGTCACCCCTTGGGGACGCTCCGTGATTCCTCGAGCAGCAGGGTGCGGATGTCCGTGATGACCAGGCGCGGGTCGAGGAACCCGAGGCTGTAGATGTTGCGGATCGTCCCCCGACGGTCGATCAGATAGACGCGGAGCTGATGCGTGAAGGGACCGAAGGGGTCGGCGTCGTCGGCCTTGCGGCCGATCGGCTGGTCGTAGGCCTCGAGAATCGGATCGAGATCGGCCTGTGACCCCGTGGTCAGGAACGTCACGTCCGAGCCGGCCGCCTGCGCAGGGTCCTTATGGCCGGACAGTTCAGCCAGCACCGCCGGGGTGTCGTGCTCGTGGTCGAAGCTCAAAGCCAGCAGGCGGAGGTTGTCGCCGATCGCCGGGTCCTCCTGACCGACGTAGAGCAGGTCGTAGAGCAGGCCGATCGAGAGCGGACAGCCCTGCGGGTCGCTGCAGCGCGTGTAGATGAAGGCCAGAACCGTCAGTCGGCCCGCCGCGAGCTCGTGAAGACGGCGTTCCCGTCCCTCGGCGTCGATCACCGCGCCGTCCCCCGCCGGCTTGATGGCCGGGAGGCGATAGCTGCCCGGCACCGGCGGCTCGTAGTCGTAGTCCGGCGTGCGGCCGAAGGAGAGCTCGACCCGATCCTTGGGCACGGCATGGTGCTTGGCGTCGTGGGCCGACGTCGGGGCGGCGAGAGCGAGGGCCGCAAGGCCGCCGCAGACCACCGCGGCGACGCCGAAAGTCCCTGGGCGAAAAAACGATCCGATCATCGGTCTCTGCCCGCCGCGGCCCCGCCTCAGCCGGAATAGAGGCTCTTGGCGCCGAAGCGCATGATGTGCGGCCGGCCCAGCCCCTCCTCGTAGAAGTCGATGGCGAAGCGCGGCGTCATCTCCTTGCCGTCCCAGTCAAAGGCCTTGAGGAACTGCTCGTTGTCCTCGCCCTTCTTGTCCCAGTTCGCCAGCAGGGAGGTGGTGAAGTAGAGCCGCTTCCCGTCCCAGCTCTGGGAGACCATGTTGACCTGCTTGCCGATCACCTGCTCGTAGGTCTGTTTCGGGTTGTGCGGGTCCGAAACGTCGAAGACGCGAAGAGTGCCGTCCAGGAAGGAGTTGACGAAGAGGGTGGAGTCATCGGCGCTCAGGCTGATGTCGACGGGCAGGGGAATGTCGGCCGGATTCCCGATGTCGGCCACCGCCTTGGCCTGCCACTCTTCGTTCTCGTCCTCATAAATCAGCCACATCTGCGAGGTCAGCGCCGTCGTGGTGAAGGCGTAGTTGTGGGTCGGCCCCCAGGCCCAGCGGATCTCGAGCGGCGCGCCGGGCACGTGGAACACCTTCTTGGGCTTGCGGGCGTGGAAGTCCCACAAGACCATCGATTGCCCGAAGCGCTTCATCGCCTCTTCGTCCTGCAGCATCTGGCCGAAGTCCATCATGTAGTTGGACCAGCCGGTGAAGGAGGAGGTCAGCATGACGTTCTTGCGCGGCAGGATTCGCACGTCGTAGCCGTAGCCGTCGGCATGCTCGCCGACGTTGGGCATCCAGTGCGTGGCGACGTAGTCGCCTTCGTTGGTGTACTCGACCAGGGCGGTGCGCCCGCCGTGGTCCTTGTCGTTCGACAGGCCCGCGATGATCACCCGTCCGGGCAAGGCATAGGCGCCGTGCGGCCCGACCACGCCGCCGCTGGCCTTGACGAAATCGTCGACGGTCCTGACCAGCTTGGGTTTCCCCGGGTCCGTGGCGACGTCGAAGATGAAGATCATGCTGGTGTCCAGGCCGCTCACCCAGAGGTGCCGACGGTCGTCGGTCAGGCCGCCGTGGTGGGCTTCGTGCCGGCCGCCGACCGAGGTGCTGTGAACGACCTTGCCGTAGGTCGGCGAGTCCGGCCGTACGTCGACGGTGACCAACTTGTCCGACGCGTCGCCGATGCCCTCGGCGCCCAGGGTCCAGACATAGACGTAGTCTTCCTGTCCCGTGATCTTGGCCATGTAGGGCGACTGGCAGGTCTCGTCGGCCAGGGCGCCCTGCCCCGACACCTGCGCCGCAAGAGCCACCGCCACGAGTGCGGCCAATCGGCCAAGCCATTTTTTGATTGGTTTCATCTCCTGCCTCCCTCTCTATCCCTTTTCTTCATTTAACCAGGAATCCGGTCCGCGTGCCACCATCGCGGGTGTGCGCTTTGGTCCTGTGCGTAGGGAAACTTCTCTGTCATAACCCGCCGCGACATGGAAAAGCCGCGACACAGAAGCGGACCGCCCGACGCGCGCGCCCTCGCGCTCGGGCTGCTGAGCGCAGTGCTCGACCGCAAACGGCCGCTCGACGAGGCCTGGGCACGGGAGCCGGCGATCCTCCGCCTGGCGCCGCGCGACCGTGCGTTCCTGCGCAAGCTGGTGACCGAGACCCTGCGCCGGCTGGGGCAGCTCGACGCGCTGCTCGCCGGCTTCCTGAACAAGCCGCTGAAGGCGAGGCAGTCGGAGCTGCGCCATCTGCTGCGGCTCGGGCTCTGCCAGCTGGTGTTTCTCGAGACCCCGGCCCACGCCGCGGTCGACACCACGGTGTCGCTGGCGCGCGGCCAGGCCCTGGCGGGATTCCGCGGCCTGGTCAACGCGGTCATGCGCCGCGCCGCACGGGAGGGGCCCGAGTTGGCCGCCGGACAGGACGCCGCCAGGCTGAACACGCCGGACTGGCTCTGGCACGCCTGGACGGCGGCCTACGGCGGGGCCGGCGCACGGGCGATCGCCGAGGCCCACCTGGCCGACCCGCCGCTCGACCTGACCGTGAAGGAGCCGGCCGAGGCCTGGGCCGAACGGCTCGGCGCGACGGTCCTGCCGACCGGGAGCCTACGCCTGCCGCCCGGCACCGGCGACGTCGCCGCGCTGCCCGGCTACGGCGACGGCGCCTGGTGGGTCCAGGACGCCGCCGCCGCCCTGCCGGCCCGCCTGTTTGGCGCGCTCGCCGGCAAGACGGTGATCGATCTCTGCGCCGCGCCGGGCGGCAAAACCGCCCAGCTCGCCGCGGCCGGCGCCGAGGTGACCGCGGTCGAGCTCTCGGCGCCGCGACTGGAACGTCTGAGAGAGAACCTGGAGCGCCTCGAGCTCAGCGCCCGGCTGGTCTGCGCCGACGCCCGCGCGTGGCGGCCGGAGGCGCCGGCCGACGCGGTGCTGCTCGACGCCCCCTGCAGCGCGACCGGCACGATCCGCCGCCACCCCGATATCGCCCGGCTCAAGTCGGCCGAGCTCGGTACCGTCACGGCGCTGCAGGACGACCTGCTGAAGGCGGCGCTCGCCATGGTCCGGCCGGGCGGGCTCCTGGTCTACGCGACCTGTTCGCTGCAGCCGGAGGAAGGCCCGGAACGCGTCGCGGCCCTGCTCGCAAGCGGCGCGCCGGCCGAACGGGTCCCGCTGCGCCAGGATGATGTCCCGCTTCCCGAGATGGTCACGCCCGAAGGCGATCTTCGGACCCTGCCCCGCCATCTGGCGGCGCAGGGCGGCATGGACGGCTTCTACGCCTGCCGCCTGCGCCGCACATAGACGAGGCGGTCCTCGGCCGTCGCCCGGCCGCGCCGCCCGCTTGCGGCCTTTCACGCTTGCTGATACCAAGGCGCCATGCAGCAAGACGTGCGAATCGCGCCCTCGATCCTCGCCGCCGATTTTTCCAAGCTGGGCGAGGAGGTGCGCGCGATCGAGCAGGCCGGAGCCGACTACGTCCACATTGACGTAATGGACGGCCACTTCGTACCCAACCTGACGATCGGCCCCGATGTGGTGCGCGCCCTCAGGCCCCACTCCAAGCTGCCCTTCGACGTCCACCTGATGATCTCGCCGGTCGACGCCTTCGTGCCGGGCTTCGCGGCGGCCGGCGCCGACATCATCACCGTGCACCCCGAAGCCGGTCCGCACCTGCACCGCACGCTGCAGCTGATCAAGGCCGAGGGCAAGAAGGCGGGCGTCTCGCTCAACCCGTCGACGCCGGTCGAGGCGGTCGCGCCGGTGCTGGACGAGGTCGACCTGGTGTTGGTGATGAGCGTCAACCCCGGGTTCGGCGGCCAGGCCTTCATCCCCGGCGCGCTGGCCAAGATCGCGGCGCTCAGGCAAATGATCGACGAGACCGGCCGCGCCATCGACCTCGAGGTGGACGGCGGCATCAATTTCGAGACCGCGGCCGGGGCGGTCGGCGCGGGCGCCGACGTGCTGGTCGCCGGGACCGCGACGTTTCGCGGCGGGCCGGAGGCCTACGCCGGCAACATCGAACGGCTGCGCGGCGGGTCCTAGCGCGGCCGCGCGAGGCGGACTGAGAGGTCGGGCGATATGTCCGGAATGAGCCGAGATCGGGGGGGCCGCGAGGCGCGCTCCGCCTGGACCGAGATGCAGAGCCTGAGCCGGCTGCCGCGCGAGCTGATGATGGAGCGCATCGGCTATGCCGCGCGCCAGCCGCTGTTCACCCTGCCGTTCTACCCGCGCAGCCTGTCGCCGAGCACGCCGACCCGCCTGGCGGTGACCGTCTCGGACCCCTGGCCCGGCAACGCCGAGGCCGGGCGGGCGATCATCGAGGGCCGCTTCAGCTTCCACGGCGAGACCCACAAGGACCCGAGCCCCCTGTGGCGGCCGGCGGACACCGGTCCGCGCTGGCGGGCGGCGCTCAACGACTTCGCCTGGCTGCGGAACCTGCGCGCCGCCGGCGGCGACGGGGCGCGGCGCCAGGCGCGTAGGCTGGTCGCCGACTGGATCGCCGAGAACGCCGTCGCCTGGCAATCGCTGATCTGGAACCCGGCCATTGCCGGGCGCCGGCTCTGTCACTGGCTGAGCCACTTCGAGTTCTTCGGCAGCAGCGGCACGGTCGAGTTCCGCCAGAGCCTGCTGCGCGAGATCGAGCGCCAGGCGCTCCACCTGGAGCGGGTCCTGCCGGCCGGGCTGACCGGCGCAGAGGCGATCGCCGCGATCAAGGGCCTGACTTTCGCCGGCGTCTGCCTGCCGGAACGCGGGTCCTGGTGCCGGCGCGGGCTGGAGCTGCTCGAGCGCGAGCTCTCGGCGCAGATCCGGGTCGATGGCGGCCACGTGCAGCGCAACCCGCGCCTGCACTGCGAAGTGCTGCGCGACCTGATCGATCTGCGCGCACTGCTCAGCGCCGGCGGGCTGGAGGTGCCGGCCAACCTGGAGACCGCGATCACCCAGATGGCGCCGGTGCTGCGCCTGCTGACCCACGGCGACGGCGGGCTGGCGCTGTTCAACGGCGGCGACGAGGGCAACAGCCTGCACATCGACATGATGCTGCAGCGCGCGGCGGTGAAGGGCGTGCCCATGACCAGCGCACCGCAGAGCGGCTTCCAGCGCCTCCAGGCCGGCCGCGCCGTCGTGCTGGTCGACTGCGGCCCGCCGCCGCCGCCGGGCTTCGACCGACACGCCCACGCCGGGACCCTCGGCTTCGAGGTCAGCATCGGGCGCGAGCGCCTGATCGTGAACTGCGGCGCCCACCTGGGCGACGGGCCCTGGAGCGAGATCCAGCGCAGCACGGCGGCCCATTCGACCCTGGTGATCGACGACACCAACAGCGCGGAGCTGGCGCGCGACGGCACGCTCCGGCGCCGGCCCGAGAACGTCTTCAGCCGGCGCGAGGAGAGCGAGGGCAATACCTGGCTGGACTGCAGCCACGACGGCTACCGCCGCCGCCTCGGCCAGATCCACCACCGCCGCCTCTTCCTCTCGGCGAACGGCGAGGACCTGCGCGGCGAGGACCGGCTAAGGGGCAAGGGCGGGCGGCACTTCGTGCTCCGCTTCCACCTCCACCCAGACGTTCACGTCATCGCCGGCGAGAACAACTCCGCCGTCCTGCAGCTGCCCCGCGGCGGCACCTGGCGCCTGCGCGCCAAGGGCGCGATCGTGGGCCTCGAGGACAGCGTCTACCTGGGCAGTCCCGGCAAGGCGCAGCCCTGCCGGCAGGTCGTGCTGAGCGGCGAGATCGAGACGCCGGAGACCGCCGTGAAGTGGGGGCTCCGGCACGAGGCACCGTAAGGCCGCGTCGTGCGACAAG
>JAAUYK010016563.1_pt1 | contig 15520 bp, 17 predicted proteins | sample 7278021 | NCBI WGS metagenome assembly JAAUYK01 (sample SAMN14350223, study PRJNA611818) | marine sediment metagenome | isolation source: surface marine sediment (1.8m) | place: French Polynesia: Moorea | collected 2018-08
CCCTTCAGCGCCTTTGCGCCGAGTGACGACGCCTTCGCCGAGCTGCCCGATTGCAATCTGGACTTGCTTCTGAAGCCCGAGAACAAGGAGCAGCTGGTTCCGCTCCAGAGCTTTCACGTAATTGGCGGAAAGGTCACGGTCGCCGACATCGGGGGCAAGGTGATCAGCTTCGAGACTTTGGATGGCGAAAAGGTCAAGGTCCACTCTGTGGAATGCGTGGCAGTTGTCAACCAGGCCGCGATCAAGCAGCCCGACATCATGGCATGGAACGGCGTCATCCGCTTGATAGACAAGCTCATCTGGCCGGAGTGATTCCCCCGTCGCGTCGGCGGGCGCCTTCGTCCTGTGGATGACAAAGAGTGGACCGGCCGCCCTCCGGTAGCCAGTCCGCCTCAATTCGGGTGGCGGCCTCTGAAGTCAGCAGGCTAGGGAGCACTGGGCCTAACGAGAGCCGGACTGGGCCACCCGGCTGCGTAGCCGGCGCCAGAGCATCTCGGCTACGTGCGCTTCGGCCGAGGCATGGCCGAAGCGCGTCAAGCAGTCGTAGTACTCGCGCTCGGCCTGCAGTGCCGGATCCTGTGATGTGGTGCAAGCGGGCACCTCGCCGGCAAGGGTCAGCTTGGTCATCTCGGTCATCGGTCTGCTCCCAAATTTTTCCGCCTCGATTATCGTTCGCCTCATCTCTATCGAAGGAGCCAGTTGCGCCAACAATCGTGCATATGGTTCCGGCCGGTCCCGGCGGCCAATCGGTCTCCCGGCAGCTTGTCATCGGATTTTCCTATCGGCAGGGTCCGGGAGAATCTGAGAAAGAACTCCTATCAAAACCAGGATTGCTCGGGACTAGGCTAATCATTCTCCACACGCCATCTCTCTTGCCATTGCGTGACGTACGGCACCGATTTCGAAGCAAGAAGGCGGGTCTCTGAGCCCGGCAACCCGCCTCCGGAGGTCGAAGCTATCAGGAGGACCGCGGCAGATGCACATAGAGAACCGTTACGACTCCCTGATCGAGAAGCACCGCACAAGCCCTGGGGGCAGGCCAGAGATCTCTTGCTCGAAGCAAATCGTAAAAATGGCATGGAGGTTCAAATGGCACGTCAAATGACAGAACAGGAGCTGGTTGAATTCTATGAAATCAACCGGCAGCTCAAGGTATCCCATGCTTCCAAGGGTGCACACTCGGACGCACGACGCTTTAACGATTTTATGCGCGAGATAGAGAAGCATCTCTATCGTTATGCGGACGGTGTAATGACTAGCGCTTCAGGCAGCGACACTACCGAACAGCTGTAGTTTTAGGATTATTGGATTGTCGATATCCTAAGTGCCAACGGGAAACTAGACGCATGGGAGTCTGCTAAAAGCCAGTTCGTACAGATCCGTACCACGTGCACCTAGCGGCGGAAAAGGTCAGCAGACGTCGGCTCAGCGTGATCCCGTCATTGCTTGCCTACTTCCTTAAGCCGCGATGTTATGATACGGGACCGCAATTTCTTTTCTTGCTCCAGCCTCCTACTCGCGGATGCCCGGCGCGCTAGATGCCTCCTGTACATCTGCCATCGCAGACGGCGAACGCCCGCGGGCACCCCCTAGGAGCAAATCCAATACAGCGACTGACACCGTATTGAGGATGCGAGTGGGCGACTGCCCGACCCAAGGGTCGCGCACCGCCAGCGGCCCATCCTCCTGCGGGCCGCACGGGCCCTGGCGCAATATCCCTGGTTGCCCAGGGCCCGATGGCGCTGCCAAATCCACAGCCGGTCTTCGAACGTAATATAGGACATACGGAGGCAGCTCGCCTCCTTCCTCCCTCAAACTGGCGCCTGGGGCAAATCCTGGGCGTCCCTTTTTGATCGTGCGGGCAACAGGGTCTCGCCCATCCCTCCAGTCTTTCTTATGTCTATTTGTTGAGGCTAATCGAAATCAACAAAATGGTTGCGGGCCACTGCCTACGTTGGACGAAAGAGCGCTCAACCAGGTGTCAGAAGCACGATCAGCAGGAGTATGGTTCCCCGCGCCTGATTTCCAGTGCTTGCAGGTTAAGGTGCACTTTTTTGTTTTTATGATGTACGGCTTTCGCGTGTGGATGGACAACCTCCCTACAGGCAGGGGACCAATTGCTTATTGGAATAATCGAGTTACCACGCTGCCCTTTCCCGAAACTTCAAGTGACTTGTGATCTGGGCGAAATTCGATCGCGTACCTCATGAGAGCTTTGAGAGATGTATACCGCAAGTGCACTGTTTGAGTGTTCTCGCACGCGCTGGTAGGCTGACATAACATTCCGAGATTATGGTCGAAGTCATTACAGCGCCTGAAGCTACATCAGACGAAATGAGCGACTTGCTCGTCGCAGTGGCGGAGAGGAAGGATCGGGCGGCGTTCGTGCGGTTGTTCGATCACTTCGCGCCAAGGGTAAAGAGTTATCTGAGGCGGCTAGGTGTGGGCGACAGTCAGGCGGAAGACTTGGTGCAAGAGGTGATGTTGACGGTCTGGCGGAAATCTTGGCAGTACGATCCCCAAAAGGCACGGGCCACAACCTGGATCTTCACGATTGCGAGGAACAAGCGCATCGACGCGATCCGTCGGGAACGGCGGCCCGAACTAGATCCGAACGATCCGGCTCTGGTGCCGGATCCGGAGGCCAGTCCGGACGAAGCCGCCTCCGCCGGTGAATGGAGGGACCTGATTCGGCAAGCGATCACGCAGGTGCCTGACGAGCAGGCGATGATTTTGAGGCGTCATTTCTTCGAGGAAAAGACGCACGACGTCATCGCTAAGGAGCTCGGTTTGCCATTAGGGACCGTGAAGTCGCGGATACGCCTTGCGATGAGGAAACTCCGCCGCAACCTGGAAGAACTGAGGTAATGCCGCACCATCATCCATCCGAAGAGATGCTGCTGTGCTACGCGGCTGGGAGCACAAGCGAACCCTTGGCGTTGCTCGTCGCGACACACATGGCGCTCTGTCCGGATTGCCGGCGCGCCCACGCCGCATACGAGAGCCTTGGGGGCGATGAACTCGAACGTCAGCCGTCTGCCGGCCTGAGAAATGATAGCTTGGCGCGCGTGCTTGAGGAACTGGACGCCCCCGCGGCAGTCGACTTCGACGTGTCGGGCTACCTTGCTGTCGCAAGGACGAGCGAAGTCGACGTTAGGCTGCCGCAGCCACTCCGCGACTACGTCGCGAGCCCCCTTGAGGAACTCGATTGGCGGGAGAGGGGCGGGATCGCTGAGGTTACCTTGTTCGGGGATAAGCCAGACCTTCGGGTGCGGCTGATGCGCATCAAGCCGAATACGGTGGTTCCTCGGCACGGGCACGGTGGAATGGAGTACACGCTGGTCCTTACGGGAGGTTTTGGCGACGCCTTTGGTCACTACACGCGCGGCGACGTCGCCATCGCGGATCCCGACACACAGCACCAGCCCGTGGCAGATCCGATCGAAGACTGCATCTGCCTAACCGTGACCGAAGGTAGCGTCCGCTTCACCAGCCCGATCACGCGACTTCTAAGCCCTATCCTCCGCCCCTGAGGACTTTCAAGAATCACCGGGTAGAAAGCACACGAAGGCGTGTCTGAACTGCAAAGGCAAGATCAATGATAGTTTCGACCGCGCCACTGCTATGAAGTTCGTCTGCGACGCACCGGATAACAAGACCTGGTTCCGCTTCGAAACCGAAGTGGAGGCTGAGCAAGAGTCAATGATCATGGGCCATGCTGTCGCAAAGCATTTCCGGCGCGAAAGGGAGAAGGCAGTCCGCTGCTACAAGCCCACCTCGGGTGCCTTCATCGAGCAGAACATTGGATTGGACGCTCACGTTCAGCGCCAGATGCCGCTCTTCCTCACGTTAAGGGATTCCGAAGGTGGTGGTTTGGCGACTGCGATGTTACCGCCAGGAGGCTGCAATAACCCTGCCTTTAGGATTATTATCGTCGGTGTGGAAAACAGCGATCCATATCCTGCACATAGTTCTGCAGTAGAAGCACTTGGTGCACACTACGGATTGCAGCTAAATCGGTCGCGTTGTTACCCATATCGCGAATAGTAATATTGCGAAGGCGACCTTGGCGATTCTCGGCCACACAAGGCGAAGTAATCGTTGATAGCTTGGTACGAGCGCGTGCGCTATATGCTTTGGGAATTCGTAGTGGCTCAACGCAAGGGAAAAGGGTGAGCCAATTTATGCCTAAACAACGGCACCTGTTACGGCGCACCCCACAGGTCGTCGTAAAGCACGGTGTTGTCGCGGGGGTCGCGCATTGAGTCGCGGTGGTTCGCAGCCCGCGCTCGGGCGCGCCGGAAAATGTCGGCAGTGAAGAAAACGCCGACCAGCAACACCGTGTGCCCAGCGACACTCCATCCAAAGGCAAGGGCCGAACCGGCCCAGACCGTGAAGATGGTCGACCACATGTAGGAGAGGATCAGCATGTATTGAAATCGAACCATCTTCGGCAGTCCGCGCAACGGGTTGTACCTCGGGTCCATCACGATCTTGTAGGCTTTTTCAAACATCGTTTGATCCTTTCAGATCTTGAATTTTTGGGGTCCGCCTAGGCCGAACTTTCCTGGTAGCGGCCTGAATGGGGAGCGGGCGAAATCCAAGGCCGCGAGATCAAGAGCGTCAAAGTAAACAGCTGCGACTAGCGCCCCCACCTTGCTGGATCAGTTTCGGGATGACCCATAGGGCCCGCTCGATGGGGTCGCTTTGGCACGGCTTACTGACTGGCTAGCCTGCTCACGAAGCTGTCGCCACACGGACCAACCGATTGCGGCCACGCCGCACAACATCATGGGCTTGTAGAGGATTGCGTAGGCGTGGACCGATGAACCCAGAATTTGGTCCAGTTCGAAGCCCAGACTAAAAACGTCGAATACAAGGAACAAAGTGATGAAGGCCGCGCCGGCCATGGCGCCGAGGCAGCCGTGCGATATTGCGCGATCTATGTCTAGACGATGACTGTTTTTCATAAGCTCAACTCGTTTCCAATGTGATCAGAGCTTACGACCGTCATGTGTGACTGGATCACGGGCGGATCGGAGTTCGGATGGGCCGCGGAAACGAAATCGGCAGTGTGGCTCAGGATTCAGACGTAATCTGCGCCTGAGCACTCAACGTCCAGGATTTGCAGATTATCGGGAGCCCCCGAGTAAGATCGGATTACAGCTCAAACGGCGGAACCAATCCGGCTTTGCAGGCCAAGGCACAGCTGTCGATTTTGCGCCGCATGATGACGCGGTCCATGGCGCTGTGCGGTCTATCACCACTTCACACCGGCGCTCGCTCCTAGCCAGAGGTGCCACTCGATTCCGGGCATGAATCTCTCATCGAGATTTCCACTTCGTGACGGCTGTTTGCGAGGGCGTTGCATGTGCGCCGTATAGAACATATAGTGAACAAATGGCGCAGCTCGATTTGAAGCAGAAGCTCGCGATTTTGAGCGACGCAGCGAAATACGATGCTTCCTGCGCATCGTCAGGTGGCTCCAAGCGCGATAGTCGCGACGGCAAGGGCCTCGGGTCGAATGAAGGCTCGGGCATCTGTCATGCCTACGCGCCGGACGGACGTTGCATCTCGCTGCTCAAGATCCTGATGACAAATTTCTGCATCTACGACTGCGCCTATTGCGTGAATCGCGTTTCGTCTAACGTTCCACGGGCACGTTTCTCCGTAGACGAGGTTGTGCGGCTGACCATCGAGTTCTATCGTCGCAACTACATCGAAGGGCTGTTTCTATCTTCCGGCATCATCAGGTCCCCCGATGCGACCATGTCCGATATGGTTCGCATCGCCAAACGCCTGCGACAAGAAGAGGGCTTTCGTGGGTACATCCACCTCAAGACGATCCCCGACGCCGCCCCGGAGCTGATCGAGGAGGCGGGCCTCTATGCCGATCGCCTCTCGATCAACGTCGAGCTTCCGACCGATCGGAGCGTCAAATCCTACGCGCCCGAGAAGAACCCCGAGACGATCCGTGCAGCGATGGCTGATGTGCGGCTGCGCAGGGAAATGGCCAAGGACCGCTCCTACACGGGACGACGCGGGAAGGGCTTTGCGCCCGCCGGCCAGTCTACCCAGGTGATCATCGGTGCGGATGAGGCAAGCGATGCAACCATTCTAGGCACGTCCACCCGGCTCTATGCGAGCTACAAGCTGAAGCGAGTCTACTACTCTGCCTTTTCTCCCATTCCGGACGCGTCGGAGAAGCTGCCGCTCATCAAGCCGCCGTTGCTGAGGGAGCACCGGCTTTATCAGGCCGACTGGCTGCTGCGATTCTACGGCTTCGACCTGAGCGAAATCACTGGCGCCACGAAGGATGGCAACCTCGATCTCGACATCGACCCAAAGCTCGCTTGGGCGCTCGCTCACCGCGGTCAATTTCCAATAGACGTGAACGTCGCTCAGCGGGAGATGCTTCTGCGCATCCCCGGCTTCGGAATGAAGACCGTGAATCGCATTCTTTCAACCCGTCGGCATCGCAGGTTGAGCTACCGGGATTTGACGAACATGGGCGCGATCCTGAAAAAAGCGGGGCCCTTCGTAACGACGCCAGACTGGACACCCGGCGCGCTGATCGACAGCGAAAAATTGCGCGCGCGCTTCGCTCCGGCGCCAGAGCAACTGGCCCTGCTGTGATGCTCGCCATTCGACTGCCGGAAATCGGTACGGCTGAAGCTTGGCGCTGTGCCGCGCGGGCCTGCCTGGCGCAGAGGATTCGGCCCGAGAACATCCTCTGGAGCTACGGCGAAGCGGCGCCTGATCTTTTTGCCGAGGAGACCCTCGCTCCTCCCGGCAAGGCCAGGTACAGGATCCCGAAATCCTTCGTCGATCTCGCCGATAGCGTCGTGTGGCACAGCGACCCGGAGCGCTTTGCCCGTCTCTATGCTTTGCTTTGGAAGGTGAAGGATCGCTCCGCCTTGATGACTGACCGGGGACATCCATGCCTTTCGCAGCTGCTGGTCATGGGGAAATCAGTCCGCCGCTGCCAGCACAAGATGAAGGCTTTCCTTCGTTTCCGAGAAATCGGCGTGCCGGATGCCAGGCGGCGCAGTTTTGCGGCCTGGTTCGAGCCCTCGCATCACACGGTCGAACCGACGGCGCCCTTTTTCGCTAAGCGCTTTGCCGACATGGACTGGTGCATCGTCACGCCGGACAGGACTGCTATCTTCGAGAACGGCGGGCTAAGGTTTGGCGCGGGTCGAGAGAGGCCGTCGCTTCCCGAGGACGCGGCCGAAGAGCTCTGGTCGACCTATTTCCGAAACATCTTCAACCCGTCACGGCTGAAGGTGAAGGCGATGCAAACCGAGATGCCGAAGAAATATTGGCGAAACCTGCCTGAAGCGCGGCTCATTCCCGAACTAATCGCGCAGGCAGAAGAGCGTGCGGTGGCGATGCGGGCGGCCGCGCCAACACTGCCGCCACGGCGCGCCGCCAAGATCAAGGCGCGGCCGTCGCCTAGCGACCCCGCGGCCCCGCAAGTAGACAGCTTGGACGCCTTGCGGCGCTCGGCAAAGTCCTGCAGCAACTGTCCGCTCTACCGCCACGCCACACAGGTCGTCATGGGGGAGGGACCGTCCGATGCGGATCTAATGTTCGTCGGCGAGCAGCCGGGGGACTACGAAGATCTTGCTGGCCGGCCCTTCGTCGGCCCAGCCGGACGGCTCTTTGACGAAGCCTGCCAGGCGGCCGGCATCGAACGCGAGACCGTCTTCATCACGAATGCGGTGAAGCACTTCAAGTTCACGCCGCGCGGCAAGAAGCGTATACATCAGCGGCCGAGCGCGAGCGAGATCTCTCATTGCAAGTGGTGGCTGGAATTGGAGCGGAAGCTCGTCCAGCCCCGTCTGATCGTCGCCTTGGGCGCGACAGCAGCCGAGGCGCTCACTGGCAGCGGTCAGGGAATTCTGAGGCGCCGCGGACAGATCGAGCGGGCCGACGACGGCACGCCCGTCTTCATGACCGTGCATCCGTCCTACCTACTTCGACTGCCCGACCCCAAGGCGAAAGCCTCTGAATTTGATAGGTTCCATCGCGACCTCGAGGCCATATCGGCGTCTCTACAGGAGATACGCGCTGGCTTGGAGACAAGAGCCCCATAGCGACGCATTTCGCCTTGCTTGCCGCCCAAGACCAGGTTGTAGCGGACAGACGTGTGTCAAATTGAAGTCTCCTTGCCGAACCTGAAGCGCGGGCGACCGAAGATGCCCATTGACCCGGGATAGCCAGCGCCGACCAGCGTGCCGAACAAGCCGTGGGTGTTCTTGATGGCTAGCTCTCAGCTCCTGGCGCGAGCTGCTGTGATCGCGTTCATCGGTTGGATCGTAGCTCATCGATAAAGCAAGCTGAGGAGGCGATACCTGCTGGGTATATCCAGGCTTCGTCGACGTAAGACCGTAGGGCGGGCTGCTATCGCCGTCAGCGTCGCTGTCCTGATCGCTGGGTGTTCGGCCCCAACGACCTACAAGTGGGACTGGCAGCAATGGAGTCCCAACACCTTGGGATACGCCGCGGGGCAAGGGGCTTTGCTCACTAAGATTCGCGGGAATTCCGTCAATGCGCCCAAAGACGAAGTCGCTGCGGCGATAACCAGCGCTATGTACAAGTCTCATTTCGGCCCGCCGGTTCCCTTCGTCACGGAAGCACCGCAGGGCTACATTTCGCCCTACCGCGTGGTAATGGTCTTCGATCCTGCTGAGACGATCAGCCCTAAGGAACTCTGCACTGGAGATCCCAAGCCCAGCGAGCGGAGCGAGGACACTATCAAGATCGCCGCAGCATTCTGCTCCCGGGACACTTTCGAGACTTCAGTTTGGGGCCGCGTCGCGCGAACTGCGAGTCCAGAAGACCCGGAATTCAAGGCGTTGATCCGCCAGATGACGACACAGCTCTTCCCAAATCGGGATCCAAACGAGCGAGACAATAGAGACGAAGAGTTTATCAGCGCTCTGCCGTAGGAACCAAATACATAGAAGGCTCAGTCGGCTCCCATCTTCTCGTTGCATTGGGAAACCACATCACTGGCTGTCTCTTGGCTACTGGTTCCTGCAAGGTAGGTCTAATCGCCGTATCAAACGGCATCGTACGCTGGAGCCGCGCCCACCCCTGGGGTCGATCTGCGCTTGGATTACGTCGTTCTCTAAGGTGCCGACCACAACGATCTCCAACTGCTTACGTATTTCTCCAAAAATCGCTCTAGGCTGGCCGTGGTAGTGGACAGCAATCTCGGCCCGATAGGAGTTATCGACCAAACTGTAATGCCCCGCGGAATGGTGCCGGTTGTTGCCACCAAGGACTCGCCCTTGATCAAGCACATAGGTCCCGCTGTTTTCCCATCCGTAGGGGCCAAGGATTTCACCGGTCCAAATTCCTTCTATCGACGCGGCGTTCGCCTCCTCGCCCTTGTGGCCGGTTTGGTCATGGTGGTCAGATTGTCCTCCCGCTACGCCGACTATGGTGTGCGACGCAGACCCGGTGATTTCGCTTTGCTTTAGACGGTCAATCCCTTCCATCTTCATTTTGCTCCTTATGAAAGCTGGACGCATGGTAGCTAGACACTAATTGACGAGGCTTCCTAGATTTGGCACGCGCCGCTCTAGCGCCCAATCGTTAAGCCCGCCAAGCGTCATTGGAAAAACCTATCAAATTCGATCGAAGGCGAATGAGACAGCCAAGATCGAAGCAACAAGAGTCATCTGCATGAACGACAATTCATGCCAGTTCGGAAGTGCTAGGGGTTACGTCCAAGCGAACAGGGGTCTCGAAAGCGGGTGGCTTCACCGCAAGCACGGAGCATTCGACCTGGTTCAAGATCGCTTCGGCCGTATTGCCGATAAGAAGACCGCGAATGCCGGTACGTCCCACAGTCCCCATAACGATCAAGTCAACACGCTTCTTTTCGGCCAGCTTAGGGATCACTTCTCGGGCCGCCCCTTTCAGCAAATGGACGCTCCGCTTAGCGTCCTCGTCAGGATACTCCTCTAAGAGTTCTTTCAGCCTGCGTTCGCTATGCGCGCGTTCATTCGTCACGAGCAGGTCGACTTCGGTATTGGACACCCTCGAAAACCCGCTATTTCGCAAAGTCTCCTCTTTATCGAGTCGCCAAGCGTTGACGACGTCAAGTTCGCTTCCGTCGAGCTTCGACAAGGAAGTCGCAAGGTCGAGAATAAGAGCGTTGAGGGCGCTTCGTTGCTCATTGGCGGGATCCGGATCGACAGCGGCAAGTATACGGGCATAGCGCTTGCGACGGCTTTTCTTCATGACCCAAACCGGGCACGGGCATTTGCGTAGCAGATGAAGGTCTGTGCTGCCGAAGAGCAGGGGATTTCCCTCGATCTCGCCGGCCGCACCCTTCATGACGAGGTCATGTCCGTCACGGAGAACCTTTCGTATGACTTCCATAAACGGTAAGCCCTGAAGCACAAGCTCGCTCGTTTTGATGCCCTCGGATTTGATCGGTGCGGCGATTTCGGCGAGACGCGCCCGGTGGAACTCCACCATTTCGTGCTCAACTTCATGCCCTCTCTTTCCAGGAAGAGCAGCAAGAAGCCTGGTCAGCTCACCTGGCGCCGCATCGACGACGTCAACCAGAGTGATGCGAGCGTCATTGGCTTTTGCCAGCCAGATCGCACGGCCGACTACGTCTACGTGCAGGTTGCCCTCGTCGCAGACCAGTAGAATATTCTTGAATCTCTTCATGCTCACATCTCACCATTTGCGAGCAGACGCCGCCCATGCCGCCCAAACGCAGCCATGCGCTCTACGATACTTCCCCGATGTCGACTTGAAACCCTGATAGAGCCAATCGAAATCCATCGTTACTTCGATAGGAATTTCCTTTCTGCATTCTGACGACGGAAAGAGGATATCAAGTGCCGACTTTGCAGCAGCTCCGCTATCTCGTTGCCGTGGCCGATACGCTCCACTTCCGACGGGCCGCAGAAATGACTCACGTAACGCAACCGACTTTGAGCGGGCAACTCCGAGAGCTTGAGGACAAGCTCGGCGTTCAGCTAGTTGAACGGAGTCGGTCGAGAGTCATCCTGACGCCAATCGGACAGGAAATTGCCGCACGCGGCAGAACCGTGCTGCGCGATGTGCGGGACATCGTCGAACTTGCGAAGCACGGGCAAAGCTTGCTTGGTGGAACGATCCGCCTTGGGGTGCTCCAATCCTTGGGTCCCTATCTATTGCCCCATATCCTGGCCGAGCTGCACCAAAGATTTCCGAGCTTGAAGCTCTATATTCGCGAAGGCATGCCGAAAGTGCTGCTTAACGGCCTGGACGAGGGCAACCTCGACCTGCTTTTGTTTCCTCTGCCAGTAAAGGGCACAGACCTGCAAACTGCACGCCTATTCCGCGAGCCGCTGTGGGTCGTGGCGCCTCAGGATCACCATTTGGCCACCAAGGAAAACGCCGCCAGATCAGACCTCAAGGGTGAGACGGTCTTAACGCTGGAGCCCGGACACCGTCTACACGACCAAGTCCGTGATCTTTGCGATCAGTTTGGCGCCAACTTGTCACTGGATTATGAGGGTACGAGTCTCGACACGATACGACAAATGGTGGGAATGGGTATGGGACTCTCGTTCCTTCCAGCACTCTACGTCCGCGCCGAAGTCGTCCAAGATAAACAAGTGGTCGCCCGCCAGATGCAGCCACGCTCACCATTTCGGATGATCGGCATGATCTGGCGCCGTCACTCCTCACGGCAGGAGGAATTCTTCGCACTTGCGAGGTTCATTCGCGGAATCCTGAAGAGCCGCGTGGCGGAAGTCACCATCATGGATTAGCTGACCGGGACGCTCTGTCTGCCATTCAGTCGTCGAGCGTGACAGGCGTGACAAAGCCATCCGGCTTCACGGTCAGGACGGAGCAGTCGGCCTACCGGAGGTTCGCATCACTGCGCCTGGCCGTAGTTCGCTTCGCAGCAATTTCGTTTGGTCTGCAAATGAGCTGGGGTGGGAGGTCTCGCTGTAGTCGCGAAAACGCAGATTGGCATGAAGTGGCAACGATCGCGTTTGCACCTGCCAACACCTTGGCCGCTCAGTGAGAGGTCCGTAATTCCGTTGAAGGTCCCGCGCGCTGTGCCCGCTGGCTGGAGCAAACATGCATCCAGGACATGGTCCGGCGTGCCTCCCGTGGCGTATTGCAGTGCAGCATCTAACGTAAGCCAAGGAGCAATTGGAAATGAGCGAACTTGTGGCGGGCCGGCTTCGACGGCCAACCTTAGGAACGATTTTCGGGGCGTGGGCCGCCCGCAGACGGGCCCGAAAGACTTACGACGAACTTATGGCCCTTAGCGATCAGACCCTCCACGACATCGGCGTTAGCCGCGCCGACATCTGGGCCGTGTCTCAGCACTGCGCCGGCGAAGCGCAGCGAATTCGCAGGTCCCATGCGTAGCATCAAGCTCAGGGGAGCGCTCTGCCAAATGACATTCGTACCTGTCACCGATAGCGCTGCATAGATACTGATCGTGAGCCTGCTGCGCGGTGATGTTCTGACCGAGCAGCAAACCTGAGGCACACTCGTCGCTTCGGCAATCGGATCTCGTAACGCCGAAAACCTTGCCACGATTGAAGCTGAAGCCGCTCAGCATCTGTCGGCCGAGGAGATCACGGCATCACGAGCCGCCACCATGATGTCAATGAACAACGTCTTCTACCCGTTGGTCTATCTCGCGACCTCCGAAGAGTACAACTCAATGCCGGCGTGGTTGCGCATGAATGTGATCGTCAACTCCGGCGTCGAGAAGTCGGACTTCGATCTGTGGTCCCCGGCAGTCTCGGCGATAAACGGGTGCGACCTCTTATCGAGGCGCACGAACAGGTGCTCCGCAAGGTCGGGATCGGCAAGGTGGCGATCCAAACGGCGGTCCGCTTGGCCTCGGTTGTTCATGCCGTCGCGGTCATCCTGGAGTCAGAGGCTCAGAGGCCAATGGCGCGGGCGGACCCTGCTTAGCCCAGGTCGGGTCTCAAGCGATCACGCTGCCAGAGTTCACAGCCCGGCTAGACGAAACCCGGCAATGCCCTGTCGGCGCTAATCCTTGCATGCAAAGCCAAACTTATTTGGAAGAGCCTCGTCGAAACCATACCGATGACAGGTCTATTCAACCGGCTACTGCGTATATTGGAACGTATCTAAACTTCAGAGTTCTAGGGCCAAGCAGATAGCGGCCGCGTGATCGAGGAGAGCCGAGAGATGAAATCCGACAACAAGCTGCAGACCTGGGTGATCATCGGACTCCTGCTAGCAATAGCACTCTTCGCCTTCCGCGGCAGCCCCACAGAGAATGCTCTCGAGGTCGGCTATTCCGACTTCCTCGCTCAAGTCGAGGCTGGCGAGGTGCAGGAGGTCACGATCCAAGGCCAAAGCATCTTCGGCACATCAAGTGACGGTGACCGGTTCCGCACCTTCGCGCCGGCTGGAAGCGATCTCGTAACGCCTCTGCGAGATCAGGGAGTCAGTATTACAGCGGCGCCAGAGCCACAGCCCGGCCTGCTCGGCACCCTGTTCTTTTCGCTCCTGCCTATTCTACTCCTGATCGGCTTTTGGCTGTTCATGATGAGGCGCATGCAGGGTGGCGGCCCGGGCGGTGTCATGGGCTTTGCGAAGAGCAAGGCGCGCATGCTGGCGCCCGATGAGACACGCGTGACCTTCGAAGATGTCGCCGGGATCGACGAGGCAAAGCAGGAGTTGGAGGAGATTGTCGACTTCCTCAGGGATCCGCAAAAGTTCATGCGTCTTGGCGGTCGCATTCCGAAAGGTGTGCTGCTTGTCGGACCACCGGGAACGGGAAAGACCTTGCTGGCACGTGCGATCGCTGGCGAGGCAAATGTGCCGTTTTTTACGATCTCGGGCTCGGATTTCGTGGAGATGTTCGTCGGTGTCGGTGCGTCGCGGGTCCGTGACATGTTCGAGCAGTCCCGGAAGAACGCGCCGTGCATCATCTTCATCGATGAAATCGACGCCGTCGGCCGCAGTCGCGGCGCCGGCCTCGGCGGCGGGCATGATGAGCGCGAGCAGACGCTCAACCAGCTGCTTGTCGAGATGGACGGCTTCGAGGCGACTGAAGGCGTTATCCTGATCGCGGCTACCAACCGACCCGACGTGCTCGACCCCGCTCTGCTGCGCCCCGGCCGCTTCGACCGCCAGGTCGTGGTACCGAATCCGGACGTGATCGGACGGGAACAGATCCTGAAAGTGCATATGCGTAAAGTGCCTCTCGGACCGGACGTCGATGCCCGAATCATCGCGCGCGGCACGCCCGGCTTCTCCGGCGCTGATCTCGCCAATCTGGTCAACGAGTCCGCCTTGATCGCTGCCCGCGCAAATCGCCGCGTGGTCACGATGGCCGACTTCGAGGCTGCGAAGGACAAGGTGATGATGGGTGCGGAGCGCCGTTCGATGGCCATGACCGAGGACGAGAAGCGCCTAACCGCCTACCACGAGGCGGGCCATGCCCTGGTCGGCCTTCTGGTGCCCGGTAACGACCCTCTGCACAAGGTGACGATCATCCCGCGCGGTCGGGCCCTGGGCGTGACCATGAACCTGCCGGAACGCGATCGCTATTCGATGAGCAAGGGCGAGATCGAGGCGCGGCTTGCCATGATGTTCGGCGGTCGGATCGCTGAAGAGCTGATCTTCGGCCGCGAGAACGTCACGACGGGAGCCAGCAACGATATCCAGCAGGCGACGGACCTCGCGCGGCGCATGGTCACTGAGTGGGGCATGAGCGATAAGCTCGGCCGCCTTCGGTACAGCGAGAATGAAGAGCAGGTCTTCCTAGGGCGCTCGCTCGCGCAAAACAAGAGCGTTTCTGAAGCGACGGCCCGTCTCATAGACGACGAAGTTCGCCGCATCATCGAGGAAGCGGAAGACCGTGCTCAGCAGGCGCTTGAGGAGAACATGAGCGGCCTGCATGCGGTGGCCGAGGCCTTGCTGCTCTACGAGACCCTGAGCGGGGACGAGGTCCGCCGTATCCTTGCAGGTAAGCCGATAGTTCGAAACGACCAGTCCGACGAAGGTTCGTCTTCCGGTCGAAGCGCTATTCCCTCGGCTGGTAAGGCCGCGACAAAGGGCCGTCGGCCAGTTTTTGGGCCTCCGCAGGTGCAACCTCAGGGCTAGTGCCAAAAGACCAGCCTGCGCAAGGCAGGCCGAGACTTCGATGGGGACGAGACGGACCTTCAGTCGGCATCTCGCCCCAGGCAGGAATTTCGGTCTCTTAGCTTGGTGCTGGGGGCGGTCGGTACACAGGGCCAAGCCTGAGGTCAGGACATAGGTCAGACCATGCCAAGCCACAGCCTTGCCAAGGGACGGTCGGAAGTTCCTGGCCGAGACCGGTCTCACGCTTCAGTCACACCCGGCGCTCCTTCGTCCGGGTCCGAGTATTGGGCCAGCGGCGCAAACAATGGGCCCTTGGATCACGAACGCCCCACCAAAGGCCGGCCTCGAATGCGAGCTTTTGGCCTGAACTTTGTGTCGCACCGTCATCCCTTAATCCATTGGGTCATGCTGCTCG